>Ga0207416_1001780_pt1 | contig 26153 bp, 22 predicted proteins | sample PaiPotPPM11metaG_FD_184107 | JGI IMG/M metagenome (GOLD analysis project Ga0207416, IMG submission 184107) | Iron sulfur acid spring bacterial and archeal communities from Banff, Canada, to study Microbial Dark Matter (Phase II) - Paint Pots PPM... ... | reverse complement strand
GTGTGGGAATGAAGCCCAGGTTCCATTCCTGCCCACGAAAGACCGCCCTGTCTATTGCAGTTCCTGCTTTGACAAGGTGCGTGTGACTCGCAGCTAGCCAGAGGCTATCATCCACCGGACACCTGCACCGGCTCGCGCAGTTGTCCTTCTCCGTAGATTAAGAGCGAAAGCCTGGGAAGAGGTGTGTTCTCAACCCTCGGCTTTTTTGTTGCCCTTTCCCCCTCTCGTTTGTTCGCTGATGTTCACTCATATTCGCTGCATTTCGCCGGTATTGCTGTCAAGATCGCTGTCAGTTCTGTTCTTCTGAAACGGCGCATCAAGTATCACCAGGGACGTGTATGTTGCCACTAGCGATGGGTGTTCCGAATGCGGGATACGGCTGTGTTCGCTGGCATTCGTCGGTGTTCTCCTCGCGGTTGTGGGGCTGGTTCTCATCTAAACAGGACATAAGTACTAGCTACTACTGATGGGATGAGTCACGATTTACACATTGCTGCTTAGCATGTTATACTTTTCCTCATCCATGTCCTACCTGGCTAGCATCTTGTATTGATGAGGCGTGTGCAAACATGATAAGTTTATTTCTCTCTTTTGCCAAATCCTACTTTTTGTCATATTGCACCATATTCTTTTTCCGATTGAATTATAATGATTTTAAAGAATCATTCTCGTGGAGAAAAGATATTAACAGGTATATTGCACTATAAAGACTTGCGCAATGCGTTAATTAGAACGCATAATCAAAGAGCTGACTGAACTGGAGATGGAGACATAAGCGCTAACCCAAAAGATCAAAAGCTGGCACATAAATTTTGAACAGCTGCGATTAACTGAGCGATTGGAAAGTGTTTCGACAAAAATGAAAGCATCAGTGACGGATAGCATAATAAATACTTACAAGCAAATTCAAGAGATGATACCTATGGAGTATCATTTGGGTCGTGTAACTTATGACTCTCCAGTTAATTTCAATGAGTCCTTGCAAAAGCCAAGGCATAGATGGTTTCCCTATAAAGAAGGTTTCTCTCCTTCTTTCGTGCGAACTTTTTTTAGCCGCTATGTTACCTCAAGACCTATTAGGATACTCGATCCCTTTGCAGGTGTAGGTACAACAATTATTGAAGCTGCAATACAAGGTCAAGCAGGTTTAGGCATTGAAGTCAATCCTCTAGCAGTTTTTATTGCTGAGGTGAAGAAAATATCTCTAACTCCCTCGCAACTAGGTGAGTTTTCTTCTTTGATGGAATACTTTATACAATCTTCTCTTGAAGAAGTTGCCCCTTCTCCTAGTAATGAAACAGTGAAATCCTATTTTGAAGCCTCTAATTTAGAGGCCCTATTGCGAGTCAAAGCATTTGTCTATGCACTGCCTCCTGGACCAATTCAGAATCTTTTCAAAGCTGCCTTTTTAAGCTGTATCGAAACGTTTTCGACGCATAGAAAAGCAGGCAACGGACTCAAACGAAAAACCAAACAAAATTATTTTTCTCTCCTAGGAGACACTGCGATTATTCATCTCCAAAAATACATTCATTCTTGTCTGAGAATGTATTACGAGGATTTGAGGCTTGGTATCGATTCCAGCAAAGCAATGTTTATCCATGGGAACTCTTTGGAAATCGGCAACATGAATATCTCTGGTTTGTTCAATGCTGTACTGACTTCACCGCCTTATGCAAATTGCTTCGATTACAGCAAAATATATACGTGCGAGTTATGGATGGGTGACTTCTTTACCGATCCTGCCTCCCAAAAGCGTTTTCGTATGCAATCTGTTCGCTCCCATGTTCATGCTAAATGGCCGGAGCGTTACGAAAATATGGGAAGCGAGTTGATGAACAGGCAACTTTATCCTTTGTTGCAGGAAAGGGAACTTTGGTCCAAAAACATACCTGATATGTTGAAAGGGTATTTCATGGACACGGGCCAACTTCTTTCATCTTTATCCTCTCTAATCGAGCCTGGTAGCCCAGTAGGTTTTGTAGTTGGTAATTCAGTCTACGCCGGTATTCCTATTGCAACTGATTTGCTCATTTCAGAAATGGCGACGAACTTTGGTTTTAAGCCCGAACTAATTGAAGTCTATCGCTATACAATACCATCATCTCAACAATATATTCAGCTAAATGAAAAAGAATATATGCGAGAGAGTATGATTGTCTTAAGAAAGGTGGGATAGCATGGTACTGAAAAGCAACCTAATCAAAGATTATGAGCATTCACAAATAAAGTGGAGCGATGAGATAGAGTTTGATAGCACAAGAAACCTCAGACAATACACGCATCGGCTATTTAATCGTTATCCAGCGCGGAGTATTAATTTAGTTCCCAAAGCTATACTCAAGAATGTACAGGAAAGAGTCGGCAGTAATGAAGCAGTGCGAGTTCTAGATCCATTTATGGGATCTGGTACTACAGCAGTAGAAGCTATATTGCATCGAATGATACCCTACGGCGTGGAAATAGATCCATTTGCTCGTCTTGTATCGACAGTTAAAGTACAAGCGTATGATCAAGAACAACTGTTTGTCTTGCAGAAAATTTTTGCTCAAATCAATAGTAGTTGGCAAGATTTTGAGGCTAGCGAAACTTTTATTCCTCAATTAGAGGGAATTATCCATTGGTTTGATGATAACAATTTTCGTAGGCTGCTACAGCTTAAACATGCAATTTACTATATATGCGGCCAAAATACCCAAACGTTAAACTTTTTTCGTCTTGTCCTGGCTGATATAATACGTCCCTGCTCAAAGGCAGAAAGGCAAACATTAAAGCCTTATATTTCAAAAAAATATCCGAAGGTCCCCGCTGACGTAGCAGAGACTTGGGAGAAAAGCTTCGTATCATATTTCAAAGTTGTAGAAGAGTACAGCAAGGAAATTGGATACAAAAGTAGCGAAATTGTATGGTTAGGCAACGATGCCGTAAATTTCAGTTCAGGGATTATAAGCATCGATGTGGCTATCACTTCGCCTCCCTATATAAATGCTCTTGATTATGTCCGTTGTATCAAGTTGGAGAGCGCTTGGATCGACTGTGGTAACGATGCGAGCTTTGCGAAGCTACGCAAAGGGCATGTAGGTGAAGCAATACGTTCTGAAAATGCGCTCAACGACTTAGTGGTAGAAGCGCTTGAGTCATTCACTACCCAACTTGATAAAGTAGACAAGGCACGCAGTAGGGTTGTTCTCAGCTACTTCAATGATATGCTTTCTAATCTCAGGTGTACATACAACATTCTCAGAGATGGAGGTGAATATCATCTAATTGTCGGAAACAGTGTTATTCGCGGTATAGAGATACCTACCCATTACATCTTGGCATCTCTGGCAAAGGCTCTAGGTTTCAAGTGGTTTGGCTATTATCAGTACAAAATCAAGGATCATAGGACATCTATCCCTCGTAACGGTCAAGGGGGGAAAATCGAGACAGAGCATGTGATTTCTTTACGAAAAGAATAAGGAAGTGTGAATATGCAGTGGATTTCAAAGCCTATAGCATTTTACCCTGATACGTTGATATGCGAAGATTGGGTAGATTGGTCAGAGCAAGTTCTCAATCAGCAGCACGATAGTAACTATTCTACTCCTAGAGGCTTTCAAGATTTTATTGGAAGCACGAACTCAAATGCACGCACACGAGCCGTAGAATTATTTCGGATGGGTCTCCTACGCGGGCCTCTGGTGAATGAACAAAGTGGAGGCAGATATGTACTACCAAGTGGATGGGATTTGGTCCAGCACAATCAACACGTCCATACAAGGCTAGGCTATCTGGCCTATTGTATAGGTAAAGCAAAGCGGGATAATCCAGATCTACCGAAAACAGAGAGAGCGTTTAATACTTTATGTACTCTATTTGCCTTGCAAAGTGGTTTTCAGTTTGGGGATAACTATATCTTATTGGCTACTCTATTCAACTATCTACTTGATAAATTTACACCTTCGTTACCTAAAAACAGTAGGCAATGGCGAAGATATCTTGCCGCTGCCATGTTTTGCACATTAGATTGCAATGACGCCGAAGTATCCTCCATGGTTATACCGTATTTAGCAGGACAATCCATAAACAAACTGTACATACGCTTTCAAAATGGCTCCAAATTAGAAGTCGGACCGGACGAACTAGCAGACAAAATGGATGAAGAGATGAGCCTTAGTAACCTCTCACAAACTAAATCTTCACTATATTGGATAGGAGAGTTAGGAGATAATGAGTTACGAGGAGTTTATAGCAAAGCAATTTTACAGGGTTCCGCGCTTATCCGCCTCTTTAGGGATATAGAGAGGGAGAACATCTCACGAGGTATTGAGAATCCTTTTAAAGTGTTGTTGAAACCAAGTAGCGGTGATATAGATATTCTAAAGCAAATTTACAGCATCGTAGAGTTGTATCCGGCAGCTAAAGACCATTGGAGCAAGTTAATGAGAACGTTGTATGACGGGATAATTGAAGCTTTACATTTTATTGAACATGCTGCGGAGCCATCTCATAGGGTATTCTATGGGCATGATATTGCAGAGACGACAATTGAAGATGAAGAGCTTCTTCTTGAAGTCAATAATTGGGATAACGAGGCCACGCCTCAAAGCGGTGACGTAATTGTGCTAGGAGAAGAAGGCTTTGTTGTGCAAAGTGTTGATCAAAGCAACGATCATCTTGCAATTTCTGTTAGGAAAGCGAAAGCAGCTAATCAGTAGTAGATCGCTCGGTAGCTGTAGCTAAAAATTTAGCTATCTCAACTTGTTTTAAATGTGGTTGGATAGGCAATCGGACGCAATATATCCTCTCTCTAAATCCTAATACAGGCTCTACCTGCCAGGTATCTCCTGGGTACACGAGAATACCTATTTTGTCATTACAATTTAAGGATTCTTCGTAACAATAGGATAAGTAAGCTGCTATCTGATAAATTTGGTCTTCAGCGGCAATTTTCTCACTATACTTAGCATCAACGATGAGCATTAGATTACTACCTTGGTCGATGAATAAGTGATCAGGCTTTATTTTTTGTTCTGTATTTACACCGTCGGGACGTCTAAGCAAGTATTTGAATTCTTTATTCGGATGCCATTTGAATTGCGGCTCCAAAGACGTATGCCAAGAAAATCCAACATAATCTTGAAAAATGAGGTCTAGCTCCATTACAACACTCCAGTAGCCATAGGAAGCATTGCCAGCATTAGATATTTTCATGGCACCTTGCCATTGCCAATATCTCATACATTTGTACAGCACGTCCTTCAATCCATAGGGGAAAGGTGGTCTGCAAACTTTATATAACAGAGAACGATTAAATGGAACATTAGTTTGGTTGCTAAAACGCGATGTAATATAACGTAGCTTTGCCAAGCTATCATGTTGTTTCTGGGCAGTTATCTCATGCCAGTCTTCCAAGAGTTCTCCAATACTACGTGCAGTCGCTAGAAGTACAGCTGCATAGTCTTGTAAACCCTCGTCATCCAATACCTCGCAAATAATGCCTGTATTTCTTCCTAAAACCATATTTTTCATTGATTTGACTAATAAGGGTCTGCCTTTGACACCTCCCTGAACAGCAATCTCTTTTCTCTTATAAGCGGCATTTAAAAGATGAGTAGAAGATATAACGATCTCCTCCAGAAGCTTTAGAAGAAAAGCAAACGTAAAATCATCTTTTGCCTGTTCGGTTGGAGCCGATGAGACTATACTATCGAAACGGATGTGATTTAAGTTAACGTATTTTCCTAAAGCCTGAAACAAGTTTTGTAGGCGCAGCGAGTTGGTTTTAGGGGCAATGACAAAGTGAACTTCTCTATCACCAGAAGATGAGAACGAGCCAAACCCCACTTTTCTACCATCGTAACGAGTCAAAATCGGGTTTCTATCAAACCTTATACCTAACCCAAATGTTTTTGTAAGTTGCGTCCTAACATCGCCGGGGATACTAAGAAGTAGTTCAGCAAACTCTGCCGAGCTTGCTGAGTCAAATTCGACTTCATCGTTAAAGCGAAATACTTGTTTCAAATCTGTAAATCCTGAGCGTATGATTAAGAAAAGACTAGCTATTAGCATCTCTCAGAAATGTGATAATTTCGTCCAAGCTCAAATCACCCAGAGCTTGGCGTCCCACTAAAATATCATTTCCTGGTAACGAGTGGTTTTTTGGAAATTCAAGCAGACCTTGTTCCTGATAATCGATAAGGATAGGAAGTATCTGAAATTTATAAGACTCAGCTAACCACCTGAGAGCCTTTGCTTCCGTTTCTATAGAAAGTGGTGGAAGGAAATATGAATGTCCGATAACTAACTCTGTCGGAGGCACAATACCTGTTTTAGTAGCGCCCAGAATCAACTGCTTGATTAGGTTATAGAAGTTTAAAACTTGGTTGCAAAGAGAAGAAGGAGAAAATACGCTCCATCGTTCCCTAATGGACTCTTCTCTAGGAATCATAGTCAAAACAACGAAGCGCCTTCGAAGCGCAAAATCAAAACCAGATACTGCGCGGTCAATAGAATTCATTGTGCCAAGCAGCAATAACGATTGTGGGATTACAAGATTACTTCCTAAACCATCGAGATCATAGGGAGTAGCAACAGCTGAACCTCTTCTATCCAGGGCATAAATGGATTCGCCAAACAACTGTCCTATAGGAGATCTATTAATTTCATCCAAGATGAGGTAACCTTGCGGATATTCAGTTGATGGATATATCTCCTCCATCACAGAAACGACCCTTGCAATAAAACCTAACATGCCTTCTTTAACCTCTAGTCGGGAAGAGCCATCTGTAGCAGAAAACATACGATAGCCCCGTATGAGATCCTCATAGGCATATTGCGGATGCAACACACAAATATCCCAAACAAATTTTATTTGTCGTGATTGCAACATCGATCTGATTGATTCATTGCTATATAAGCTGTATTTAAAAGCAGGAAATAGTGTTGTTATTTTACAATCATTTTTGTTATGGGATGCTTGATGATGTTGGAGCATCTCAAGAACTACATCCTCAGCTGTTCGAGTTTTTCCTGTGCCCGGAGGTCCTGATAAGATAATGAAGGAGCGCTTTGATTTCCAAAGACTAAGAAGTTCATTTTGTACCTGTTGGTCTACTGGTTTGCTTTGTGGAAAAAGCCTTAAACTACCTACATTTACCTGCCTGACCATAGCCATCTCCTAATTCCGAGAACTGTTATCGTTGCTTTTCTCATCCTGAGAATTGAAACGTGATTAATAATCTTTGCGAAGATAAGACAGATTATTATACAGATTGATCTAACTGTCAACTTAGGATTCTCCCGCAACTTGCGGGAGAACCAATTTGCTGTCAATCGAGTGTGTTCTCTCCCCTGTTCCTGGCACTCGTCAGGTTGATCAGACTTGCCATTGACTCTGATCACTCAGGTCGTGGCGCTATGAGAGAGGGATCGAGGCTAGCCTGGAAGTCTAGACAATATCCGCAAAAACCTCGCGTGCCTGATAGCGAAACCCTGGGAGAAACGGTGACTGCAAGAGATCATTCTCGTAGACGACGTTCGCTTGCTTGAGCGCCATTTCTTCCCGGCGGTACATCTCAATCTGTCTGGTGCGCCAATTGACAATCCAATATTCGAGAGCGCCGCGCCGCGAGTAGAGCTTGAGCTTTGTCTCGCGATCTCTCCGCTCGTTGATATCTCCTGGGGAAAGCACTTCAATCACCAATTCGGGAGCGGAATGTAACTTGCCGTCCGGCTCAAGGGCGGTTGCTAGCCGTTCATGGCTAATCCAGATCACATCGGGGACCACATCATCATCATCGGCAAAAATGATGCCAGGAGTAAAAATGGCGACACCGAGATGGCTTTGTGCGTTCCATGCTTTCAGAAGACTCACGATATTCGCACACACAATCTGGTGATTGAGATGTGGTTGCTTTGACACGTAGAGTTCTCCCTCGATGACTTCATATAGCTTGCCATTATCTGGCAACGTTTCCAGATCACGTGATGTCCATTTGTAGGTTGACATAATTTCACCTGCTGGCTCTTTCTGAATGGCTCTATTCCTTCCTGCTGCCTTCTATTATACACCCTTATGAGAGAAACAACTTGAGGCATGATGCCAAAAACGAAAAGTGTCGAATGCGGGATACAATTGACCATGTTTGCTAGTGTTCTCCCCGCGCTTCTCAGGCTGGTTTATTGTTTGTGGTGTATCGCTGCATCGTGCTGAATTGTTAAGGAAATCGTTGAGACAGCGTGTGCCAGCGACCAACGAATCGATCCCTCTTCCTCATCAGGCTTGACAGCTCAATCAGCTTTGCCCCAGCCATCGTTGGATATCCTGGGCATGCTCCCGATCGTGGTCAATATCGAAGACGCTTCCAAGCGCTCTGCCGTACGTCCACCAATCGGGCTCTTGGAGCCTGGATTCCGGCAACTCTGCTAAGGCAACGAGCATGCGCTCGTTGGCCCGGCGATCCCAGTCGCGCACATAGGCCAGGTCCAGATCTCTGTGCTGGTGAGCATAGTAAGCGTTGCGCGTCTCGTTGTCATCCAGTCCCAGCTCCTGATTGCGCTGCAATTCCTCGGGGCCGGGGACTTCCCCACGTGTCCGCCGTTCCAATTGCAGAGCGAGCCAGTCGTTCTCGACGGCCACATGCGCTAGCACATCTTTGACCGACCAGGAGCCACAGGCTCCTGGTTCTGTTATGCGCTCTAGCGGAACTTGCGAGACAACAGACTCGAGCGCGGCATGGCTGGCGCCGAGCGCGGCAATCAGCACTGCTTTCGGTATTGGTTGTTCCATCCTTGAGACCTCCTCTTTGAAGAACCCATCACTGAGTCCCTCCTGTCAGCCTCATTTTCGCACAGAATGTAGCGGATGCACCACTAAGTAGTTCCCTAATGAACTCCTGCCATTTACACAAACTATTTTACAGTCTCGCACCAAAATGGATTTCCTTCGTTCTGAGCTTCTTCGTTTTCTTCTGGCTATAAGAGGGTTGAGTTGCATCTTCAACCTGATCGTTTGAAGGACTATTTTGTTGCTCTATAGTCGTCTTACCCGCAAGTATTTCTTAGGTGACTTGAGCTTGTTCCATACTCGCTTCTTCGCTTTTGTTGCCATATAAAGTAACTATACTTGATATTGATTACAACAAATCAAGTTCCGGTTGCTCTCCCTCGCTCTGTTGTACTTTCTGTCCTGCTTGAACGTGCCATACTGCGGCGGTATATCCACCTTTGCGCCTTTCAGTAGCTCGGCAATCGTCTTGATTTGAATGCGCGGATATTTCTGGTTCCATCGCGGAACTTCCGGTTTTATTTTCCGGCGAGCCGGGCGACTACGGGCGCGAAGTTCTCCATTTGCCCGTCAAACACCTGGAAGTACGAGAAGCCGTAGCGCTCGCGCTGCTCCAGCAGGTACGCGACGGCCTCCTCCACGGACATCGCCTGTTTTTGCATGGATAGCCATTGCGGCAGAGCGGACATGTCCAGGTTCTGGCTATCGGTAATCGCGACGCTGAAGATCGTCTGGCATAGCTCCAGTTGCTCGAAGCGTTCTCCTGCAGATTCACGAATCCACGCGATCTTGTCCTCCATCGTCGCGTCTGTTGCGCCGCTTCCCGGTCGCGATGGCATGACGTTAGGCGCGACGCGGTCGGCCTCGCGCGCGGCGATGGTGAGCATCCGCTTGCCGGAACTGCCGATGAAAATGGGCGGGTGCGGCTTCTGCACGGATTTGGGCAGCCCTTTCAACTCCGTAACTGTGTAGCACTTACCAGAGAAATTCACGACCTCTTCGGTAAAGAATTGTTTGATGATGTGCAGCGCCTCTTCCACGCGGCTGACCCGCGTTCCGGCGCTCTCAAAGGACAGGCCCATTTGCTTGTAATCGCTCGGCCCGACGCCCGCTCCCAGCCCCAGCTCGAACCGTCCGTTAGAAAGAAGGTCGAGAGTCGCGGCCTCTTTTGCAAGCATGACAGGATGGCGGTAATCGTTGGCAAAGACGTGGCTGCCGACGCGCAGCGTTGTTGTTGCCCCGGCTGCTGTTGCCAGCGCCGCGATAGGGGCCAGCGGCGTTGCCAGGCGATCCGGCATGAGCAGGCTGGCATAGCCAAGCTCCTCGACCCGGCGCGCCAGCGTGATCCACGCCTCGCGCGATGGTGCGCCGCTAGTGACGACGCCGAAACGAAACGGTCTGCGCATAGGGATGTTCTCCTTTACATATACATAAGAATGTCACCGACCTCGGCCATTAAAGTTCATAATGCCTGTTTGATTACACCTGTACCAGCACCTTCAGTACACCCGCTTTGGCGGCATACTCGAACGCGGCCAGCCCATCGTCCAGGCTGAAACGCGCGCTGATCAACGGCGGCACATCAATGCTGCGCTGGCTCAAGGCGCGCAGGGCGGGCGCGAACGGGCCGCAGCGCGACCCCTGCACGCGGATTTCATCGATCACGATAGAGGCGAGATGCAGCGTGCTTTGATCGGCCACCGTGCTTTTGAGCATGATCGTGCCGCGCGGGCGCGTGAGGCGCAGCGCCAGTTCCAGGCCGCGCGCTGAACCTGTGCATTCCACCACCATATCCACGCGCTGTCCGCCATCGAGCGTGAAATTGTCCACGCCAGTCAGCAGGCGCGTGGCGCTGCCATGTTGTCTTGCCAGCGCCAGCTTCTCCTCGTGCTTGCCCACCATGATCACCTCGCAGCCGGTCAGCGCCAGCGTTTGCGCCGCCAGTTGTCCCATCTTGCCGTCGCCCAGCACGACCACGCGATCCGTCGGCCTGATGTGCGCCTGTTCCAGCATCTCGAAATTGGCGGCAAGCGGTTCCACAAACACGGCCTCTTCGTCGCTGATAGTATCGGGGACGGCATGTAAGTTTTCGCTGGGCAGCGTCAGGTATTCGGCGAAAGCTCCGTCGCGATTGGCGATGCCCAGCGTCGTGCGGTTGGGGCAATGGGTGGGTATTCCGCGCGAGCAGTACCAGCAGTCCGTTCGATAGCAGGCGGCGTTGATCTCGCCGACGACGCGCCGTCCCACCAGCGCCCTGATCTGCGGCGACTGCGCGTGGCGCGTGGGATGGGGATTAATCGCCTCGACGATGCCCACGAACTCATGACCTGGCACGCCCGTGAACTTCATATAGCCACGAATGATTTCCAGGTCAGTATTGCAGATACCTACTTGCAGCACGCGGATCAGCGCCTCACCCGCGGCAGGCGTGGGATGCGGATAGTCCGGTGTAAAGGTAAGAGTGTTGTTATGATAAACAAGGGCGTGCATGGTCTTTAGAGTTCTTCGCCTTTCCTATTGCTTAGTGTAATGATACCAGGAATCAATGTCAACGCCAGGTGACTTTTGGGAAACGAAATCGCCACGAATACGGTCTATAAAATCGTGGTACACTGTAGGTACACGAACGATGTATCAGTTCACGATGGAGTGAGAAGGCGCAATGACTACGACCACATCCCTTGAAACGGCTTACGAAACGTTCCTGCATGACTACCCTGGCTACCAATCTACGCGCATTCTGGACGGTCTGCGCGCCAGCGAATATGCCCGGCTCGATGCTGGTGGGCATATTTATCTCGATTACACCGGCGGGAACCTGTACGCCATGTCGCAGGTGCGGGCGCATCATGCCCTGCTGGCCGGCGATGTCTTCGGCAATCCGCATTCCTCGAATCCGACCTCGATGGCGATGACGCGGCTGGTCGAGGAGGCGCGCGAGTACGTCCTGAGCTATTTTAACGCCGACCCGCAGGAGTACGTCGCCATTTTCACGCAGAACGCCAGCGCCGCGCTCAAGCTCGTCGGCGAGTCGTATCCCTTTGAGCCGGGCGATCGCTACGCGCTGACCTTCGATAACCACAACTCCGTCAACGGCATCCGCGAATATGCGCGCGCGCGTGGTGCAGCGATCATCTACGTTCCGGTGATCTTGCCCGACATGCGCGTAGGCGAGGCAGATTTGTGGGAGGCGCTGGAGCCTGGGCAAGTGGGCGGGCATAATCTGTTCGCTTACCCGGCGCAGTCCAATTTTTCCGGAGTGCAGCACCCCTTGGAGTGGATTGCCCAGGCGCAGGCGAAGGGTTGGGATGTGTTGCTGGACGCGGCGGCCTTCGTGGCGACGAATCGTCTCGATCTGAGCCGCTGGCATCCCGATTTTGTGCCGCTCTCGTTCTACAAAATGTTCGGCTATCCAACCGGCGTCGGCTGCCTGCTGGCGCGACGTGTAGCCCTGGCTCGCCTCCGGCGTCCCTGGTTCGCGGGCGGCACGATCACCGTCGCTTCCGTGCAGGGCGACCGCTATTACCTGGCCGAAGGCGAGGCGGCTTTCGAGGACGGCACGCTCAACTACCTGTCCCTGCCCGCCATAGAGATCGGCCTCAAGCACCTGGAAGCCATCGGCATGGAGATCATCCATGAACGGGTGCGCTGTCTGACGGGCTGGCTGCTCGACAACCTGCTGGCCCTGCGCCACGCGAACGGTCAGTCGCTCGTGCGTCTCTACGGGCCGCCCAACGCCGATCAGCGCGGCGGCACGATCACCGCCAACTTTTATAGCGTCGGCGGCAAAGCCTTTGACCATCGCCTGATCGAGCGGGAAGCCAACAAGGTCAACATTTCCCTGCGCACCGGCTGCTTCTGCAATCCTGGTGGAGGCGAGATCGCCCTGGGTCTCGAGGCCGGGGAATTGAATACCTGCTTCCGTCAGGTGGCGCACCAAGAGCGTCTGACCATCGACGACTTCCGCCTGTGCATCGACGGCAAAAGCACTGGTGCAGTACGCATCTCCCTGGGCTTTGTGAGCAACTTCGCGGATGTGTATAGGTTTATGGAGTTCGCGCGCGGCTTTGTAGAAGAAGGGTGATCGTCATAGGTCAGGGCCAGGGCAAGCGTATATCGTCAGGGCCAGGGCAAGCATATATCGTCAGGGCCAGGGCAACCGCAAGGGATTGCCCCTACCCTACCACGGATCGGCCTGCGGAGACGCATCGTATATGGTAGGGGCAATCCCTTGCGGTTGCCCTGGCTTTGCAAAATCGCACACGCACCCGCTTTGCTTTGGTATCCTGTCTTGCCATTTCCTCTCCTTCACGCTATACTGGTGAAGGCAAGCCGTTCTGAGATAAGATTCATCGCTAGCACGAGAAGGATTGCGCATGTATAACGACCCAGGCCAACAACCGCCGAATGAGCAACCGCCAACCGAATATGTGTCGCCGCCGCAGTACGCGCAGACGACAGTATACGAGCAATCGCCCTATGCTGCTCCGCCGCCTAAGAAATCGCGGCGCGGCATCTGGATCGCGCTGGCGATTGTGGGCGCGGTCCTGCTACTGGGCTGCGGCGGCTGCGCGGCGGCAGCTATCGCGGGTGTGGGCTTCTTCGCCAGTTCCCTGGCCGCGCCATCGGCAACTGCCAGTAACTATTACCAGGCTATTGAGAAACAGCAGTACAAAGTGGCCTATGGCTATCTCGATACGGGCAGCCTCAACCTGCAAGAGCAGCAATTGACCGCGGAGACGTTCTCGTTTGTGGCGGAGGCGAGAGACGCGGCTGCTGGCAAAGTCACGAGATTTTCGCAGACTAATATCAACGTGAACACCAATAACGGGGTCAGTACCGCTGTTGCTACCATGTCGGTAACAAGAGGAAGCCAGACCTACAGCGTACAGCTTCAAATGAAGGAAGAAAACAACGTCTGGAAAATCACCGATTTCAATACCATTTGACAAGAAGACGAAGTGATGAACGATTATGATTTGATCGCGCCCTTTTATGACATCGAACATGCCAATTTTGACGAGGATGTTGACCTCTACCTGCATTATGCTGAAATGCAGACCGGCCCCTTGCTCGAACTGGCTTGCGGCACGGGGCGGCTGCTGCTCCCTCTCGCCGCGCAGGGCCACACTCTCGTGGGCGTCGATTATTCGCAGCCCATGCTCGACATCGCGCGGCGGCGCGTGCAACAGGAACGGCTTGAGTCGCAGATTACTCTGGCGCAGCAGGATATCCGCGCGCTCAATCTTGATCGGCAGTTCAGCCTGGCCTTTATCGCCCTCGGCTCGTTCGCCCATCTCACCTCGCGCAAGGCGCAGCAGCAGGCTCTTGCCGCTATCCGCAAGCAGGTGACGACGGGCGGGACATTCATTCTCGACGTTAGCAACGCCGATATTCGCTACATGGAGAATCTGAGCGGGCAGATGCTGCACCTGGGGACGTGGCAGCTTGCGGATGGGACGCTGCTCACGCATCTGATCAGCCCGGCCACTTCGCATAGCGATCATTTGCTGGAATTGACGCACTTCTATGATCAGCATCGCCAGGGGGGGCCGATCAATCGAACCGCCGTGACCTCGTATCTGGCGCTGTTCGAGCGCGCCGAGATCGAACTACTGCTGGAGCGCGCCGGTTTTGCGGTCAAGGATATCTACGGCAACTATGACCTCAACCCCTTTACGCGCGAAAGCCCGCGCATGGTAGTTATCGCGGAGGCGCGCTGAAAAATGAAACAAATGCCCAAACCATTGCATGAATGGACGCCGGAACCGGCGGCGGCAGTACAACTGCAGCGCGAACTGGCCGCGCGGGTGATCCGCACGGATGAGATCAAGGGCGAGGTGCGCCTCGTGGCGGGCGTGGATATGGCGATCAACGAGAACAACGGCATGGCGCGCGCGGCGGTCGTGCTGCTGGAGTACCCCTCAATGGAGATTGTCGAGCGGCACGTCTACGAAGAGCCGCTGCGGATGCCCTATATCCCCGGTCTGCTCTCCTTCCGCGAGATTCCTTGCATTCTGGGCGCGTTTGCCCAGTTGCACGCGCATCCCGACCTGGTGATGGTGGATGGACAGGGCATAGCGCACCCGCGCCGCCTGGGCATCGCCGCGCATCTCGGCCTCTGGCTCGACCTGCCCACCATCGGCTGCGCCAAGTCAATTTTGACGGGCCACTTCGACGAGCAGAAGTTGGGCGACGAAGTGGGCGACTGGCTCCCGCTCCTTTATAAAAATGAGACTATCGGTGCGGCCCTGCGCACGCGCTTGCGCGTCAAGCCGATGATCATTTCGCTGGGGCATCGCATCAGCCTGGAAACGAGCCTGCGCTACGTGCTGGCCTGCGGCAAAGGCTATCGCCTGCCCGAACCAACGCGTCAGGCCGACAAGCTCTCGAAAGATAACGACTGGCGCGAACCCGCGTTAGACGAGGGACAGCAAGAGACGCTGTGGGGATAAAGACGCTGTAACTTTAGGTGATATCTGATATACTGTGACAGGTAAGGAAGAGTTGGAGAATCAAAGCGCGAGGAGACGTTGTCCCAAATGAAGATATCGGTTAGCCATCTGGGCGCCATTCAAGAGGAAGCAAGCATTGAACTCAAGCCGCTAACCATTTTTATCGGGCCAAACAACGCGGGAAAAACCTGGTTGGCTTATTCGTTGGCAGGCATTTTGGGTTCTTATGGTTCAAGAGAATATGCTCAGGCTTATGCTGACAAAAAGGTTTCCAATATCTATCAGCGATTGAATAATGCCATTGAGAGAGTGCTGGCGGAAGAAAACGCTACCATCGATCTACATCAATTTATAGATGAGCATGGAGAAACATATTTTAACGAAGTTGCGCACTATGCCTCGCATTGGATGTCTGATTTTTTCAGCACCCAGTTGGCTCATTTTGATAGCATGAGCATCTCATTGCAACTGGAAGAAGTCAGAGCTGGTTTGCTGGATCGCATTTCCCAGTATGCTCGAACCAGCCGCGTTGCTGGATCGGTGCTAACAATACGAAAAAGCGCGGGCGATGATAAAGTATTTGCTTTCACCGCCAGCGAAACGCCGGAGGCAGAGGGACAGGAGGAGTCAATAGGAGAGTTGATCCCTGTTCAAGAGGTAAGGGAGCGTCTGATCAGTTTCGTCTCAACTGCGCTTCACCGATCATTGTACCCCCAGGTACGTATCTTTCCTACCGAGAGAACGACATTGGTTACATTTCGTTTCTCGGAAAGGCTAGTAGATAGGACAACATTAGAACTCAATCAGAAAGTAATAGATACGTTGGATGCTCTAGTCAAAGATCTGGACATGGCAAAAATAGCTGAGCAAAGGGTTACTGCTCGACAAGCAATCTGGCCGGTAGGCGCTTTCTTGAATATGATGAGCGATATCATGAGGATTCGGTCGAGAGATTGGGAGGCGAGGAAGAAAATCGCTGAGCGAAACTCTGCGATCAAAAGATATATTGAACTGTCCGAGATTTTGGAAACACAGATACTGGCGGGAAACGTGTTTCTTTCCACTCCCGAACCTGATCCGAGGAGAGAAGTGCTTTTTCAGCCTACTGATGATGTTCACCTGGAGATTCCAATCGTATCTTCGATGGTCAAAGAGCTTTCGCCGCTGGTTCTCTACCTCCGCTATCTCGCCCAACCCGGTGAGTTGGTGATCATCGACGAACCGGAAATGAACTTGCATCCAGCCGCCCAGGTGAAGATCATTGAGTTCCTGGCGATGCTGGTCAATGCTGGATTACATGTCTTGATTACTACCCATAGTACCTATGTTATTGATCACCTCACGAATTTATTGGATGCGTACAGGCATCAAAATCAAGACGACATTGTCGAGTTGTTCCTGCTTGAGGATAAAGAAGCATTCATATCTCAAGAGAAAGTATCCGTCTATAGCTTTGAGGATGGCGAGGTAAAAGATGTTCTCAAGCCAGAGGGAACAATAGACTGGCGAACTTTCAGTGATGTGACAACGCTGGTCAATCGTATTCATTTTGAGTTGTTGGGAGAGTAGCGTGTCGTTTAGCCGTTTACTACTCGCAGGAGCGAGTTCTAAGAAATATATAGTAGGCAATAATGGGAAGGATAGAGTCATTGTATCCCCTAAATTCCTCAACCCAGGTCCAGGAAGAGAAGCTTTCGAGGGAGAAGTTATTCTCTGCTTTCAGATCGATGAGGAAAGCGAAGGGGACGGACAAGTAGCGCATAGCCTCGGCTTTCAAGGTGATGACTCGCGTTGTGATGGGCTTATTTTTTACTCACAGGATGGAGAGAGCGAAAAGATAATTTGCTTGGTGGAAATGAAGAGTACGAATCTTGGGGATGCCGATGAACAGATCATACAGTCAAAGACGCACATAAAGAATCTTTTGGTCAGAGAATGTCACGCTCTTCCTCAAGAATGTCGTGAAGATTGCGAAAACCAGATCAATTCTATCAAGTGGAAAGCTTGTGTATTTCATCATGGCTCCTCGCCTCTGGATATCCAGGCTATTCTGAAAAGATTAAAGAGTAGTGGGTTCAAAGATGTGCGTGATTTTACCAGGGCCGATAATGATGCCAGAGGATTGTTAACAGGCGAGGTAAGCGCGAAGGGATTGGCAAAGAAGGTGAGAGGGGACAATCGCAGGCATAGTAGATAACGAAAAAGATGCAACCGATTAGCTGCTCTGGTCATTTTAACTTGCAAGTTAAAATGACCAGAGCAGCTAATCGGTTTTACGACACCAACACCGGCGTCGGCTCCAGCTTCATCTTCATGCCGTATTTCGGGCGTAGAGTGACGCGCGGCAGAGGAACGACCGGGAAGCCGGGGACAAGCTCCGGCGTGTAGCGCTGCAGGATGGTTGCCAGCAGCAGGTGCGTTTCCATGTCGGCGAAGGGCATGCCGATGCAGATGCGCGGCCCCGCGCCGAACGGGAAGAACGCTCCCTGCGGTATCTTCTGCTCTTGCTGCCGCGGGTCCCAGCGCTCCGGGCGGAAGTTCTGCGGATCGCCCCAGATGTCGGGCAGGTTGTGGATGACCCACTGGCTGAGAAGGGCAACTGTGCCGGCTGGGAAATGGTAGCCATCAAGATCAAACGGCTCGCTGGCCTGGCGGCTCATTACCCAGGCGGGCGGGATGACGCGCCACGCTTCGTTGATCACCCAATCCAGGTAGGGCAGGTAGGGCAGATCATCCATCGTGGGGACGCGTCCGCCGAGGACGCTGTGCAGCTCCGCCTGCAATTTCTGACGCGCGGCAGGATTCTGTGAGAGCAGGTAGAATGTCCAGCTCAACGTGTTCTGCGCCGTCTCATGGCCCGCGGCCACAAAGGTTAAGACGTGATCGTGAACTTGTTTGTCGCTGAGGATGTTCCCTTCGTCCTGCGCCTCTAGCAGCATCGACATGACATCACCGGTGTCTCGCCCATCAGCGCGGCGCTGCGCGATCAGATCGTAGACGAATTTGTCCAGCAGCGCCTTGCCTGCGCGGCTTTTCTCCGCTTTCTTGTTGTGACGCAAGAAAGGCAGGCGCGCTTGCAGTCTAAACGGCCCGCCCGGCCCCTGGATGAGCGCAGTAAATGCTTGCCCAATCTCCCCGGAATTGCCGACCAGGTCAACGTTGAAGAGCGTCTCACCGATGATACGCAGCGTGAGTTGCTGCATGGCCTGCGCTATATCGATCGCGGCGTGGGGCTGCCAGGTGTCCAGCATCTCTCGCGTGTACTGCACCATGACGCCGGCATAGCTCTCGACGCGGCGCTTGTGGAAGGCGGGCTGCACGAGGCGGCGCTGCTGGCGATGAAAATCGCCGTCGATGGTAAGCAGGCCGTCACCGAGGAGACGCTTCAGATTATTTCTGCCGCGATTGGCTTTTGTGAAATTCTTCTGTTGTTCGGTCAAAAAGTAGCGCACGTGTTCTGGGCGGAAGAAGAAAACGAGCGGTTGTTTGCCCAGGTAGGCTGTTGCCACGCGGCCATAGCCGCGCTCAAGGCGGCGCACGAAGGCCAAAGGGTCGCGCTGAAATGCGAGCGCGTTGCCGAGGAAGGGCAAGCCCTTCGGCCCCGGCGGGAGCTTTTCTGGTGTTGCATCTGTCATAGGATCACTCGTTCTGTGGTGAACTGTTCAAAGTTTCCTAAGAGCAGAGAGCAACATTTTTAGGGAAATGTCAAGCATTGGTTGCGGCCCTACGGGTTATCGGCCTGACCTGCATAAAGCGGGGCCGTGAAGAAAAACGTGGTTCCCCTGTCGATTTCCGTCTCGAAATTGATGTCGCCGCCGTGCTGTTCGACGATCAGTTTGGCGATGGCGAGACCGAGCCCGTAGCCGCCGATCTTGGATTGTTGATGGTGATCGGACTGATAGAACCGCTCGAAGATATGCGGGCGATCTTCTTCGGAGATGCCGTAGCCGGTATCGACCACAGAGATCAGTGCGAATTGCTCGTTGTAGGGGCGAACGCGCAGTGTGACTGTGCTGCCAGGCGGGGTGAACTTGATGGCATTGGTCAAGAGATTGTCCAGCACCTGTTTCATGCGTTGAGGGTCAGCGTAGAGATTGGGCGTGGGCGAGGCGATGTCTTTTCTGAGAATGACGCCGGCTTTGCGCGCTTGCGGTTCCAGGCTGTTGATGACCTGGCGGGCGAGGACGCGGGAATTGCACTCGCGCGGCTTGATCTCGAACTGTCCAACGTCGGAGCGCGTCAAGAAAAGAATGTCTTCGACGATGGCGATCAATTGCTGGGCGCCTTCCTGAGCATAGCCAAGATATTTTTTCTGTTCGCCGTTCAACCGGCCCATGTGTCCCTGCATGAGTAGATCGATAAAGCCTTGCACGGAGTTTAAGGGCGTGCGCAGTTCGTGCGAAACCATCGATACAAAATTGGAACGCACGCGATTGGCGACGCGCAAAGCAGAGATATCACGCGCAATGAACGCGGCTTCCTGCTGCCCATCCGCGGCGGTGGTGGGAGTGATGCTGATCGAGACCTCCAGATTTTCGGCCAGGAGCAGTTCTTCATTTGCCAGGGCACGGTCGAGCGCGAAGGCGCGCTGCAGCGGGCAGCTCGCGGTGCCACACAGCGTAACTTTGTTAAGGTTGCAGCACCCCAGAACTTCGGAGCAGCGCCGTCCCGTGGCCTCTTCGCGCGTGAGGCCAAGCGCGCTGCAGGCGGCGGGATTCAGGTCAAGGATAGAAAACTGCCTGTCCAGAATGAACATGGCGTCGGACGTACAGGCGATAGATGCCTCCCAGCGCCGGCGGTTTTGCTCGTCGGTGATGTGCCAGGCGGGTTGCTCGATGGCAGGCGGTCTATTTTTCTCGTTCTGGCGTGCATTTGACGGCGGTACAGCTAGTGCTGCATCGGTATCCTGAACGAAAGATTGCGTGATCTGGCTTTGTTTGAGTTGTGGTAGCACAACTTCCTCCCCTCTACTTTTCAACAAATTTGTAGCCAATTCCCCGGATAGAAAGAATGTGTTCGGGCTTGTCTGCGTGATGTTCCAACTTGCGGCGCAGGCGACGGATGTAAACATCGACGATATTGCTGCTACTTTCGTCTTCGTTCCATATTTCCGAGAGAAGGCTTTCGCGCGTCACCACCTGACCCGGTTGGACCATCAACATACGGAGAACCTGCATCTCTTTAGGGGTGAGAAAAATAGTGGAGCGTTCTGGAGTAGCGACTTTCAATTCTGCCGGAAAGAGTTCAAATGGGCCGCTACGAATGCTGTCGTTGCCCACGCTGCTGCTCTTTTTAATGCGCCGCATGACGGCCAGAACGCGAGCCACCAGTTCCTGGTGGTTAAATGGCTTACAAATATAGTCGTCAGCCCCGATGCCGAAGCCATACAATTTGTCCTCGATGGAATCTTTGGCCGTCATAAAAAAGATCGGTATGTCGTATCCTTCCGCGCGTAACTTTTTGGAGAAGTCGAAGCCGTTCATGTAAGGCATGGCGACGTCAAGGATCAAGAGGTCCGGCTGGCGTTTCTGGATCATCTGCATAGCCAGGCGCGGATTATCCAGCGTCTCGACTTCAAAGCCTTCCTTGCTCAGGACAAACTGTACGAGGGCATTGCCAAATTGATTGTCATCGACAACAAGGATGTACACGAGCGTCCCCTTTTGGCTGTTTCTCCAGCATGTGCAGGTCGGCGTATGGCAATTTTGTCATAACCCTGTTCCCTTCATGTTGATAGACCAGGTCGCGGCGAAGCCCAGGGGAGGATGCCGGGGAGAGACACACAATCCCTGGAAAAGCTCGCTTTTTGCGGTGGCGAGTTCAGTGGGCGACTGCTCCGCGCGCGACCGTAGTGATTATCATTTATTGATATTTTTGTCGGTAGATGGTGCAATTCCATACTACATTTCTAACGGTCAAGTTGTCAAGTAGTACCATGTAACACGCGCTGTTTTTCCAGGTAGACCATCAAGATGGCGATATCGGCTGGGGTCACACCCTCCACGCGCGCAGCCTGCCCCACCGTGCGCGGTCGCATCAGGGTCAGCTTCTGGCGCGCCTGGGTACGCATGTGCGGGATGGCCTGGTAATCGATGGTTTCGGGGATCAGTTGCTCCTCCAGCCGCTTTGTGCGGTGAACCATCTGTTCTTGCTTGCGTACATAGGCTTCGTATTTCACTTGCAGTTCGACCTCGTCGGCGGTCTCTTCCGGTAAAGCGGGCAAGGGAGCGGCGGAGACGTGCTGCGAGAGCCACTCGACTTGCGCGTAGCGGATATCCTGGCGGCGCAGCACTTCGCGCGCGGTCAGCATTTGCCCCAACGGCGTGATTCCGGCCTCCTGGGCCGCGTTTTCAACGACGCGCGAGGAGGTGAATATGACGCGATCCAGGTCAGCGAGTGCGCGCTGGATCTGCTCGCGTTTCTCCAGCACCCTGCCATAGCGTGCTTCGTCGATGAGGCCGAAGCGGTAAGCGTAGTCGCTCAGGCGCAAGTCGGCGCTGTCCGGTCGTAGCAGCAGGCGATATTCGGCGCGCGAGGTGTGCAGGCGGTAGGGTTCGCTCATCGGGCGCGTGACCAGGTCGTCGAGCAGCACGCCGATGTAGGCTTCATGGCGTCCCAGCACGAAGGGAGGCGCGCCGCGCGCGTAGAGGACGGCATTGATGCCGGCCATGATACCCTGAGCGGCCGCTTCTTCGTAGCCGGACGTGCCGTTGATCTGGCCGGCCAGAAAGAGGCCCGCAGCGGGCTTTGTCTGGAGCGTCGGAAAAAGTTGTTCAGGCGGCACATAGTCATATTCGACGGCATAGCCGAAACGCATGATCTCGACGCGCGCCAGGGCGGAAATGCTGCGCAGCATGGCGAGCTGGACATCTTCCGGCAGGCTGGTGTTCATGCCTTGCACGTAGACTTCGCCGGTGCGCCAGCCCTCCGGTTCCAGGAAGACCTGGTGCGCGTTCTTGTCTGCGAAGCGCACGACTTTATCCTCGATGGAGGGGCAGTAGCGCGGCCCGATGCCTTCGATCACGCCCGTGTAGAGCGGGGAGCGATGCAGGTTGCCGCGAATGATCTGGTGCGTCCCCTCGTCGGTGTGGACAAGGTAGCATGGCAGTTGTGGCCGCCAGCCATGCATATCCTCGTCAGTCACCGGGTAGATGGGATTGGGACGGCTGCCGGGAAGCTGCACGTCTGCGCGCGCCGTCGTATCCTGCGAAAAGTACAGGGGTACGCGGCTTCCCGGCTGCGGCGCGGTCTGACTGAAATCGACGGTGCGGGCATCGACGCGCGGCGGCGTGCCGGTTTTGAAACGGCGGATGGTCAGCCCCAGCGCGCGCAGCGAGTCGGAGATGCCCAGGGCCGGGCCTTCGCCCGCGCGCCCGCCGGGCTGAGTCTTGTCGCCAACGACGAGCCGCCCGTTGATGAAGGTTCCCGTGGTCAAAATGATGGCCTTTGCCAGGTATTGCCAGCCGTTGCTGGCGATGACGCCCGTCACAGCGGGGCGGCCATCGCTGCCGGTCTCGCTCAAGAGACGCAGGATCGTGGCCTGCTTCAATTCCAGGTTGGGCTGGCCTTCCAGGGCAAATTTCATGGCGAGTCGATACGCCTGCTTGTCGCACTGCGCCCGCAGGGCTTGCACAGCCGGGCCTTTGCTGGTATTGAGCAGGCGAATCTGGATGAAGGTGCGGTCGGTGTTGCGCCCGATCTCGCCGCCGAGAGCGTCAATCTCTTTGATCAGGTGGCCTTTGGCGGGTCCGCCCATTGACGGATTGCAGGGCATGAGCGCGACGCTGTCCAGGTTCATGGTCAGCAGGAGCGTCTGGCAGCCCATGCGCGCGCTCGCCAGCGCGGCCTCGCACCCGGCGTGTCCCGCGCCCACGACGATCACATCATAGCTGTCCCGCCTCGCCTCTTCCGGGGCAAGCGGGAACTTTTCCTGGTTTATCTCCATAAGTTACACGTGTCTGGGTTTTGTCTGCTAATAACCGCTAGTCGCTTACGTAAATGGATATGTTCTATGGGGTAGGTTATTTTCCCACGCTATTATGCCCCAGATATGGTAAGACGTCAATAGGTGAAAAAATAGCGGTTCTCCATCCTTCTGGGGAAACGGGGTCGAATGCCGTAGGGGCGTGGGCTTGCCCCGCCCAAAAACGGTGGGGATTTTGTATTGCTCACCAGGGCGGGGCAAGCCCACGCCCCTACGGCATTCCCCGGTAGGACGGAGACCCAAAAATAGCGGTTCTCCATCCTGGCGTGGGAATACCATCACAATTCTCCAGCAATTTTGAGTACCTGCGTGAAGAGTTCCGCATCAATCCAGAAACCCGCTACTGTTCTAATGATCATTGAGAACAGGTCGGATTGCTACAAGATAGCCGCGTTGTGTTGCGATCAGAAGCACTCCCAACAAACCTATCACTGTTAAGCTGTGTTGCCTGGCGATCATTCGTCCGCGGCGCTCATCGAGAAGAAGCAGGTTGGCGCGCATGTTGATTGCCAGAGCAATCGCCTCTGCCTCACCTGCGTCGAGTTTTTGCTCAAGGTGTTTCAGCAACGCCACATCTTGCACGGAATGGCGTTCAAACCACGGGTACGTTTGGATTTCGATAGCTCCAGCTTGTCCAGAGCCTCTTACGGCAATTTCATAATAGACGGCCTGGGGAATCGTAATAGTGCCATAGAGGCGCTGAAGGAGTTCAAGTTGCCCAACCGCCGCGAGGTTGATAATAGGCGAGGTATTGCTGACGACGATCATAGATACCCTGACCGACGGAGCGTATCCAGATCATCGGCGAAATCCTGACTATCGTAATGAACGGGGATACGGCGATTCCCCAGCAACCGCTGAAACTCCAACTGGCTCATTCCGGCAAACTCGCTGGCCTGTCCGAGTGTGAGTTTATCCTGCTGGAAGAGCAGGAGCGCAATTTCCCGCCGCAGTTCTCCTGCCGATATATTGGCAGCGCGTAGAAAATCATCAGGGATCACAAGACTCATATCTCTATACCTCTTCGCGAGATCACTATCTGATCGTAGTATACCATAAACACACAGACAGCTTTAGTGCTGTACAGCCAAAATCAAGTCTTTTCATCTATGCGGGGAAATCTGGTAGGGGCCGTCCATCATTTATTCTGATGTCTTTCGGACACCAGAATAAATGATGGACGGTTTTCTTTACGGCGAGACTTCATCCAGGCGCTTGTTGCGGGTGGATGTGCCGAACTGCGCGATGATGGCCGCCACGATCAGGAAAGCGGCGATGATCACGAAGATCACGATTGGCCCGGTGGTAGGACCGAGAGAAGACATCAGGGAGGGAATGAGCGGGGCAATGACCAGAATGCCCACTCCTCCACCAAGATGGCCGATGCCATCGACCAGGGCAAAGCCAGTGGCGCGCGCCCGCGTGGGGTAGCTCTCGGTAGACCAGGTGTACGTCATCGGCACCCACAGGTTAAAGCCAAAGAAGGTGATAATGGAGCCGATAACGGCCAGTGGGAAGTTGCTGGACGCGGTCACCGCGATGAGAATGCCGCCGCCGAGCGTGAGGATGGCGGAGATGGGCAGCCAGACTTTGCGCTCTAAGCGTTCGCCAAAGAGGTAGGCGAAGATGGTACAGAGGATGAATCCAATAGTTCCAAACGCGGCGATCACTCCAGCTTCTCCGGCGACCGCACCTCCGGCAGCGGCAATTCCTGCTGGCGTCGCGGGATGCGGCGGCAAGGGCAACATGGCAGCCAGCAGCGATGTGAGACCCTGGGCAATCGCGTAGACGGTGACATAACCCAGGAACCAGACAACGACCAGAAAAACTGTGCGCGAGACGTAGAGGCGATTGCCGAAGATTTCCGCGTATGGGACCCTCGTAATGCTTGCCTGGACAGGAATCTCGGCGGCAGGTGCGGGCAATTCAGGCATCTTCCTGCGCGCTCGCTCCTCCATACCGGTTACGATCCTGTCTGCTTCGTTCACTCGTCCCCGCGCAATGAGCCAGCGCGGCGATTCCGGAAGTTGGAAACGCAGCAGGACACCTGCCAGCGCCAGAAGGGCGCCGATAGCGTACATGTAGCGCCAGCCGTTGCCGAGGAACTGGGGGCCGGTGGGGGTGAGGCCGACGGTAGCGATGGCGAAAGGCAAGCCGCTTGGGAAGGGTGCTGCGGGCGTCGTCAGGATCAGTCCTAACCAGATGCCGAAGAAGGCGCCGAGCGCGGACATGACAAAGATCAACGACGTGTAGCGGGCGCGCCCCGCTCGTGGCGCCACCTCGTTGACGTAGGTATTGACCAGCGCCAGGTCGGCCCCGATGCCGATGCCAGTGATAGCGCGGGCGAGGATGAAGAAGGCGTAACTTGTCGAGAAAATGGTGATCAGCGATCCGATGCCGGTCAGCAGCATGGTGAACAGCAGCATTTCTCTTCTGCCGAACCTGTCCGCGAGGGGAGACAGGACCAGAGCGCCGACGACGTAGCCAGCCAGGTTCAACTCGACCGGAAGGCCGAGATAGGTGGCCGCGGTCCCTGGGTTGCAGGTCGGGACGATCTGCGTGCAGGTCTGGATGAACGAGACGGTGATGTCAAAGATGTCGAAAAATGTGAACAGGAAACCCACACCGATGATACCGATGAAGAGATAGGAAAGCGACCAGATCGGGATGCGGTCTTGCCGCGCAATGACGCCGGCGGCGCTGTCGGAGCCTGCGCCCGCGCCAGGGACAACTTCTGATGCCATGTGATGATACTCCTTCCAAAAACGGTGAACAATGTTCAAGGTCGCCAAGTATCATAAGATAAATGTCAGGGTTCAATGATGAACATTAACAAATTAAAACCGTAATGGTATCCTCTGAGAAAGAGTCATTTTCTGAGGAGGATCAACCATGAAGCAACCGCGAGAAGTGCAACTGAGTGAGGAACAGCGTCGGGAACTCG
>Ga0207416_1001778_pt1 | contig 26248 bp, 31 predicted proteins | sample PaiPotPPM11metaG_FD_184107 | JGI IMG/M metagenome (GOLD analysis project Ga0207416, IMG submission 184107) | Iron sulfur acid spring bacterial and archeal communities from Banff, Canada, to study Microbial Dark Matter (Phase II) - Paint Pots PPM... ... | reverse complement strand
CTTCGGCCCACGCGGCGACTGCGCACGCGAGCTTCGCGATTCCGATTTCGCCGATCGCCGCGCATATCTACGGCGCCTGCGCGCGGCTCGGCAACCCGGTCAATATTCATACCGACCTCGCTACCGCGAAGAATGCCGGACTGCCGGGGACGATCCTCCACGGCACTGCCACGCTCGCGATGGCGGCCTCGCGCGTGGTCGCGGCCGCAGCCGGCGGCGTTCCGACGCGTGTCGTTCGAATCCACGCGCGTTTCGGCGCGATGGTACTGATGCCCTCGGAGATCGAGGTGCGAATTTCCGCGCACGAGCAGGGTGCCGCGGGAAAGACGGTTTTTTTCGAGGTGCTGAGCGCCGACGGAGGAAGAGCAATTCGCGACGGCTTCGTCGTGCTTCGCGGCTGACCGCCCGTGGCTGCGCGGGTGCGGCTCGCCGCGCAAAAGGTATCGTGGCGCGGAGTCCGGCCGCGATGGACATTCGCCGCCCAAGGTCTGTAGAAATATCCTATGCCACTGGAATCATCGCTGGTTGGAACCAAGATCGGCCCCGCCACGACCGAGGTCGATGCGCGCTGGACGATGGCCTACGCGGCGGCGCTCGAGGATTACCTGCCCTGTTATCTCGACACGCGGCGTCCCGACGGTATCGTCACTCATCCGGTATTCCCGGTCTGTATCGAGTGGCCGGCCGCGATCGCTTTGCACGACAAGATGCGCGAATCCAAACTCGCGCAGAGCGAGGCGGCGCGCGGCGTCCATGCGACCTACGACGTCACGCTGCATCGCGCGATCCGGCCACCGGAGCGGCTGACGACCATGCTCACGCTCGCGGCGGTGCAGCGGCTCAAGCCCGGCGCCTACGAGTTGATGCGTTTCGACACGGTCGACGCGCAAGGGCGGCCGGTCTGCACCACGTGGTATGGGACGATTTATCGCGGCGTCGAAGTTGCCGGCCCTGACCGCCCTGCGGCTGACGCGCCAGCGCTGCCGACGGCTCCCAGCGTGGGGGACACGGCGCGCGCGGAAATCCCCCTCGCGATTTCGACCGGCGCCGCGCACGTCTACACGGAATGCGCGCGCATCTGGAATCCGGTGCATACCGATAGCGCGGTCGCCGCCGCCGCCGGCCTGCCCGCGATCATCCTGCACGGCACGGCCACGATGGCGATGGCGGTCTCGAAGATCGTCGCCGCCGAGGCGGGCTACAATCCCGAGCGCGTACGCCGAGTCCACGGACGGTTCGCCGCGATGGTGCTGATGCCGTCGATGGTCACGGTGCGAGTCAATTCGCGCACGCCCTCAAGCGGCGGCGAGGCGGTCTCCTTCGAGGTGCTCAACGCCGACGGCGGCCGCGCGATTCGTGATGGGATGGTCCTGCTCCGCGAGTAGCCGCGAGCGCGCAGGGCCGAGAGAATTTCCAAGCGGCATTTCGCGGAAAATCTTGAAGATTATGGCGGGGACATTCTCATGAAGGTCAGGGCGGCTGTCGCACACAAGGCCGGCGCTCCGCTCGAGATCGAAACCGTCGATCTCGACGGCCCCAGGCAGGGCGAAGTGCTGGTCGAGATCAAGGCGACCGGCGTATGCCACACCGATGCCTACACGCTCTCGGGCAAGGACCCCGAAGGGCTGTTCCCCGCGATCCTCGGCCACGAGGGCGCCGGCGTGGTGGTCGAGGCCGGCGCGGGGGTGACGGCGCTTCGCCCCGGTGACCACGTAATCCCGCTCTACATCCCGGAGTGCCGCCAATGCCCGGCCTGCCTTTCCGGCAAGACCAACCTGTGCACCGCGATCCGCGAAACCCAGGGGCGGGGTGTGATGCCCGATGGCAAGAGCCGTTTCTCAACCGGCGGCCGGATGCTCCATCACTACATGGGAACCTCCACGTTCGCCAATTTCACCGTAGTGCCGGAGATCGCGGTGGCCAAGGTGCGTGAGGACGCGCCCTTCGACCGCATCTGTTACATCGGATGCGGCGTCACGACCGGCGTCGGCGCGGTAATCAACACTGCGAAGGTCCAGGTCGGCGACACGGTGGTGGTCTTCGGGCTCGGCGGAATCGGGCTCAACGTGGTGCAGGGCGCGCGAATCGCAGGGGCGCGGATGATCGCTGGAGTGGACCTCAACCCGGCGCGCCGCGGAATCGCCGAGAAATTCGGTCTTACTCATTACGTCAATCCAGCCGAAGTCCGCGGCGACCTGGTGCCCTACCTGGTCGATCTGACCGGCGGTGGGGCCGATTTTGCGTTCGAGTGCATCGGCAACGTCAAGCTGATGCGCCAGGCGCTCGAGTGCTGCCATCGCGGATGGGGCACCTGCGTGATAATCGGCGTGGCGGGCGCGGGCGAGGAGATTTCGACCCGTCCGTTTCAGCTCGTCACCGGCCGCACCTGGAAGGGGACCGCTTTCGGCGGTGCCAGGGGGCGGCGCGACGTTCCGAGGATCGTCGACTGGTACATGGAAGGCAAAATCAACATCGACGACCTTATCACGCACACGATGCCGCTCGACCGCATCAATGAAGCTTTCGACCTGATGCATCGCGGCGAGTCGATTCGGACGGTAGTGACGTTCTGAGCGCGATGGACTTGTCGCGCTGAAACTGCGGAAGTTAGAAACAACGAACGCGACTGCCGGATGCGCGCCCTCGCGATTCAGGTGCGGCCGGGAATCATCCGCTCCGCGAGCGCGGCGGCCAAGGAAGCCGTGGCCCATCCTGCGGCGGGCGCCGCGACCGCTCCCACAGCCGTCCCGACGAACACCAGCCAGTCCATGTCCATCCGCTGACGCGCGATGCTCAGCGTGAGACCGGCTGCGCCGGCCAATGCGGGAACTCCCCACCATGCGATCTCGGCGATCACTATCGATCCCATTACCCGGCGCATCCCGGGCCGCAGCATCGTTCCGCCGACCGCTGCGAACATTACGGCGAGCATGAAGTTGGCGGCAAAAGTTCCGAGCCACAAATGCGGTGGCGGCCACAGGAACATCGGGAGCCCTTTGGAAGCGGTGAACTGCAGCAGCGTACCAATCCCAAGCGCGGCCAGCGCGGCGATTCCGGCGGAGGCCGCAGGGCGATGCCGCAGCGCGAGCGCGATCACGATCGCGATCACCAATATCGCCGCCGAAATCGCGAAGGCTCTCGCGTATTCGCGACGACGCCGTGCAATGTCCTGATCCGAAGGCGTCGCGTCGTCGCCGGAGCGATCCTGCGCGGACGCCGCCTCCGCAACGGTGTAAACAGCGCCCGATTTTGTGGAACGGCGTGATTGAGCCGGCGCGGCGGCGAAGCTGCGGGCGAGCACCGGCGCGCGCCCCAGCACCACCATCGCCGCCGCCAGCATTATTGCCCCAACTACCCCCACGAGGCCGCGCATCATAGCGGCAACTATTCCATCAGGGCGGTGGCCGTGGCAATGCCCGCCCGGGAACCCGCCGGGAACCCGCCGGAAAGCCGCCGGAAAAGCCTCCGGAAAGCTGCCAAAACCCGCTGGACACCCGAATGGACTTGCGGGCGGCGCGAGGTATAGTTTTTGAGGGCGCGCGCGGCGTGCCCGGCGGAGGGATGATGGCCTGGATTCGTACGATCTCCGAACAGGAGGCCGAAGGCCCGCTTGCGGACCTCTATGCCAAGCTGCGGCAAAACCCGCACTTCGGCATGGTGCCTAACGTGATCAAGGCCTTCAGCCTGCGGCCCGAAATAGCCGCGGAGGTGACCAGGCTTGCGAGCGCGGCGACCTTCGGCGGCTCGCATCTGAGCCGCGTGCAGGAGGAGATGATCGCGGCCGCAGTTTCGTCGGTAAATCGATGCCACTATTGAACCAATGCCCACGCGGAGGTGCTCCGCGTCGAATCCGGCGGCGACCATGCGCTGGTCGGGGCGATAAAAACCGATTGGCGCAGTGCGCCGCTTGGCGAAGCCGACCGCGCGATGCTGGAGTACGCTGAGAAACTTACCCGCACACCGTCGGCGATGACGCGCACCGACCTCGACGGGCTGCGCCGCCATTTCTCCGAGGAGCAGGCCTACGATATCGTCGTGATCACCTGCCTGTTCAACTTCATGGACCGCGCCGCGGACGCGTTTGGCGTCGACCTCGACCCGATGCTTTTGCAACTCGCGCGATCGGCCCCCGACGGTGAAGCGCTGGGCGAAGTCGCAGCGCCGAGGCGGAGTTGACGCACGATGAAACATGAGCGACGAAGTGTGACGCTGTGGCGGCAGTCCGGATGGCGCGCGATCCGCGGATTGGTCGCGGTGGCGCCGCTGGTCGCGTGCGCGATCGCGTTCAGCGGATGCTGGCCGTTTAATCGCACGCCGCCTCAGCAGGAGTATTTCAACGCGCTCAAGATCGGCAACTCGGCGCAGGCGAGCCAGCTCTGGCTCCAGATGACCCCCGACCAGCGCGCGAAGTTCGAGCGCGGCGAAGGCATCCGGCCCAGCGCGTCGAACAAGGACGTGCAACAGGCGATCGATGAGCACGACTCCGAGCAGAGCGACGACGGCTCCGCGCCCAAACACGTCGATCTAGCGCCGCCGGGCGCAGGCCTGCAGGATCTGCCGTCTTATCTCAACGCCAACGGTGGCTCCGGTGCGCCGCAACCAGCGCCGCCCGAGCAATAGCAGACCAATAGCAAGACACGTCGCGCGCACCGCACCGGATCGCGCGCACTGAGGACATCGACCCACGATGGAGTTCGCCTTCAAATGACAGGGTCGGTCATTGGGGTTTATGGGCCGCTATCCTAACGGATAGCGGCCTTTTTCGTGGTCTCGGACGGGGAATAGCGGCCCGTGGAGCACGCCCCCGGCTCATAGTTCAGCCAAAGCACAGCCAAAGTCGGTCAAAGTAAAAGCCCACAAACGCCCCCGTGTCGGAAAGGTCGATCACGGACCGCAGGACGCCCCGCAGCGCACGACACGCCAAGCGTGTGGCCCGGCGCGGGAGCAGAAACGAAGCCGCGTCCAAAAAAACTTGTCTGAAACAGCGGCCCGGTTCGGTTTAGGGGGCAGGAGGGTAGAAACCAACCGTGAGGAAAAAGATGAGTGTGAAAAAGAAGGAGCGGTGGACCGAGGAGATGCCGGAAACCCATTGGACGCATCCCGGCGAGACCGTCTCCGATGCGGAAGCGAAAGCGGACGTGCTGAACAAGGTCAATGCGGTGCTGCAGGGGCGCGTAGGTTCAGATCCCACATATATCGCCGCAGTCTGCTGCAACGGTTCGAGCGTGTTTGCCCGCTACAGAGGCCCATGCCGAAGCCTTGAGTTTCTTGCACAGCATATCGACGGCGGTGTGTGGAAACTTCCGATTCACATAATCGCGATGGACGGGGGCGGCAAGGCTATGGAGGCGACCATCCGGGTGGAACAAGATCTGGTCGCTCGTCAATACGAGCGCGACCCCTTTTGAGGATCGAGCGGTCAAAAAAAGGCCGAATGCCCCCGCAGAACACACGGCCTCGGCGCGGTCTTGCGCGCTCGCGGTGCCGAGCGGCGAGCGATGGGATCGAACAAGACCTACCAGCAAAAGGGCGACAGGGGCCGGATGCTCGGCGAGTCCGACGAGTTCCGGCACCTGCGCCACGCCGTCGAGAAGGTCGCAGGCGACCGCGAGCGCCATCCGCAACGTCTGCCGCCTCTACGGCGTGAACCGGCTCGACGCACTGGTCGGCGGTCGAAGCGGTCGCTCAGGCGTTGCTCGCGCGTGAGCGGCTCGAAGCGCTGGAGATTTACCGGATCGTCGTCGGGGCACGCTGATCTGCACCACCCGGCAATGCTTTTCCAGCGCGTTGCGCCCGGCAGCCATAACGATCAGGACGGGGAACTCAGGGCTGCAGGGCATTAAGCATTGATGCCATTGTTCGTTGCGATGCTGGTAATGCGGAGATCACCTGAATTTCCTTGTACATTGTCCCATCGAATATCGCAGAGGCCTCAAAGTGTACGGACGCTTTGACGTCTCGCTCGGTGCGTTCTGGCTGGGGGGTCACCTGCATCGAACCTGGTTCGCCGATGGTGACAGTCCGTACTGGGAAGGTGAGAGAACTTATTACCATCGTTTCGAGAACTATATCAGCGTCAAAGGACACCGAAAGCCGCTTGTCGTTCTCACGGTCCCACGGCGGTGGCGTGGAGACCTTGGTGATTTCCAACGACTTGACACTGGGTGCACCCACGACGGTGCCGATTATTCCTAACTCATATTCGGTGAAACTGATACCATTCAAAGACTCTTTCAGCGCGGGCAACATTTGTTTCAACGCGGCTTTCAATTTCTCCTCATCCTCACGCCACTTGTTCACGAAGAAATCTTTGATGTGTTTTAGCAGAATTGTCTCTAGGCCGTTAGCCGTGGAAAAGTGTTGCAATTTCGGTGCGCCAAGGGTTTCGGCGAAACGTTCAAGGGCACCGTCTTGAAAGGCACGGTCACGAGACACAAATGCGCTGGGTATAGGTGCGGCCAGCATGTGGTCAATCACGGAGAGCACGATTACGGCATCCTTAAATCCTTTCTTATCCCAGTTGAACGGGCCTCGCTCATCGGCTGCCATCTGAAACAGCTCTTCTGTAGAGCGCGAGGTAACTGGTGACGACTTAATTGTGTATTTGGTCTTTGCTAAATGTGATGACTCTCGGTAGCGATTCACCACCTCGTCCCGGTTGGGCAAACCAAGCTCTTCTGATGTTATTCCGGCTCTTAAGACGTGCTGCGAGAGGTTGTCAAACCCGCGATTAGCCTGCTGAAGAAAACTGTCCAAATCTCGCACGAATCGTGCCTCCAATTCTGCCTCCACAGGTTCAGGTATGAAAACTTCAGCATGGTTCATCGATGCTACAACAAGGAGATTTTCTAGTTCCCTAGAGACATGCGGCCACAAGGAAGCGACCAGAGGCTCGGTGTCGAGATAGATTCTTTTGACTACCGCATCCATTAGATTTTTAGCTGGAACAGGCAGATTTCATAGCCCAACAATCGGCACACCTATGCTACCGAACGGTAGCCAGAGTTACGAGATGCCAAAACCGTTGGGTGTCCACCGTACATGGTTGGATTCATCAACGATCTGCCCGATTGAATCCCTCAACGACCCACCCGATCAATTGGATGATCCCCCAAGGAATGAGAAATGCCACGGTGGTTGCAATAGCGGTTACCAGTAATTCGTTGACAACGATGGGAGTGCCACTTGGCGTCAACCACGATGCACTTGGCCTCCCCCACAACGATTGGTCGCGCAAAATGAAAAAGAGACAAATGGCAAGAACGGGAACGGCAGGAATCAATCCTGCCACCACACTGAGCCGACGCCATCCCTCAGATTCGACAAGACCTTGCGAGAGTTCTCGCAATTGGTCGGTCAGCACTTTCGGTGGTTTCTTGGCTTCGCTCACGACCCCTCAACTAAGCGAATCGCAATCAAACGCGCTCCGGCGTGGCGAGAGCTTCAGCACCTATTTTCCCTTCAGGCGCGGGTCGTCGCTCGACATGCAAGACGCAGCCAGAAGTCGATGCTTCACAACCGTTCTAGTTCCAGGATCGAGGTTGGCTTTATGGAGCAACACGGACAACCATTGGGAGCATTCAGTGACCGTGCCGAATGAGTGAAGCACGGTCCATTCCTTTAGCGGAGCTTTCTCGTCAACCTCACCCTTGTGAAGAGGCGGCGCGAGCAGATACCAGCCCGCGAGCGCGAGCGCGGCGGCGTGGCGGAACTTCATCGCCTATTTTTCCTTCAGGCGCGGGTCGTCGGTCGCGATGCACTGAGCGCGTTTCGACACCTCAGCCGACGCCCAAGCAAAACCCTTTGTATCGTCAATGCGTTTATCGAAAGGTGCGCAGAGAGGTGGCTCACAGCGGCGGTCCTGTCCACGATTCGCTCGCTGGTTCGGCATCGATATATATGGATGCTGCTGCAAAGAGCTGCTGGGAGATTTGCTTTAGTCTCAAGCTGTTCTGTGAATTCGGCGGCTCGTTGGGTTCCACTCTGATTCCGCAAGCAATTTCAGCATGGCCGCAATAGTCCGCGGGTGCGTCGAGCACCTCGGCTCCAGTCTGGCGAATCTTCTCAGCAGTTAGCACCGCCAGCCCTTTGTATTGAGAATCTGTGCCAATCGCAGCAATTTCTTTTGCCTTAGACTTACAGGAGTCCTGCCCGAGATGGCTAAGCCGCATCACCGAAACCCTGTCGGTGCCATTTTGTGGTCTGAAGAGGCGATCGGTCACCTCGCTGCGTCGCTTCTTATGGAAGTGACGTGGTGAGATAACCGCACGGGCTATCTTTTCATCGTGTGAGACTTCGACGGGAAGGTTGCACATCTGATTCTATCGTAGTCTGAGCCGAAGCTCCTGGCGGAGGAGGGAAAAGAAAAGCGGCAACCATCATTCCGACATCGAATGTGATTTGGTCAGCGGAGCCGTCTCTCAGAACGGGCTCCCCGCGTCTAAGATCGATGAAGAAGCTGTATTTCGATTGGCCAACCTCTAGCTGAGCAATGCCCGAATCGGTTTCCCATTCCAGTGAAATTGTACCGTTCGGATTCGGTGATATTTCGGGCGAGGGCGTCCACAACAGAAGGCTGCTGACAGCCGCAATAGCATTGTTTCTCGTCCCTTCCTGAATTGGTATGGCTCCGAACCCATCCCAATTTTGAGTTAGTTGGGCAAGTTGTTGAATGTCGTTCCTGGCCTCTTCTATGGCGAACGTGTTAACAAGCAGCCCTCCACTCCTTTGCTGCTGTAAAAATACGTATGGATCGTATGTCGGAACAGCCATTTGCAAAACGACAGAAGTTGCTGGTCCGAAGTCAGGTTGCGTGATTTGCGTCAGCTTCAACGCTCACCTCAATGTTCAGGATCCAACAACGCTCGGATTGGCTTAGTCATCTCCAAAAATATGTCCCGGATCACTACGTGAGCATCATTCAGTACGTTCATCACCGCGTCAACTTTCGGTTCGATTTGCTCGCTACTGATCAGGTTCATGTCCAATACGATCCCCGGCGAGCCAGCGATGTTTGCGTCACCAGCGGTCATTTGGAGAGTTCCGACCGGTGTAACCAGCTTGATTATAACCAATGGCTTCGGGGATGTTTCTGGCGCTAGGCTCGAAACAACGTCCGGCAGCTCTAATTTGATGTTGAACACTTCGCGCAGAAATTCGTTGACGTCTCGATCACCCGTCAAGTCTGAACGGAAGGCGTTGATGTATCGCAAGCTCACGGGGCTAAACGGTCGTTCCCGCTCCGACGCCTCCCGGGCGGCAAGCAACGCCTCAACACCGCTCGCAACCTCCGGAGCAAACTGGCTCCACGAACGATAAGGGGGCACGGCATTTGCGGAAAACATTCCGATGCCAATCTGATAGAGCACATTATCGGCATCTGCTTTCTTGAATCTAGAAATCGCTTGACCTGGGAGTATGGGGAAGCCGCTCGGTACCAATCTTTCTGTCCGCTGAAAGTCCCGCTTATAAACCTCGCTACCGAACCTGTGGATAAGGTTTTCAACCTGAGGCGTCGGAAGGAACACAGAGGGAACCTGCTGAGAGCCAACTGGCGCCGCGGGAAGGACTTGCATTGCCGGCTGAGAGCCAACCGTTGGCGCGAGAACGGCTTGCATTGCCGGCTGCCATCGCAGTTCCACGACGATTTCGAGTAATGGAGCCTTGCGAAAGGTGATGTCCGTTGAACTCATATCGGGCATTTATGTTTGTTTCCGTTCGACCATTCAAGAACCTAATTTAACATAACCATCTGTCAGTATCAGCGTCAAAATTCCGCCCTAGCTTCGGCCACCGACCTTAACTGCGACACCCGTGGGTGGAAGTTGCTTTAAATTCGTATGTACTTCGGCGGCTGTCAGGGTACCTTGACGATGATCGAGCGCCTTATTGAACGCAATTCTGTACCGCGAAGGCGCACTGCTCCCCTTGAGTAGCCCGACGCCCGGTCCTGCCGGTGTAATTCACGGCAGTGACCCTTCCGCCAGCCATCACAATGTTCACCACGCAGTAGAGGTGTACGTGATGGGATGAGCCACTCACATGGGTCTCCCCGAATGGCACGTATGGATTCGTGGACGCCGTTGCACTGCCAAAGCTGCTCGTGTCGCCACCTGATGGATACGACCAGACTTCAGTCTCTCCCGCTGCTGCTTGTTGCGTCGGCGCTCCCATGCACGCCAGAACTTTTTCCTTAGTCATACCGATCATTGAAGTCTTCGCTTCCGAGGCGATTTCTGCTCGTTGAACTACAGGACCCGCGCATGAGCTGATGAGCAGTCCTCCGAGAAAAAGAGCGCATAGGCGCTTTGGCATTCGCGTCATATAAATTCCCCCAAGGGCATTATGTTACTGCCGGAGACTCGCGAGGGGTTAACCGATCCGGTTCTGGCATTTTTCTGACAGACCCGAATCGGATACCGGAGGAAAAACGGGGAAATGGGAGCCGCTGAAGGCTGAAAGCAGTTCGTCAAAGAGGAGCCCGCGCCGAGGAAGTAGTCCTTCCACGTCCACGCTCAACGTTCCGAAATCGCCCCGAGGGCGGTCGCGGCCCTCATAGGCCAAAGCCCGCAAGGCCAAGAAGCCGAAGCCGCCCGAAGGCTGAGGGGGGCTTACTTGGCAGGCCGCCAACTTGATATGATCTAGCTCGACATATACCCGGTACGAAGGACTCGCCCGGATTCGACCATAGCCCTCTTGGGGGCGCTGGTCGTTCCGGGCTTTTTGTTTTTTGGAGGACGAATGCTCTCGGCAGAAAAACTTCTCAGCGCGACCGACCTTCAGCGCGTGCTCGGTCTTAGCCGTGAAGGCTTAAGGAAGATGCGCGCCCGGGGCGAAGCACCGAAGTCTGTCCGGGTCGGGTCCGTCAATGTAACCCCGCTCGGCTCGTTCCTCGACTGGGTTTCGCAGGAGCTTGCGCGTGCCTGTCGTCCGAAGTGGACCTACCAGCGGGGCGAGCAGCGCGGGTTCGAGGTACGCCCCAGCCCGGGAGTCGGTGTATTTCGCCATGCCGTGCTCAAACGGGAAGAAGCGGACAAGTCCGCTCTCCGGGACGCCCTTGCAGAAATGCCTTGAAAGATTCTTGTCCGAAAACCGCCTCGACTTCGGTTAGGGGGTAGATGAAGACCGACAAAACCCCGGCTTCGTTCCTGCCAAAGTCAGATGAGGAGGCTCGCGAGACGATGACCATCTATATCTGGGAAAGCGGGGCGCGCTGGCTTTGCCTCACGCCGCGACGCTTCGGCACTTCCAGCAAGACGTGGGAGAAAGCGATTCGCCGCAGCGCGCAAGTGGACATCGGCGGAACTGCAAGTCGTCAACTCCGCGCCTCCGGGCATCACGATAAATCGAAACGATCAACTAAAGAGAAAGAGAAAACGAAATGAGCAATGAACTATCTGCCGACGAGGCACGCCAAATTCAGAAGGACGCAAACGCCGCGTTGCGAAAGATCTTCACGAAGCACGCGGGCAAAGACCGTTCCTCCATCGCTGATGTCGAAAACCCGAATCGTCAGATCCAGAAGAGCGACTGCGAGAAGGCGATCTCGAAACTTCATGCCAGTCATGATTCTGGCCGGGAAATCAAGAAGGCTGCCGCTCCAGCTTCGACGAACGCTGGCGCCGCAGTCAGCGCGTTGCATTCAGATCGCGCCTTCGCCGGTCGTACAGTCGCGGGCAATGGCAACCTCGTCGCGAAGCTCGCCTCGGCCATCGGCCAAGCGGTCTTGAAGGACTATTCGAGCGCTCGCGAAGCGAAGCAGGAGATTCGCAAACTTTTATCCGAGGACGCCCCGCGTCCGCGCAACCACGTGGTCTTGAAGACGGCAAAGGCGAAGTCGGGAATCGCCACGCTGACGCTCCGGAAAGGGGCAAGTTCTCCGTATCTAATCGAAGTCGATGGTCTGTACCACAGCGAGCATCAGGATGTCGATCGCGCGGAGCAAACCTTCGTGATCCTTTGCGCGGGGGTCAACTAAATGCTTGAGGCGACGGTCCAGAAGTGCCCCGCCTGCCTGATCGTAGGGCGGCCGGTCGTTCGCGACAGTCAGCCGTTGCAGCGGCCGGTCGCTCCTTCTCAAGAAAAGCTTAACAACGCCATCGCGTTTTGTTAGTGATTGTTTAACGTCTAGACACGCTTAAAAACGTTGGTTGCGTCAGGAGTGGACGACAATGGACGGAGAGTTTAGTTCAGAGACCGAAGAGTTTAGTTCAGAGACCGAACGGCTTCAGGCGCTTCGGTGGCTCGAACCCATCGTGCGCGAGGCGCACCAGGGTCGCCATCTTCGGCCGTTCGTACCACTCGACTATCCACTTTCACCCTTTGCCCGCGACCTGTTGGCAGTGCGCGGCGCGATCCGAGCCTATCTCCCTGAAAAGCTTCGCGACGAATCTTTCGCCCGCATGTTCGAGCGGCTGCGGGTCGGGCCGCCGAAGGGAAGCAAGAAGGAAGTTACGCGCTCGTATGCTGCGTGGGAGGCGATGGCAAACGTGGCCCGCGCGGGCGACGCCACGGACGAGGCGGACACCAGCGCCACGCGCCACCTACGCCAGTCCTTCGGGCTAACCGGCACCGAGAGTCTAAAATCGATCAAGTCCGCAATCGTAAAAAGGCTACTAGACCCCGCAATCCGGAACGCCATTGCCCGACTTGACGAGCTGCAGGAATATCGCGAGGGCGCTCACGAAGGCTCGGAGTACCTAACCGGCGTCGATGACGAAGGCCGCAGCGGCCAGAAGGTCTTCGTTCCGGGCAAGACGTGGACACTATCCGCCGAAGATGAAGTCCGTGTCGCGCGCTACTTGAAGGCCAAGACGCGCGAAGCGCTCAAGTCCGATTTGATCGATTGGGCCGAAAACTTCAGCGGCCTGGATACCAAGCGCGACTTCGGCAAGATTGACGTGGTCGAGGTATTGACGCGCAAGAACGGCGAGTTTCGGCTTAAAGAGATAGACGATTTCGGCGACGATCTTCTGCCCCGATGTTCACAACAGCTTAATCTACTGATCGAGCGCGAGAACAGGACAGCAGCAGCGGCTAAGATCGAGCGGACGCGGGCGAGGCTATCGCCGACGCAGCGCCAGATTTTCGATCTTAAGCTCCAGGGGTTTTCGGAGGAGCAGATCTGCGAGGCGCTACAAATGGCGCGCGCAACCTATCAAAGGAACTGGAACCGCGCGAGGAGGCGCCCCTCATAACGCGCTTACGGCACCGGAGCTAGACGAAAGGCGCCGCATTGTCCCAACCTCCCCAATCTGTCCCAACCTTTGAAAAACGGAGGTTGGGAGCCAAAAAGCCGTAGAAACGTTGAGCTTTTCGGCCGCCGTCCCAACGTCCCAACCTAGTCGCCGGGTTTGCGGCTCGCGGGAACGGTGCGGCAGCCGCCTCGGGCCGAAGAGAATATAAAAAGTAGAGAGGGGGTTTAACGTTGGGAAGTTGGGACGTTGAGGAATTAGAGAAATAGCCTCCATATCTCTTGCGCTTTTCTTTCCCAACCATATCCCAACCTGTCCCAACCCGCTGGGCGCGCTCGGTTAGTAGCGCGGGCGCTCGGTTAGTAAGTTTTTTTAGGTTTCGCTTGTGAACTGCACATCCATCGACGAGCCGAATATGCCTTGAGTTTATTGCACTATCCGGCTCTTCTTTGGCTAACTTTGGCTTAACTATTCAGCCGTTTTCACTACGAACAATGTCGACTTCAAAAAGCTGTCCGGAAAGCGGGGGAGTTCGGTTCACGAGTGTAAGGAGCACCCATGAAGCCCGAAACCGACAAGTTATTTGCGACCGAGATTGCCCGGCTGGCCAAGCTGAAGCGCACTGACCCCGAGCGCTGGCGCGACGAGGTCGTTCTCAACAAGGCCGAGGGCGCCGTCGTTCGCCGGGGTCGGCCCGTTCGCTGCGGGAAGCCCGGACGTGTCCGACCGTGAAGCGGGCGTATATTACAAAGAGCTTCCGCCCCAGGCGCGCCAAGATCGTCAAGTACGTCGACGGCCTGCTTGACGAGTACGCCGCGCTCGGTCTCCGGGTCACGCTCCGGCAGATCTATTACAGGCTCGTCGCGGCCAACATTATCTCGAACACCGCTCGCGAGTATTACAACCTCTCCGACACCCTGAGCGACGCCCGGCTTGCGGGCCTGCTCGACTGGGACCAGATCGTCGACCTTACTCGCGTACCCGAAATGCCGTCCGAGTTCGCCAACCTCGCCGAGCTTGTCGACGCCGCGCTGGTCTCCTACCGCCTGCCGCGCTGGGCCGACCAGCCCTTCTATTGCGAGGTGTGGTCCGAGAAGGCCGCCATCGTTGCAATGCTCAGCCCGCTGGGGCGCAAGCACCACGTCGTCGTGGCCGTCAATCGGGGCTACAAGTCGACCACGACCATGTACGAGGACGCCGTTCGCCTCCGGGGGGCGCTAGATAACGGCAGGCGCTGTAGGCTCTTCTATTTGGGCGATCACGATCCCTCCGGCGTGAACATGGCCCAAGACATCGCCAACCGGCTCGCCGTGTTCGGCGCAATGGGAGATCCTGCCGTCGAGATCGTAAGGCTCGGGCTAACCCGGGATCAGGTCGACGAGTACAACCTACCGCCTCAGCCCGTAAAAGAAACTGACTCGCGTACGGCCAAGTACGTCGTCGCCCACGGCAACGGCTGCTGGGAGGTGGACGCGCTCCGGCCCGAGGTACTGACGCAACTGGTCGACTCCGCAATACGGACTTGATCGATAAACCCGCGCTCGACGCCGTGCTCGCGCAGGAAGAGGCCGACAAGGAGCGCCTGCGCTCCGCGCTTGCGGAACTGGAATGAAAGAAACTTGTCCGGAAAACGACCCGAGTTCGGTTCACGAGCGATGGCAACTAACGACAAACCGCTCCCGCAGATCCCCGTAACCGGCAAGTCCAGCGACGTTGCTACCGAGGTTCTGGACAAGCTGGCCGAGTGTGGCCCGCTGCTGTTCGTGCAGTCCGGCGTTCTCGTTCGCCTGCGTGGCGATGAGGCCGAGCCGTTGTCCAAAGACGCCCTCGTTCACGAGCTTAATTGCCGGTTTGATTTCACCGTATCAGGAAAGGGCGGCGTGACGGTTGTCGATCCGCCCCCGAGGGTCGTGGCAGACATTCTGGTGCGCGTGGCCTTTGGGCTGCCGACGCTCAGCGGCGTTGTTCGCACCCCATTCTTTACAAGCGCGGGCAGGCTCGTCCGAGACCCCGGCTTCCATAAAGACTGTGGCGTCGTTCTTTTGCCCGATCCGGACCTGAGGGTTGCGCCCGTTTCCGATAAGCCGACGCCGGAGGAGGTTGAGACGGCCAAGCGACTGCTCATGCGCGACCTGTTGGGCCGCTTTCCGTTTGTCAGCCAGACCGACATCGCCCACACCGTGGGGTGCGCTCTCCAGCCGTTCGTTCGCGAGATGATTGACGGGCCGAGGCCGCTGTTTGCGTTTGACGCTAGCCGCCCCGGCTCCGGCAAGGGGGCGCTGGTTCATTCACTAACGATCATTGCGACCGGGCGCGAGGCCGAGGTGCAGCCTGGAGTGGAAAAGGACGAGCTTCGAAAGCGCATCACGTCAATCCTGCTCAGCGGGGCGCCGCAGGCCTTTTTCGACAACGCGACCCGCCGCGTCGACTCCGGCTCCTTCGCCGCCCTGCTGACCAGCAAAGTCTGGCGCGACCGGATCTTAGGCGTCACGAAGATGAGCGTGGCGCTGCCGAACCGAACCCAGTGGTTTATTTCCGGTAACAACATCCGGTTCAGCGACGAGATGCTGCGTCGAACCGTCCGCGTCCGGCTGGAGCCGCAGGTAGAGAACCCCGAGGAGCGGAAGTTCGGAGAGTTCCTACTGCCCGGCTGGGCCAAGGCACATCGCGCCGAGTTGGTCTGGGCTTGCCTGACGCTGGTCCAGAACTGGATCGCCAAGGGCGGCGTCCCATTTACCGAGATCGCCCTCGGCTCCTTCGAGAGCTGGGCGAAGGCGACCGGGGGAATCTTAAGGGCCGCCGGAATCGAGGGCTTTCTTCAGGACCGCGCCCGCTTCCGGCAAGAGGCCGACGAGCGCGGGGCGAACTGGCGCGCCTTCATCGCCGCGTGGGCGCAGGACTACGGGACCGCCGTCGTTACTGCAAAAGAGCTTTACGATCTGGCGAAGGACACGATTGCGGACGAGATGGGCGACGGTAATAGCGACCGCTCTCAGCAGACCCGGCTCGGGCTTTTGTTGGGCGAGCGTCGCGGCTGGATAACCGGCGAATGGAAGCTGATGGCGGCCAAGGGATCTGACGACAAGAGCCGCCCGCGCAACGGCTGGAAACTGGAGCCCGCCGAGATCGAGAAAGAAGAACTCAAGGGCGCCGAGGAAGAGGAGATCGACGAGGGAGATCCGTGGACAAACGGAGCAAACGACCATGTCGATTAAACTGACCGAGGCGATCAAGCGCCTAAAAAACCTCCGACCCAACGGGAAATCCACCGGATTCTATGCCGCCTGTCCAGTGCACAAGGACGAAGGTCGAGCGCTCTCGATCCGCCTTGGCCGGGATAATAGATACCACCTAAACTGCGGCGCGCGATGTTCTTTCCGGGAGATCCTGACGGCGATGAAGCTCGCGATGGCCGATCTAACCAAAAGTATAAAGGAGTGAGTAATATGAGCACGAACAAAGTCGAAAAAGCCCCGCAGCCCGACCGGGGTATAGCCGCAGACGCCGAGCGTCGCGTAAAGGCGGCGGCACTGTTCTCCGCCCTGGGAGTGGAGAAGCCGATCCACAGCCCGGGCGCGGAAGTTCCCGTTCCGGTGGTGGCTGCCGAGGTCGAGAAAGACATGTCGGTTGTCGGCAAGCGGATCAAAGCGGGCACGGCAACACAGCAAGAGATCGACGCCTATGACCGGGCCATCGCCGACGGCAGGCGCTTTGGGCTTGGTAAGACCATCGATCAACGCAACGAGGAGCTAGCACACAGCCAAGCCAAACTCGCGGTCGATCCGCGCGAGGCCGAGCGCGCTCGGGAAGATCAGGAGACCGCCGCCCGCTGGGGTGAAGCGAACCGCCGTCGCTTGCTTCAGTTAATGCAGATCGATGCGTGTCTGAACAAATATAGGGCATACGGGGTGGGCACGGCGCCGCTAGCCGAGGCCCGCAAAAACCTCCTGCGCGCCGACCTAGAACGGGACCTGAAGTCTGCGGGGCAGAAAGAGGGCGTGCTCGGTTGCGAGAAGGTGCTCGATCGATACGAAAAAGGACTGATTCCGACCGCAATCGTAGAGATAGATGGTTTCCAAAGCGCGCTCATGCTCGCCGTTTCCGAAGCGCGCCAGGTCGAGGAGCGCAACCGGATCGAGGCTGCGGCGCGGAAGGTCGGCCCCGACAAAGCGCTGGCGGTAGTCGAGGCCGCGTTGGGCGAACGGCTGCGCCTGACTCCCGAGCAGGAAATCGAAGTCCCCACCGGGGGCCTGGGCGAGAACGAGATGGCGATTGTGCAGCTTCATTACGGCGCCATCGTTGCGGCGTTGAAACAGCGCGAAGATCGGAAGCCGCTTACGATCAAGCGGAGCAAGTAAAGTGGCGGACGAGTCCGACAAAATAGCAGACGAGTCCGACAAGCTACCGGCGAGAACCTCGAAAGGCTCTGGTCTGCGTGCGGCGACCCGCTACGGTAAAAGCGAACCGGCTATAGCCGCCCGCAATCAGGCCGTCTGGCGTCTAGCGAACCGGATCAGGCGGGACGCGCCGTGGTTGACCGAGAGTGATTATTTCCTGCTCCGGCGCTTCTGTCGACTGGAGATGCTGGCGCGCATCATCGATAACCATTTCACGGTCGACGGCATCCTCGACAAGGAGGGCGACGCAAAGCGGCTGGTCTCTGAGTATCGCGCGATCACGGCGACGCAGCAAAAGCTCGCCGAATCGCTGGGGTTAACCCCGGAAACGAGACTGAAACTAATCAAAGAACGACGCGGCGGTGGTATCGACATTGTTGCCGAATATGCACTAGAGGACGACCAAAAGAAAAATGACGAACAAGAGACCACCGAGGAATAATCCCGTCGAATGGATCGAGCAAATGCTGGTCAACCCGGAGACCGGCAAGCTGTTCAAGCTGCTGCCGATACAAAAGAAGTTCCTGCAGCTTGCCTTCACTCCGGGACCGGGCGGCGACCTGCCCTACCGTGACATTCTATATTCGACTTTAAAAAAAGGTGGAAAAAGCACCTTCAACGCCATGTGCGCGCTCTATACGATCTGCGCGCTGGGCGGACGATATGCAGAAGGATACATACTGGCCAACGATTTTGATCAGGCGAAATCGAGAGTGTTTACCATGTGCTGCCGGATCGTCGAGGCCAGCCCGACGCTGCGGGCGAAGATAACCTCAGATCTGATCTTGTTCAGCAACGGAAGTTTCATCCAAGCGCTGGCTAGTGACTATAAAGGCGCCGCCGGAAGCGCGCCGACCTATATAGGGGTCGACGAGAGCTGGGCGTTCACGACCGAGGCGTCGCAACGGCTCGTTGCCGAATGCTGTCCGACTCCGACCCGCAAACCGAGCGTCCGCATGACGACGACTTACGCCGGAATCTTGGGCCAGTCCGAAGTGCTGGAGCGGCAGGTGAAGCGCGCGTTGCAGGGCGAGGAGATCGAACCCGACCTGTTTGTGCAGCCCGGCCTCATTGCCTACATCGGCCATTCCATGATCGCTCCGTGGCAAACGCAGAAATGGTTTGAGGAGCAAAAGGCGGAGATGCGGCCCGCTGACTTCAGTCGGCAAATGCTGAACGAGTTCACCTCCGGCGAAACTGGTTTCATCGACATGGAGCAATACGATCGCTGCGTAAACCCGGACCTCCGGGCGCGCATTGTCGATCCCCGCTTGACGGTTTTCATCGGCGTTGACGCCTCGACCAAGCGGGACAGCACAGCCATTGCGGTGTGCGCATGGAACAAGGAGACCCAGCGCGTCGAAGTAGTAAACCACCAGATATTTCAGCCGACGCCGCAAGACCCGTTGAACTTTGAGGCGACCATCGAGCGGACCTTACTTGAATATCGGACGCGCTACCACGTCCGGCAGGTGCTGTTCGACCCAAGCCAAATGGCCAGCACCAGTCAGCGGCTCAAGAACCAAGGTCTGCCAATGGAAGAGTATCTACAGACTCCGGCGAACCTCGGCGATATTGCGACCAACCTCTACAACTTGATCACGAAACGCAGCATCGACTTCTACCACTCGCCGGAGATCCGGCTGGCTATGTCGGGGGCCGTCGCGCGCGAAAGTTCTCGCGGCTGGTCGATTGGAAAAACCAGGCAAAGCCACAAAATAGATATCGTGATTGCCCTTGCGATGGCCGCCTTCGCTGCGCATCGGGCAGGAACTGGGCGCGACTCCTTTGAGGAGGCGATGCTCTTGCTCGATATGAGGGCGCATCCCGGAGCGTATCCGCAGGCACGCGACGCTGTGACCCGCGCGGCCGAGCGCGAAATGGAAAACAAAAAACGCGAACTTCAGTCCCGGCTTTGTCGCGGCTGTGGGCTGCCAATCGGGCCAGGTTCGCACATCGCGGTAGGCGAGGACCTTTATCACGTCGAGTGTCCGACGACCGTCGAGGAGATTCAGCAGAACGAGCAAAACGCGCTGAAAAAACTTCCTCCGAGGATGTTTCCGGAGGGAACGGCTGCGGCCATTCGACGCCGTCAAGGCGGCAAAAAGAAGGCGACGCCAGACCTCCCGAAAATAGAGAACGATGACATCAGATAAAAGTTAACAAAGGGCCGGGCCGGAGCGACAATATAAACGAAAGACCGTGCAGATCGATATTGACATTCTCTCGACTGAGCAGCTCGCCGGACTGGTTTCCCGGCTCTCGGCTGAGCTAACCGCGCGACTTCTAACCGCCAGTCCGTCACCAGCAGGACCTCCGGCTCCGGAGTGGGCGCTTACGGCCGCCGAGGCCGCGCGAAAGCTCGGTAAGTCCCGCCGCTGGCTGTTCGAGCACGCGGCCGAATTACCGTTCATCCGGCGCGTTAGCCGCAAGACTCTCGTCGCCGACGAGGCGGGTCTTAAGCGCTGGATCGCCTCCCGCCCTCGCTGAAGAAAGCTCTTTGAAGAGCGCATAATGACTGCTTGCAACCATTATTGCAACCACGCTATTCCTGAGCTATGAAACACAAACCCAAGGAGGCGAAGGGTATGCAGCTTAAACCCACGACGATCCGATTGCCTGCCGATCTGCTGATGGCGGCCAAGATCGAGGCCGTGAAGACCGGCACCAGCCTGCAGGCGATCATCACCGAGGCGCTGGCCGAGCGGATCAAGCGGACGGTGAGGTCATGAAAAAAACACGCGGGCTAGGATTCGTATATCAGCCGACGTGGAAGGACAAAAAAACCGGCGAGACTCGCACGGCGCCGATCTGGTGGGCTTGTTACAGCATCAGCGGCCGACGTGTCCGGGAAAGCACGGGGACCGAAAACCACGCCGACGCCATTAAGTTTCTGAAGCGCCAGAACGGGCGCGCGTCGATTGGGCTTCCGGTCGGGCCGCAGCTTGAAAAGCTGACGCTGGACGACCTGCTTTCGATGGTAGCGGCCGAGTATGCCGCCAACGGTCGCAAGAGCCTCGGGCGCACAAAGATCGCGGGCGCTCGTCTCCGAGACTACTTCGGCGGTGTCCGGAAGGCGCATGAAATTACCTCGGCCGAGATCACCGCGTATCAGGCGTATCGACTCGATCAGCTTTGGCGTGGCAGGCCGATCAAGCCCGCGACCGTCAACTATGAAGTCTGCGTTCTGCAGCACGGTTTAACCCTGGCCGAGCGCTCCGGCAAGCTGGCGAAGCGTCCCTACTTTGCGATGCTGCACGTGTCCAATGCCCGAAGGGGGTTCTTTGAGCGCGAGGAGTTAGAGGCGATTCTCCGGCATCTGCCTGAGTATCTCCGGCCCGCCATTCTCTGCGCGTACCTTACCGGATGGAGGATGCGCTCGGAGTTGCTCACCCGCCAATGGCGCCACGTCGATCTGGACAACGGCTGGCTGCGCCTTGAGCCGGGCGAGGGCAAGACCGGTCAAGGCCGAGCGTTTCCGTTCTCGGCCTATCCGGAACTGCGCGACCTATTGCTGGCGCAGCGCGCCCGGGCGACGGAGATCGAACGCGAGCGCGGATGTATTATCCCGTGGGTGTTCTTCTACGATGACGGCTCTCCCGTTCTGAACTATGACTACGCTTGGCACGCCGCTCGTCTGGCCGCTGGTCTGCCGGGTCGGCTGGTACATGACCTCAGGCGGACGGCCGTGCGCAACCTTGAGCGCGCCGGGGTATCACGCTCGGCCGCGATGCGGCTGACCGGGCATGCAACGGAGGCGGTCTATCGGCGCTACGCGATCGTCGATTCCACGATGCTCGAAGAGGCGGTGGCCAAGCGGGCCAACTGGCAGGCTGGTGAAAAACAAAGTAAAGCCAAAGTAACGGCCATTATTGGTCGCCGGGGTTCGGAAATCCTTTGAAGCTAGCGGGTTTTTTGACCCAGAGGAGTGTTCACAAAGTGGAGTTCGCCTTCAACCCGGACCAGGAGATGCTTCGCCGCACGCTCACCGATTTCGCCACGCGCGAGCTTGCGCCAGCCTACGCCAGCCACGACAAGGATGAGGACCTGCCGCGCGCGCTCGTGCTCAAGCTCGGCGAGCTGGGGCTGCTCGCGCCGATGGTCGAGCAGCGCCACGGCGGCCAGGAACTGGATTACGTCTCGCTCGGCATCGCGCACGAGGAAGTCGGCCGCGCTGACTTCAACGCGGCATATGTGCTGTTGCTCTCAGGGCTGGTCGGCGCGATCGTCAACTCTCGCGGCGACGAGCGCCAACGCGCCGAATACCTCCCGCCAATTTGCCGCGGCGACGTTGTAACCGCGCTCGCCGTCACGGAGCCCGGCGGCGGCTCGGACGCCGCGCACATCCGCCTGCAGGCGCGGCGCGACGGCGACAGTTACCTGCTGAGCGGCGAGAAGACCTCGATCTCGCTCGGCTCATGGGCCGACACGGCGCTGGTGATGGCGCGCACGGGAACGCTCGAGCAGGGCGCGCATGGAGTGAGCGCTTTTTACGTCGACCTGAGAGCGCCGGGCGTGAGCCGCGCACGTTTTCGTGACCTCGGCACGCGCGCGATAGGCCGCGGCCAGCTCTTCTTTGACGAGGTGCGCGTGCCGGCCGCGGCGCGCATTGGCGCCGAGGGCGCCGGCTTCGTCCAGGTGATGCAGGGTTTCGACTTCAGCCGCTCGCTTATCGGCCTGATGTGTATCGGGGCGGCCCAGCAAAGCGTCGACGAAACCGTCAAGTATGTGACCGAGCGCCAGGCTTTCGGCTCCGCGCTGGCGCGCTTTGAAGGCGTGTCGTTTCCGCTGGCCGAGGCAGCGGTCAAGCTGCGCGCCGCGCGCTTGCTCTGTTACGAGGCCCTATGGTTGCGTGACCAGGGGAGGCCGCACGGATGGCTTGCGGCGGGATGCAAGTGGTGGGCGCCGGAACTGGCGGTCCAGGTGATCCATCAATGCCTGCTCTTGCACGGTCATCTCGGCTTCAGCCTCGACCTGCCCCATCAGCAGCGCTTGCGCGACGTTATCGGGCTCGAGATCGGCGACGGCACCGCGCAGATCATGAAGACGCTGGTGGCCCGCGAGGTCATCGGCAAGGCCGCCCGTCCCTACTAGAAGCGGTGCCTAGCGCGCGACCCGCGCAAGGAAGCGCAGCCGCATGTAGTCGGCGGTCCAGCGCCCCGCTTCATCGCGCAGCACCGGCTTCAGCATCGCGATCGCCTCGTCACGTGCGACGGTGCGCTCGTTGGCCGGCAGCCGGCTCAGAAACGGCGCGGCGAACGTGTCGAGCCATCCCGCCATATCGGTCGGGAGCGGCGTTGGCCGCGGAATCAGTTCGATGTACTCGACGGTGAAGCCGCCGCGCTCCAGGCGCGCGCGATAGTCGTCAACGGTGGGGAAATACCATGGGCTTGCCGACTTGGCGTCAACACCGTGACGCTCGAGCACCGCGATCAGCGCGACCGTGATCGCCGCGACGCATCCATGACCCCCCATCTCGCCGGCGAAACGGCCGCCCGGCTTGAGCGCCCGCACCACGCTCGCGATCACCGCGTCGGGGTCGTCCTTCATCCAATGCAGCGCCGCATTGGAAAAGACCGCGTCGAACTCGCGCGAGAAATCGAGCCTCGCGCCGTCGGCCACGCGCGCGTCCAGGCCGAGCCTTTGCGCCGCCGCGACCATGTCCGCCGACGCATCGACGCCCATCACCGACGCGCCCGTGGCGACAATTTTTTCCGTCAGCACACCGTCGCCGCATCCGAGGTCGAGAATACGCTCGCCGCCCTGCGGGTTAAGCAGATCGAGTACGGGCTGTCCGAGCGCCGGAACGAAATGCGCGTGCTCCGCGTAGCGCTCGGCCTTCCAGGTCTGCGCGGGCGGTGATGTCTTGGCGGATTGTGAATTTGCCATCGCTTAAACATATACTGGGAGAGAGACGAAGTGGACACGCCTGAAACCATCGGAGGGCCCCAGACGCCGCAGCAAGGAGTGTCGCCGATATGGCGCGGACTGGCCATTCTGGGCCTGGCGGTCGTGTTGGTGCTCGCGCTTTTGGCCAGCAAGTATGCGGCGGCGTTGCGCCACGATGAGATCATCGACTCCGCGGCGCGTGCCGCGCTGAGCGATAGGATCACGAGCCTCGAACATGACGTCGTCGATGCGCATGGCCAGGTCGCTTCGCTGCGCCAGCAACTGGAAATAAGTGGCGAGACGACCCGGGGGGCGCTCGCGCCCGACTCGCGAATCATCCATCTTGCGCCGCTGGGCGCAGTGCCGAAGGCGAGCGCCGCACTCGTCGAAAGCCCGATCAAAAGCAAAGCGGTGTTGCTGGTCAGTGGGCTGCCGCCCTCGCCGTCGGGCGAAATTTACGAGCTATGGTGGATCGGACCGCACGGCGAAGCGATCAAAGCCGCGACTCTTCACCTCGACCCGCAGGGCTCAGCGACCGCCACCTTGACCACGCCCTCCGCGGACGCGCACGTGGTCGCGGGCGAAGTCACGCTGCAGCCCTCGAAGGACGACAATACGCCGGGCGGCACCATCTATTTCAGGGGCGCGACCGACGAACGCTGACGGCGTATCGACTCAGGCCGATGCTCAAGGGAATTGATCACGTCGTGATCGTCGTGGCCGACCTTGATCGCGCGATCGCCAGTTTCGAAGCGCTGGGCTTCACGGTGGTTCGTGGCGGCCGCCACACAGGACTCGGCACTCACAACGCGCTGATCGCTTTCGCCGACGGCGCCTATTTCGAACTCATCGCCTTCCTCGTCCCGGCTTCGACGCATCGATGGTTTGCTGCCGTGAGCAAAGGCGGCGGACTGACTGATTTTTGCATGCAGACCGGCGACCTCGACGCAGACGCCGCGTCATTCAAGCGCGCCGGCGCTGCGATCGGCGAGCCGTTCGCGATGGAACGTGAGCGGTCCGACGGCTACATGTTGAAATGGGTGCTCGCGGTGGCAGAGCCGCCCTCGGCCGGCGCGGTGCCGTTCCTCATCCGCGACACAACGCCGCGCGACGAGCGAGTCCCACGCGCGTGGGCCCATCGTAACGGCGCGGCCGGCATCCGCACGCTCACCGTCGCGGTCGAGGACGCTGCCGCACCTCGCGCGTTCTACGAACGCGTGCTCGGCGCTCGCGGCGAGGAGTGCCGGCGTGACGACCTCGGCGCGGCCGGCGTGCGTTTCGTCGTTGCGCCGGATGCGGCGCAACATGAGTTGCAATTTGTCGCGCCGGTCTCGGAAACCGGCGTGGCCGCCGAATGGCTTCGCGTGCATGGGCCATCGCCCTGCGAGGTCACACTGCGCGGTCCTGCCACCGCGCCTTCATTGCTCGACGCCGCGCGCGCACAGAACGCGCGTGTTCTGCTTTGATCGCGCGGCTTTAAAACGCGACCGATGAATTCGCAGTCCATACCGCGCCTGCTGATTTCGGCAACCGGCAGCGGCGCGGGCAAGACCACCGCGACGATCGCGCTGATGGGCGCGCTGCGCGCGCGCGGGATGCGCATCGCCGCCTTCAAATGCGGCCCCGACTACCTCGACCCGACGTATCATCGCCGCGCCGCGGGCGTACCCTCGCATAATCTCGACGGCTGGATGATGGATCGCGCCTCGGTGCTCGCGACTTTCGCGCGCGCCGCCGACGGCGCTGACATCGCGGTTATCGAAGGGATGATGGGATTGTTCGACAGCGCTACGCCGACCGGCGACGAGGGCTCGTCGGCCGAGATCGCGAAATGGCTCGCGGTTCCTGTGCTGCTGGTAGTCGACGCGTCGGGGATGGCGCGCACGGTGGCGGCGGTCGCGCACGGATTCAGCCGCTTCGACCCACGGCTCAAACTCGCCGGCCTCATCTGCAATCGCGTCGGCAGCCGCGGCCATCTCGATTTGTTGCGCGCGGCGTCGGTGGAGGTTCCGGTGCTCGGCGGCTTTCCGAGCGAGACGCGCTTTGCGTTCCCAGATCGTCATCTCGGATTGCTGAGCGCGGATGAAAAGAACGTGGCCCAGCCTCTGTTCGACGCGTGGGCCGATATGGCGGCGCAATGGCTCGACCTCGACGCGATCGTCGCTATAGCGCGGAGCGCGCCAGTGTTGAGCGGCCTGGACGCCGCGCAGTTATGGCCGCGAAGCGGAGCGCGGGTGCCGCGATGCCGTATCGGCGTGGCGTACGACGATGCCTTTCACTTTTATTACGAAGACAACCTGCGCCGGCTCGAAGCGGCGGGCGCCGAATTGGTGCGCTTTGCGCCGACGCGCGAGGCTCAGTTGCCAGATGTCCACGGACTTTATTTCGGCGGCGGCTATCCCGAGGCGCTCGCCGCCGAGCTTTCCGGAAATCGCGCGATGAGCGACGCAGTGCGTGGCTTCGCACGAAGCGGCGGGCCGATTTACGCCGAGTGCGGCGGCCTGATGTATCTCAGCGACGGCATCCGCACGCTGGAGGGCCGGACGTGGCCGATGGTTGGGCTCGTCGCGGGAGAGGCCGTGATGTCCGAACGACTGCAGGCGCTCGGCTACGTCGAGGTTGAGACGCGCGGCGAGTCGATTCTGGGGCCGGCCAGGATGCGGATGCGGGGCCATCAGTTCCGCTACTCGACGCTCACACCGACTCCGGAGCGGATGGAGCGCGTGTACGCGGTGCGTCCTCGATGGGGCGAACCGTTTGTGGAGGGCT
>Ga0207416_1001774_pt1 | contig 26275 bp, 26 predicted proteins | sample PaiPotPPM11metaG_FD_184107 | JGI IMG/M metagenome (GOLD analysis project Ga0207416, IMG submission 184107) | Iron sulfur acid spring bacterial and archeal communities from Banff, Canada, to study Microbial Dark Matter (Phase II) - Paint Pots PPM... ... | reverse complement strand
GGAGCTTCCTGCGGCGGGGCCTCCGGCGGGCGGGCGAAGTTCCCCGGCTGCGGCGGACGGCCGCCGAACCTGGGGCGCGCCCCGGTGGCGAAGGGATTCGCCATGGACACGTGGGCCTGCGGGTGCCCCAGCGCCTGCCCGCGGGCCAGGACGATCTCGCCGTCCCCGTCCTCGAGGTAGTACTGCGGCGCCTGCCGCGGCGTGTTCTCGCTGACGTACCGGTAGGCGTAGTTGTAGGCCTCCGCCACGGTAACGATCCCGTTGCCGTCCGCGTCCGCCGCACCCGTGGCGAGCCCGACGGCGAGCCCCTCGGTGAAGACCGAGCGGGGCAGCTCGGGGCCGATCGGCCTGCCCTCGTAGGAGTACTCCCTGGCCCTTGAGCCGGAAAGCACGACGATGCCCCGGCCGTCGAGCGCGAGTTCCGCCGCGACGTCGAGCTCGCCCTTCTCCTCGGCGAAGCCGCCGCTGAAGCAGCAGTCGAGAATCAGCAGCCGGTTACCCGCGCCGCACCGGTCCAGCTCGCCGAGCACGGCGGCGGCGGGCAGCGCGCTGCGCTGGGGGTAGCGCAGCCACGTGTCGGTCGCCGCGAAGTAGAGCCGGGCCCGGTCCCTGATGGCGTGGCACGACAGGTAGAGCAGGACCGTCTCTTCCGGCGTCCGCCCGCTGAGGAACCGCGCGATGGCCAGGCGTATCTCGGTTTCCGTCCCGTCGGTCAGCATGTCGACGGCGAAGCCGCCCGCCCGGGGGTCCGCGAGTGCCGCGGCCAGGTCGTGGGCACCGCTCACCGGCGGACGGAGCCATGCGAGCTGAGCGTCGGCGTAGGCGGCCGTGGTGATGAGTAGCGCGCTGCGCCCACCGGGCAGGCCGACCGGCGGGTTGAACGCAGGCGTGCCACCTGGCGCCATAAAGTCCCGCCTTCCCCCCACTCTCTCATGCGCACACGCGGTGTCTCAAAAGGTAACGTACCTGGACAGGTCAGGTGGCTCACAGAAGTGACTGTACGTCGAACAGCGAATGAACGACGGGGAAATTCCACTGGGAGACATAGCCGTTGGCCTCGGCTCGCGCGATCTGGATCGGGCGGACGCCCACCGCCTCCGCACCGACGCAAAACGTCGGCTGATCGTCGATGAACACCGCGTCGACCGCGGCGACGCCGAGCTCTTCGAGCGCGGCCGCGTAGATCTCCGGATACGGCTTCATGGAGCCGACCTCGCAGGACAGGACGACCGCGTCGACCAGCGGAATGATCCCCAGGTACTCAAGCTGGGGGCGGGTGGTGTCCGAGCAGTTCGACACCAGGGCGGTCAGGATGCCGTTCGACCTGAGCCACTGAAGAAACGGGACGGTGTCCTCGCACAACCGGGTGTGGACCCGGGAGAACTCCGCGTCGCGCCGCGACAGGTCGGCGACCAGGCCCGGCTCGGGCTCGAAGCCGAAAACGGGCAGCGTCCGCGCGATCGAGGCGGCGACGGTCAGCTTCCCGCGGTCCCGGTCCTCGCGCATTTTCTCCCACTCGGCCAGCCAGTCGGCGACCGGGATGCCGAGCGGCTCGACGAGCGCTTCCATCCGGTCGTGGAAGTGGGACTCCAGGATCGTGTCGTATACGTCGACCAGGCAGGCTCTCACCACGCGCTCACGCCCGCCTGAGCTTGTCCCTGAGCCGGCCGGACTCTTCCGCGGTGAACCCGTTGGCCGCCAGCCAGGCCTCCAGGCCGCCGTACCGCGGGCCGAGCTGCTCGAGGAACGCCTTCATCGTCTCCGCCCGCGGCGCGTGCGCACGGACGGAAGTGCCGTTCACGCCGCCCGCGTACATCTTGGAGCGGGACAGCCGCTCGATGATCGCCTCGATGCGCTCGTCGCTCGCCGCGTAGTCCGCCACGATGGCTGCCGGGTCCACCCCCGCCAGCGTAAGCGTGAGCGCCACGATCACCCCGGTCCTGTCCTTGCCCGCGGCGCAGTGCACGATGGCCGCGCCCGGCGCCGTGGCGATCGAGCGGAGCGCGCCGACGACCTCCTCCGGGCGGTTCTCCAGGTAGCCGAGGTAGTGCCCGCACATCGGGTCGTCCGGGTAGCGCTCGCGGTCCGCCTCGGCCGCCTCGGTCAGCAGCGCCGCCTTCACCGTGTCCGACACGTCGAGGAACTCCCTGAGCACCGGGTGGTGGGCGTGCCGCACGCTCGCAAGCGCGTCAAGCGGGGCGGGCCCCTCGATCGTCACCTCGTTCGTGGATCGCAGGTCCACGACCGTCGTCACGCCGATCTCGTCGACGAGTCTGGCGATGTCGCCCGGGGTCAGCTCCTGGAGGTTCTCCGAGCGGAGCAGCCGGCCGGACACGGTGGTGCCGCCGTCGGTGGTGGGCAGCCCGCCCAGGTCGCGCGCGTTCACTGCGCCTTCTAGCTCAATCCATGCCACGTCCCTATTGTCCCATTTGGCGCGGGCGGCCTGCGAACCGCGTCCGAGAACCCCAGGTGAATAGTGTGTGGTAAGGTCACCGGCCCAGGTAGGCGAGGACGGCCCGGACCCGGCGGTTGTCGTCGTCGGACGGCTGGAGGTCGAGCTTGGCGAAGATCGAGGCGGTGTGCTTGGCGACCGCGCGCTCGGTGACGAAGAGCCTGCCGGCTATCGCCGCGTTGGACCGGCCCTCCGCCATCAGCTCGAGCACCTCAAGCTCCCGGGGGCTGAGCCTGCCGACCGGCCCTTCCGCCGCGCTGCTGCGGGCCAGCAGGCGGGCGATCACCTCGGGGTCCATCGCGGTGCCACCGCGCGCCACCCGCGTCACCGCGTCGGTGAACTGGGCGCCGTCGAGCACCCGGTCCTTGAGCAGGTAGCCCACCGCGCCCGCGCCGTCGGCGAGGAGTTCCCTGGCGTAGAGCTGCTCGACGTACTGCGAGACGACCAGGATCGGCAGGCCGGGGATCTCGGCGCGGGCCGTGAGCGCCGCCCTGAGACCCTCGTCGGTGAACGTCGGCGGCAGCCGCACGTCGACGACGGCGACGTCGCAGCCGCCCTTCCTGATCGCCGCCAGGAAGTCCTCGGCGTTGTCGGTGGCCGCCGCGACCTCGAAGCCGTACGCCTCAAGGAGCCGGATCAGCCCCTCCCGCAGGAGGAACAAGTCTTCCGCTATGACAACGCGCACGGCACTTCCAGGATCGCCTCGGTGGGGCCGCCCACCGGGCTGGTGACGACCAGGATGCCGTCGAACGCGGCCAGCCTGCGCTCGATGCCGCGCAGCCCGGTGCCGCGCGACGGGTCGGCGCCGCCGGCACCATTGTCTCTCACGATGATGCGCAGCGCGTCCGACTCATGCCGGAGGTCCACCTCCGCCTCCACCGCGCCCGAGTGCTTGGCCACGTTGGCGAGCAGCTCGCTGACCGCGAAGTACCCGGCCGACTCGACCGGGGCGGGCGGGCGCCCGGGCAGCGTGCCGGTCACCCGGACCCGGAGCGGGCTGTCCAGCGCGATCGCGCGGACCGCGTCGGCGAGACCCCGGTCGGCGAGTACCGGCGGGTGAATGCCGCGCACCAGGTCCCGCAGCTCCACCAAGGCCCTGGCCGAGGCGTCCCTCGCCTCGTAAAGCAAGGTGCGGGCGGCGGCCGGGTCGGTCTCGATCAGCCGTCCGGCGGCATCCAGCGTCAGCCCCATCGCGACCAGCCTGGCCTGCGCGCCGTCGTGCAGGTCACGCTCGATCCGGCGCAGCTCGGCCGCCCCGGTGTCCAGCGTCTCGCTCCGCGTCCTGGCGAGATGGGCGACCCGGAGTTCGAGCTCGGCCTGCGTCGAGGGCGCGAGCACCCACCGGGCGAGGCGGCCGTAGCCGCGAACCACCGGCGGCGCTATCCAGGCACCGGCGACGACCATCGCGAGCCCGATGATGAACAGCACAAGTGGGGTGTTGCCGGGGAAGGCGGGCGGCGGCACGAGGTGCTGCAGGCCGTAGAACCAGGCGAGGCTGCCGAGTGCGGGGATGATGAAGGCGACGATGCCAGAGCCGAAGAGAAGCAGCGGCACGAGCAGGAGCACCGAGCCGGCCACCGTGTTCACCGCGAGCCACAGCAGGTCCCGCCAGGTCGCCGCGTCGCCGAGCAGCCAGCTCATCCGCCGCCGGTAGCCGTGCACGCTCCCGGCCGGCCACCAGGGGTGGCGCGTTCCCGGCGGCGCCGGCGCGTACGCCTGGCGGACCGGCACGCCGCACCACCGCGCGCTCAGCCGCCTCGTGCGCATGGTCAACCGCCGCGTGGCGAGCAGCGCCGCGGGCAGTACCAGCCAGCAGCAGGCCGCGCCGAGCGCCGCGCCGAGCAGGTCGGTGAGGTCCTGGCGGCCACCGGAAAGGCCGGCCCTGAGCAGGTTCTGGATCAGATGCCCGAGCCCGAGCCCGGCGACCGACACCGACGCGACGGCGACGGCGAGAAGCGCCGTGCCCGCGAGCAGCAGGCCGACGAACGCCAGCGCGCGCACCAGCGCCAGCAGGCCGCCCCGGATGCCGTTGATCTTCACCCCATCACCTTCCCGCGCTCTAGTGTCCCTCGCGCAGGCCCGTCACGCAGTGTCCCCAGCACCCGAGGCGGATGGTGTATCTAGGTCTACCGCCTGGTTGGGGAGATCGCGGGTCATCCGGGCAAGCGGCCGTCACCGCCGTCCGGATTACGGTGTTTCATTACGCTTTGCCCCGAGCACCTCATCGGCCGTTTCGTCATTGCGGGTCATCCGGGGCGTATATCGCCAATTTTGACCCGCAATCAGGCCAGGAAGGCATACCAGTGGGTATTTTGTTCTATTTTATGTGCCTGAAATGGCGGTACTCGCTGCCCTTTATCCGCTTTGACCCGCGATCACGCGATCACGCCGCGTGGAAGCAAGATGGAAGAGGCTCGCTCTCGGAGGCTAGTTCTCGTGGACCAGGTCCACCAGGCGGGCCAGGATATCGGGGTCGGTTTCCGGCAGGACGCCGTGGCCGAGGTTGAAGATGTGGCCCGTGAGAGTCCTGCCCCGGTCGAGGATCACCCGGGCCCGGGCCTCCACCACGTCCCAGCCGGCGAGCAGCACGGCCGGGTCGAGGTTGCCCTGCAGGGCCGTGACGTGCCCGCCGGCTTGCCCGTTATCGTGGGCGGTGACACTGGCCGCAACACGGCGCGCCGCCTCGTCGAGCGGGATCCGCCAGTCGACGCCGACCACGTCCGCGCCCGCTTCGCCGAGGAGGCCGAGCAGTTCGCCGGTGCCCACGCCGAAGTGGATCCTCGGCACGCCCGAGGAAGTGAGGGCAGAGAAGATCCGCCTGGTGTGCGGGAGGATCGCGTGCCGGTAGTCCTCCGGACTCACCACGCCGACCCAGGAGTCGAAGAGCTGCACCGCGGACACCCCCGCCTCGGTCTGCACCTGGAGGAAAGCGGCCGCGATCGCCGCGAGCCTGCCCATCAGCGCGTGCCAGAGCTCGGGATTGCCGTACATCATGGCCTTCGTCGTGTCGTGGTTCTTCGACGGGCCGCCCTCGATCAGGTAAGAGGCGAGCGTGAACGGGCCGCCGGCGAAGCCGATGAGCGGCTTGCCGCCAAGCTCACCGACCAGGGACTTGACCGCCTCGGTGATGAACGGCACGTCGTCGGGCTCAAGGGGGCGCAGCCGCTCCACGTCGGCCATCGTGCGGAACGGGCGCTCGACCACCGGGCCGACGCCCGGCTTGATGTCCACGTCCACGCCGATCGCCCGCAGGGGCACCACGATGTCGCTGAACAGGATCGCGGCATCGACGTCGTACCGGCGCAGCGGCTGCAGGGTGATCTCGGTGACCATCTCCGGCCTGGTGCACGACTCAAGCATCGCGGTGCCCGCGCGTAGCCGCCGGTACTCGGGCAGCGACCGGCCGGCCTGGCGCATGAACCAGACCGGGGTATGGGTCACCGGTTCACCGCGGCAGGCGCGGATAAAGGTCGAGTTCTGGTGCTTGGCTGGCGCGGGCTGGGTCACCCGCCAATCCTATCGAAGGGGCTTCTCCGAGCACCCGGCGCCGCGCCCCGTGAGGGCCGTCTCCACCACCGGGCCGGCTCGGCGACACGCCGGAAGAGATCCCCCGAAATCACGCTCGTACATGCCAAACTCGGGAGGAGTTTCGCCTTGTACCACGCAGTAAGTCAAGCACTACGCAGTGAATAGCAGCGACGCAATTGTAGGGGGCACCGCGATGACGCAGCCGCTTGGGAACTGTCCCGGATGTGGTGGCGACGACCCCTTCGAACCGGTACACGCGGATGTCCGCTGCCCGGACACCGGCGGCGAATGCCCTGAGTGGGTGTGTTCGGCGTGCGGCGCCGGGGTATTCATGGGCACTGTGATCATCGGCACTCCCGGCGAAAACGGCGCCGGCCCGGCCAGACAGTCCGCCCGTGCCGCCTAAGCGCGCCGCCGGACCCAGCGCCGCCCGGCCGCTCGCGGGCCGCCCGCGGACCGGGCGCTGCCAGGCACGACGTACGCTCAGGCCATGAGGTTGGCGGACACGCCCGTGCCAGCGCGGGCAGGCGGGGACGCGGACGCGGTCCGTAACGACGCGGCTACAGCGGTTCCGGGAAGCGTGGCGGTTCCGGGAAGCGCAGTGGTTCCGGAAAGCACAGTGGTTCCGGAAAGCACAGGGGACGCCTTCGCCGCGGCGGTTGCCGCGCTTGAGGCGGGCCGTGACGCGGTAGCGGAGGTCAGGGACGACCTTGTCTTCGAGGACTGGCCCGCACCCAAGCGGCTCGCGCCTTATGCGATCGCGCTCGCGGTCACGGCTTACCGGGACGGCGAAGAGGCGGGCACGGGCAAGCTCGTCCTGCTGCACGACACGGCGGGGCAAGAGGGATGGACCGGCACGTTCCGCGTGGTGGCCCAGGTGAACGCCGACGTCGAAGAGGAGATGGCCGCGGACCCGCTGCTCGGCGAGGTCGGCTGGTCCTGGCTCACGGACGCGCTTGACCTGCACGCACCCGGTTACTGCGCGCCAAGCGGCACGGTGACGCGCGTCATCACGGAGGGCTACGGCCGCAAGGCGGACGATCCGCCCTCCACCGGCTTCGAGCTGCGCGCGTCCTGGTGCCCGGGCGACGACGAGATCGAGGACGAGATCTGCGGCGCGGTCCTCGCCTGGTCCGACGTGCTCGCCGCCGCGGCGGGGCTGCCCGCGCAGCCGCCGGGCACCCGGGCGATCGGGAACCGCAAGCGGGGCGGGCCTGGTACCGGCAGCCGGCGGCAGCGGTGACGGCCCCCGGCCCGGCCGAGGAGGAGCCTCAGGCGCCGGAAGCCGAGTCTGAGGCGCCGGAAGCGAAGCAGGAACGTGAGGTCATCGACCTGCTCGAGCCCGCCGACGGGCTGCCGCCGGTCATTGCCACGGCGCCGGAGCTCGCGGCGGCGGTCGGGCGGCTCGGCGCGGGCACCGGGCCCGTCGCCGTCGATGCCGAGCGCGCCTCCGGTTACCGCTACGGCCAGCGGGCCTACCTCGTCCAGCTGCGCCGCGCGGGCGCGGGCACGGTGCTCATCGACCCGATCGCCTGCCCCGACCTGTCCGGCCTCGACGTGGCGCTCGGCGGCGTCGAGGCGGTGCTACACGCCGCCTCCCAGGACTTGCCGTGCCTCGCCGAGGTCGGCTACCGGCCGGGCGAGCTGTTCGACACCGAACTCGCCGGCCGGCTGCTCGGCTACCCCCGCGTCGCGCTCGGGACGATGATCGAGGAAGTCCTCGGCTTCCGGCTGGCCAAGGAGCATTCCGCCGCGGACTGGTCGGTGCGCCCGCTGCCCGCGGAGATGCTCAAGTACGCGGCGCTCGACGTCGAGGTGCTGACCGACCTGCGCGACGCGCTCGCCGAGCAGCTCCGCGAGCAGGGGAAGGAAGAGTGGGCGCGGCAGGAGTTCGCCGCCGTCGCGGCCGCGCTGCCGCCGCCGACGCGAGCCGACCCGTGGCGGCGCACGTCGGGCATTCACAAGGTGCGCACGAGGCGGGCGCTCGCCGTCGTGCGCGAGCTGTGGCAGACGCGAGACGAGATCGCCCGCGACGCCGACCTGTCGCCGCGCCGGATCCTGAGCGACCAGGCCATCGTCGACGCCGCGCGGGCGGAAGCCGCCAAGCCGCCGCCGACGGGCCGGCCCCAGCTCGAGCGGATCAGCGGGTTCCACGCCAGGTACGCCCGCAAGTACTCCGACCACTGGGTGGCCGCCGTGCTCCGCGCCCGTCAGCTCGACGACACCGAGCTTCCCGAGGTGGCAGGCGCCGCCGCGGCGCCTGGACCGCCGCCCGCGCACCGCTGGGCGGAACGCGACCCGGCCGCGGCGGCCAGGCTCGCGGCCGCGCGGGACGCCGTCGGCGCCCTGAGCACCGAGCACCGCGTTCCCGTCGAGAACCTGCTTCCGCCGGACGCCCTGCGCCGCCTGGCGTGGGAACCGCCGGTCCCGGCGACCGCCGAGGCCGTCGCCGCGGCGCTGACGGCCTCGGGCGCCCGCTCCTGGCAGGCGGAGCTAGCGGCCGGGCCGCTCGCGGCGGCTTTCGCGGCGGCCGCGGGCTCATCATGATCACCGCGGGCACCACCTCGACTACCCTGGACGGCAACCTGCCGTTCAGCTGAGCGGTGACTGAAGATCAACCGGGGAGACTGACAGCCACGTGGTTACCGCCGTCGTCACCGCACTCGGCACGGCCGGGCTGAACGGCGGGTCGCAGCCGCTGCTGCCTGGATTCCTCAATTCCCTCGCCTCACCGCTGGAGCACTACGGCGTCTGGGCGATTCTGCTGCTCGTCCTGGTCGAGGACTTCGGCATCCCGGTGCCGGGTGAGACGGTGCTCATCGCGGGTGCCGTCTTCGCGGGGGCCGGGCGGCTCAACATCGTCCTGGTCGGCGTCGTCGGGTTCCTCGCCGCCGTGGTTGGCGACAACATCGGGTACGCGATCGGCCGGTTCGGCGGCCGCGCGCTGGTGGAACGCTGGGGCAAGTACATCTTCCTGACCCCGGAGCGGCTCGACAAGACGGAAGCGTTCTTCAACCGACACGGCGGGAAGATCATCACGATCGCCCGGTTCGTGGAGGGGCTCAGGCAGGCCAACGGGCTCATCGCGGGCATCACCCACATGCACTGGCTCCGCTTCGTCGCCTTCAACGCGCTCGGCGCCGCGCTCTGGGTCGGGACCTGGGTGAGCTTCGGCTACTTCGCCGGCCAGCACATCACGACGATCTACCACTACATCACCACCTACTCGCTGTACGCGGCGATCGCGGCGGTCGTGCTTATCGCGGCCTGGGTCGCCTACCGGGTGCGCAAGCACCGCAGGTCGGGCGCGGCCGGTAACGAGGTGACCGCGACGCGGGAAGCCACCGCCTCCTACGAAGCCACCGCCTCCCACGAAGCCACCGCCTCTCAGGAAGCCACCGCCTCTCGGGAAGCCGCGGAGCGGGAAGCCGTAGCCCCGGAGGCCCCCGCCAGGCCTGAGGCCGCCGCCACGCCGGAAGTCACGGCGGAACCGGGAACCGCGGCGGACCAGGAAATGACAGCGGACCAGGAAACCACCGTCCGGCCGGACAACGTCGCGGGCACGGAAAACGGCACCAGGGACCCGGCGGCCGACAACGGCCAGGGACTCGCGGAACGTCAGGATTCGGAGAGGTCGTAACGGTCGGCGGAGACCAGCACGCCAACCGGGTCGCGGCGATCGCCGTCGCCGCGCACCGCGGCACCGCCGAAGAGGCGGCGCCACCAGGGTCGTGACGCCGCCGGGAAAGTCGCGGCCGGCCGGTCCGCGGGCCCGTCGGCCGGCGTCGGTTGCGCCACGTTCAGTACCCAGAAGCCGGACGTGGGCAGCGGGTCGTCCCACTCCTTCGGCAGGTCCACGACCGTACTGCTCGACACACTGGAGCCGCCGGACGCGACAATGCCACCGGACGCGACCTGGCCCGGCTCGTCGGCGGAGTGGCCGGTCAGGACCGTGAGCGCCGCCTCCCGCAGCGCCGGCAGGTTCTCCCGGTGCGCGCAGATCACGGCCGGCTCGCCCGCCGCGATGACCTCGCGGATCAGGGCGGTCATCTGGGGGCTGGAGTAGGCCGCATCCGTTCCTGATGACTGGTCGTGAATCGAAAGCGACGGCTCCGTCCGCACCTCACCGCCCGTGAGCTCCGCCAGCGGGCGGAGGGTGTCCGCGCAGCGGACCGCGGGCGAGCTGACTAGCCGCGGTGCGGGCGCGAAGCAGGCGATCACGTCGGCCAGGGCCTTGGCGTCCGCGCGGCCCGCGTCGTCGAGCGGGCGGGACGCGTCGCTGCTTTCCCAGCCGCTCTTCGACACGGCCTTGGCGTGGCGCAGCATGATCAACGGCACGGTCCCCGGTGGACGTGCCGCGAAGTCGGCGAGGACCGCGTGGTCGTGCGGGTAGCTGACCTTGTCCACGGCGAGGCCGGCGGGCAGCCAGGTGACTTCGTCGACCTCGGAGTTGGGGACCGCGTCCTCGTCAACGGACAGGACGCGGGCCGCCCAGTAGTGAACCCGCTTGGGACGGCCGCCGACGTTGTAGCGGACCGAGACGAGGCGGCGGCCGAGCGCGAGCCGCGCGCCGCCCTCTTCGAGTACTTCGCGTACGGCCGTGACCGGGAGGTACTCGCCCGGCTCGACCTTGCCCTTGGGCAGCGACCAGTCGTCGTACTTCTTGCGGTGGACGAGCAGGATCTCCGGCTCGCCGTCCGGGCCCGGCCGCCAGGCGACCCCGCCGGCCGCCTTGATCAGCCTTGATCCCGGTTTGTTGCTAGGCATCGGGCAGGCGTCCTCGGCTCTTGTCCATGATCAGGCTCTCCTGCACGTCGCGCAGCGGCGCGCCCGACTCGTCGCGGGCGTGCCTTGTCCAGTTGCCGTCGCCGTCGAGCCACCACGAGGAGGTGCCGTCGTCCATTCCCAAGGCGATCAGCTCACGCAGTCTAGTGCAGTGACCCGGATCTGCGGCCCGGACCAGGGCTTCCACGCGCCGGTCCAGGTTGCGGTGCATCATGTCGGGGCTGCCGAGCCAGACCTCGTTGCCCGCGTCCGGGTCCTCGCCCGGCTGCGGGTGCGGGTCGGGCTCGCCGGTGCCGAAGGCGTAGATCCGCGAGTGCTCGAGGAACCGGCCGAGGACGCTGCGTACCCTGATGGTTTCCGAGAGGCCCGGCACGCCGGGCTTCAGCGCGCACATCCCGCGCACCCAGATGTCGATGGGCACCCCGGCCTGCCCCGCCCGGTAGAGCGCGTCGATCACGACCTCGTCGACGAGCGCGTTGCACTTGAACGCGATCTTCGCCGGCTTGCCCGCCCGCGCCCGCGCGGCCTGCCGGCCGATGCGGCCCACGATGCCGGCCCGCAGCGCCTCCGGGGCGACGAGCAGGCGGCGGTACCCGCTCTTCCTGCTGTACCCGGTGAGGTGGTTGAACAGGTCGGTGGCGTCTTCGCCGACCCTGTTGTCCGCGGTGAGGAGCCCGAAGTCCTCGTAAAACCGCGCGGTCGTGGGGTGGTAGTTGCCCGTGCCGATGTGGCAGTAGCGCCGCAGGCTGCCGTCGGGCTGCTGGCGCACGATGAGCATTACCTTGGCGTGCGTCTTCATGCCGACGAAGCCGTAGACGACGTGACAGCCCGCCTCCTCCAGCTTGCGCGCCCAGGCGATGTTCGCCCGCTCGTCGAACCTGGCCGTGATCTCGACCACCACCACGACCTGCTTGCCCGCCTCGGCCGCGTCGATGAGGGCGTCCACGATCGGGCTCTGCCCGCTGGTGCGGTAGAGGGTCTGCTTGATCGCGAGGACGCGGGGGTCGGCCGCCGCCTCCTCGACGAGGCGCTGCACGCTCGTGGTGAACGAGTCGTAGGGGTGGTGCACGAGGATGTCGCGCTCGTCGATCGCCGTGAAGATCGAGGTGTCCGTCGGCACCGCCTTGGCATTCGGAACGAAGGACGGGTACCTCAGCTCGGCCACCGGCAGGTCAGCGATGGCGTTGAGGCCGGTCAGGTCCAGGGGCCCGGGCAGCCGGTAGACCGCGTTGTCGTCGACGCCGAGCTCCCGGGCGAGCCGCACCAGCACGTCGTCGGACATGTCCTGCTCGACCTCGAGCCTGACGGCGGGCTCGAAGCGCCGCTTGACGAGCTCCCGCTCCATCGCCTGGAGCAGGTTCTCCGTCACGTCCTCGTCCACCTCGAGCTCGCGCACCCGCGTCACGCGGAAGACGTAATGCTCGTCGATGTCCATGCCGCCGAACAGCTGGTTCAGGTGCGCGGCGATCACGTCCTCGATCGGGACGTAGCGGTAGCGGTTGACGTTGAGGAAGCGCGGCAGCGACGGCGGCACCTTGACCCGGGCGAACAGCTTGAGGCCGTTCGCCGGGTCGGTGAGGGTGACCGCGAGGTTGAGCGACAGCCCGGAGATGAACGGGAACGGGTGCGAAGGGTCCACCACCAGGGGCGTGAGCACCGGGTAGATCCTGTTCCTGAACAGCTCGGACAGGTTGGCGCGCTCGGCGGCGGTCAGGTCCCGCCAGCGGAGGATCTCGATGGCGTGGCCGGCGAGCTCCGGCTTGATGAGGTCGGTGAAGGCGGCGGCGTGCCGCCCGGCCAGCTCGCCGGACTTGGTGAGCGTGTTCTTCAGCAGTTCGTCGGGCGTGTAGCCGGAGGGGATGTAGACCGGGAGCCCCGCGGCCATCCTTCGCATCAGGCCCGCGACCCGGACCATGAAGAACTCGTCCAGGTTCGAGGCGAAGATCGCCAGGAAGCGGACCCGTTCGAGCAGCGGCGTCCGCGCGTCCTCCGCGAGCTCGAGCACGCGCTGGTTGAACAGGATCCAGCTCTGCTCCCGGTCCAGGTAACGGTCGGCGGGGAGCTCGGAGCGCCCTCGGCTGCTCCCGCCGCGCACCGCCGCGGCGGCGGCCTCCTCCGCGGGGTCGTCCCGGTCGGATATTTCTTCGATTTCGGCGATATCCGTGACATCCGTCCGCGGGTCGTCTGGTGCTGAGGAGTCTCCTGGCATGATCCCGGTCTCGCTGACGCTCATGATCCCCATTTTCCCGTGCTCGCCCGGGTCAAAAGCGGCCGCCCCTAGCCGTTTGGCCGGCCAGGCCAGATCAGCCGCCCGTGCTGCTGCCCGCGCCGCTGCCCGTGCCGGTGCCGCTGCCCTCGCCCGGCTGGATCGCCTCCACCCGCAGGTACTCCCTCGCCGAGTGGCTGGTGCAGGCCGTCAGCGGCCGCCTGAGGTAGCGGGCGGCAGTCTGGCCCGGCGCGACGACGCGCAGCCCGGCCGCCCGGGCCGGCCCGCACCCGCGGGCGGGCACCGAGACGTCCAGCGCCGCGTGCGCCGTCTGCCCGGGGGCGAGCAGGACACGGCCGGCGGCGGGCAGTTCGCGGCCGGCGGCGGCACCGAGCGGAACGCCGTCCCCCCGGTACGCCGACACCGCCGGGTAGCCGGCGAGCGTGCACGGCGTGCGCGACGCGTTCGTGAAGTCGAGCACGTACCGGGTGACCGCCGTGGCGACCCGGGCGCCCGGCTCCAGGGAGACGCGCAGCACGGAAGCCGCGCGGGCCCCGCAGGGTCCCGTGGCAGGCCGCGTCCCGGCCGCCGCGGGCGACTTGGCGGACGTCAGCGCCGCGTGCATGGGTACGCCGCGGCTGAGGGTGACCGCGAGGGCAGCGGTGGCACCGAACGCCACAGCAGTGGCGATACGCCAGCCCAGGCTTGCGCCTGCCCGCATCGTGGCCCCCTTGCTACGATCACCGCGTACAGACCCATCTTGACCTGTATACACAGGTTTGCCTAGGTCTCTAGTCCCATCTTGGCGGGCCCGTCTATTTATCTATAATTCCTACATGATTAGTCGCGATAACGAAGTGCTGCTTCCCCGTCCGGACGACGCGGCTATCGCAGTTGCGCCACCGGGCGTTGGCTCCGGGTATTGGGCAGGCGCCCCGTCGGCGGTTGCCGCCGACGGGGGCGTCTACCTCGCTTACCGGCTGCGCCGGCCGGTGGGCCGCGGGCGCGGCTATGCCGTAGGTATCGCGTTCGCCCCGGACGGCGTCCACTTTGGCGCTCCCCTCGCGGTCATCGCCAAGGAGGACCTCGCGACCGAGTCGCTGGAGCGCCCGGAACTGGTCCGGCTTCCAGCGGGCGGCTGGCGGCTGTACCTGAGCTGCGCCACCACCGGGACCAAGCACTGGCGGGTCGAAGCTACCGATGCCGCGCACCCGGCTGAGTTCGACGTCCGGCGGCGCAGCGTGGTGCTGCCGGGCGACCCGCACAAGCGGGCGGTCAAGGATCCTGTCATCGCCTGCCACGACGGCCGGTGGCACCTGTGGGCAACGATCCACCCGTTGGGCGATCCCGATGCAACCGACCGGATGACGACCGAGTATGCCACCGGCGCGGACGGCCTGGACTGGACCTGGCAGGGCGTCGCCCTGACCGGCCGGGCGGGCGAATGGGACAGCCGGGGTACCCGCGTCACCGCGGTGCGCTTCGGCAGCGCCGGCCGGCCTCTGGTCACCGCCTACTACGACGGGCGGGCCAGCGCCGGGGAGAACTACGAGGAGCGGACCGGAGTCGCGCTCGGCACCGACCCCGCCGCGCTGATCGCCACGTCGCGTCCTGGCGCGGGCCCGGCCGTCAGCTCCCCGCATCACGCCGGCGGCCTCCGGTACCTCGACTTGGTGGACCTGCCGGACGGGCGGACGCGCCTTTACTACGAGATGGCCCAGCCCGACGGTTCACATGCGCTCGTCACCGAGCTGCGCTAGCCGGGCTGGTGACCTCCGGCTCGTCCGGCTGAGCGCGGAAACCCGGGCGGGCCCGGGAAAGACTAGCGGCGGAAGCCGTTCTTGGCCTGGCCCTGCCCGACCGGGCGGGACCCGATCATGTTCCCAGAACGGTCGCGGGGCGCCAGCCAGTCGCTGAAGTCTTCGCCGAGCACGGTTTCCAGCTTCTTGATGTCGGCGGTGAACTTCGGCAGCAACGCCTCGCGCTGCTGCCGGCTCAGCGGCTGGCGCTCGCGCCGTCCGCGCTGCAGGAAGCGTTCGAGCCGGTGGGTCGCGGCGGTCGCCGTTGACCCGGGAAGCAGCCGGCCGGCCGCATCGCTGGCGCGCATTCCGAGGGAGACGGCGCGGTGGGCCAGCGTGTGCTCCGGGTGCGCGGTGACGTTCTCCCTGGGGATCTCGGTCAGCACTCCCGTCGCGACGCCGAGAAACCCGCAGATCTTGTCGAGCGCGGCCACCGGGTCATCGATCAGGAGCCGGTAGCGGAGCACGTGCAGTTGCCCCCGCGGAAACAACGAGAACGCGTACTCAAGTTGCCCGCCGTACCGGCCCAGGCCGGCGTAGTGCCAGAAAGAGGCCCACCCCGCGGCGATCCTGCGCTCTTCCTCGGCGCAGGCGCGGACAAAATCGCCGACCGGCTCAAGGCCGGCCGACCACAGGTGCGTCCAGTTCGAGTGCGCCCGCTCCACGGGGTCCCTGATGACCACGATCAGCTTGGCGGCCGGGATCAGCGCACGAATGCGGCGCATCGCCGCCTGGTCGTAGAGGTACAGCGGGGTCGCCTCACCGCGTAGCGTGCCCGGGGGCGCGTGGTCGAAGAGCGCCTCGTACTTGTCACGCTCCCAGACGTGCTCCCGGTACGTCAGGGCGTCACCGGGACCTCCCCTGGTCGGAGGGGGCCCGTCGGTGAGGAAGAACTTCGGTTCCTTGATCTGCGAGAGGTAAAGCCCGGGATGCCGGGACAACGTGGCATGCAGCGCCGTTGTCCCCGCCTTGGGAACTCCGGCCACCAGGAAATCAGGAAGCGCCATCGTCCCCCCGCCCATGAACGTATTAGCTACTATTCCGATGATAATAGTTAGTATTTCGGCAGCGGGTCAACCAGCGCGCCACCACCCGTGGGCCGTCTTTCATAGCGGCCAGCCCTGGGCGGTCCGGCCGTCTCCCGCTGAGACAGCGGGCCGCCGCCGGCGGGTGCACGATAGGGCCAGTGCCTGTGCCTCTGGAGGACCGATGATCTTCATTACGGCGAAGTTCCTGATCCGGGCCGAGGACGCCGAGCGGTGGCCCGCGATCGCCGCGGACTTCACCGAGGCCACGCGGAACGAGCCCGGATGCCTGTGGTTCGACTGGTCAAGGAGCCTGGCCGACCCGCGCGAGTACGTGCTCGTCGAGGCGTTCCGCGACCAGGACGCCGGGGTGGCGCACGTGACGTCGGCCCACTTCAAGGAGGCCCAGCGGACGCTGCCGCCGCACCTGGTGCAGACGCCGCGGATCGTCAACGTCACCGTTCCGCAGGACGACTGGTCGCTGCTCGGCGAGCTGGCCGTCCCCGTCCGGTAGTCACTCGCCGTCGGCGAGGGTCAGGTTCAGGGCTCCTGGGCGTCGGCGCAGAGGGCGGAGTTGCCCGCTGGGCGGCCCGGGCCGCATGCCTGGCCCTGGTTGACCCCGGCGGGCCCAGCGCCGGCGTCGTAGGAGGTGCCGGCGTACTTGACGTCGAGCACGGACGCCGACCAGATCGCCGGGGCAGCCAGCATCGCGGTCACGGCGACCGCGAGGGCGGCGGTGACCGGCCGGGCGTGCAGCCGGGGCAGCAGGCCGGCCACGAGCACGGCGGCCGCGGCCAGGCCGACCGCCAGCGCGGCCCACCGGGCACAGGGCAGGAAGCTCGCGTATCCCGACCACAGCCACCCCGCCCAGGCCAGCTCGGCCAGCACCGCGGCCGGGAGCAGCCAGGCGGCCCGGCCGCCAGCCCGGTAGGCCCGCCATAGCAGCACGATCCCGGCTCCGCTCAGGGCGGCCAGCGGCGGCGCCAGCGACGCGATGTAGGCGGTGTGCGGGACCGTGCCCATCGCGCTGAAGATAAGCCCGAAGGTGAGCAACCAGATGCCCCACGCCGCGAAACCGCCGCGTACCGGGTCGGTGCGCGGCGCGCGCCGCCACCGCGCCAGACCGTACGCCAGCCCGAGCAGGGCCAGCGGGTACAGCCAGCCGGTCTCCGCGCCGAACCGGCCGCCCAGCAGCTTGGCCCGGCCGCTCGCACCTGCGGCATTGGCTGCCGCAGGGCCGCCTAGCGCCTGCTGAGCGCCGGGAGTTCGCGCAGGTGCGCGGCCCGGCACAGGCTGCTGGCCGCTGCCGGCGGATCCGCCGCGCGGCGTCCCGGTGGGCTGGCCCGGGTTCACGATCTGTACGCCGTTGGGTCCGACCTGCAACTCGGTGCCAGTCGCAGCCCCGGGGATCTGGATGCCGAAGCGGCTCAGGCCGTTATAGCCGAATATCATCGCGATCGCGCTGTTGTCCGTGGATCCGCTGACGTACGGCCGGTCGCGGGCGGGGGTGAACGTGTACAGCGCCACCCACGACATCGACACCGCCAGCATGACCACCCCGGCGGCAGCCAGGTGAGCGAGCCGGCGCCGGGCCGTCCCCGGCGCGAACAGCAGGTAGGCAGCGGCCAGCGCGGGCAGCACCATCCACGCCTCCAGCATCTTGGCCTGGAACCCCAGCCCGACCCACACCCCGGACCAGATCAGCGGCCGCAGCCGCCCTTCCGGCACCGCACGCTGAAAGGAGTCGGCGGCCAGCACCAGGCACATGGTCAGCGCGCCGTCTTCCATGCTGTGCCCGAACATCGACGCCGCGACCGGGTCAGCGTGAAGATCCCCGCCGCCAGCAGCCCGGGAACGACCCCGGCCCAGCGGCGCACTACCCGGTACATCACCAGCACGCAGATCACGCCCTCGATGACCTGCGGCAGCGCCAGCGACCACGCGTGAAAGCCGAAGATCCGCGCCGACAGCGCCTGCGGTAGGAACGACCCGGCCAGCTTGTCCAGCGTCTGATGGCTGTTCAGGGCGCCGTACAGGAGGCCCTTCCAGCTATGGGACATGTACTGCACGCCCGTCGAGTACAGCAGCGCGTACCCGGCCTTGGTGATGTTCCGCCCGTACAGCAGCGCGGCCAGCGCGGCGATGCCCAGCAGCGCCGGCCGCGCCCAGCCGGGCTGCCCTTCGGGCGACCGCCACACCGCCCACCGCGGCCGCTGTCGCCGGCCCGCCGGGTCGGGGCACGGCGACAGGGGCGGGGCCGCGGCGTCCCCGGACGCGATCTCGCTGCCTGCCAGGGCGTTCTCGTGATGTGACCGCGTCATCGTCACGCCACCCGGGCCAGGGCGCCGGCGGGCCGCAGCGCGGCGATCCGCCAGCTGCCGAGCGCGCCGGCCAGCAGGCCGCCGGCCACGGCCAGGATGATCACACCCACGGTGACCGACGGGTCCGTGACAAAGAACATGGGTTTTCTCCCGATGACAGTGGCCTCGCGGTGATAACGGCCGGCACAGGCCGCGCCCGCCGACCGCGTCGCCGAGGCAAGCACCACCGCCCGTTCGGTGCAAAGTTCTACAAGACGGCCGGTAACAGCCCGGTAAGCGTGGCTGTTACCCGGCTGTAACCGGCGACCGGGAATCCTGGCCTCTGTGAGGGTCCTGCTGGTCGAAGACCACCAAGAGCTGGCCGAGACGGTCGCTGACGTGCTGCGCAGCGAGGGGATGGCCGTCGACGTGACGCTTGACGGCCGGACTGCCCTGTACCGTGCCGCCGTCAACCGCTACGACGTGATCGTGCTGGACCGCGACCTGCCCGGCGTGCACGGCGATGAGGTCTGCCGGTCCCTGGTCGCCGAGGGCAGCCGCAGCCGGGTGCTCATGCTGACCGCGGCGGGCAGCGTCGAGGACCGGGTCGACGGGCTCGAGCTGGGCGCCGACGACTACCTGCCTAAGCCGTTCGCCTTCACCGAGCTGATCGCCCGGATCCGGGCGGTCTCCCGGCGCTCCGGGCCTCCGCTGCCCGCCATCCTGGCCTGCGGTGACCTGCGCCTGGACCCGGCCCGACGGACCGCGACCAGGGCCGGGCGGCGGCTGACGCTCAGCCCCAAGGAATTCTCGGTCCTGGAATACCTCATGGCGGCCGGAGGGCGGATCGTCCCGGCCGAGGAACTGCTTGAGCGGGTCTGGGACGAGGCGGCCGACCCGTTCACCGCAACCGTCAAGGTCACCATCGGCAGGCTCAGGGCCAAGCTGGGCGAACCGCCGGTCATCGAGACGGTCCGTGAAGGCGGCTACCGGGCCAGCGGATCTTGATGACCGGCCTGCTTGCCCGCCTCGCCCCGGCCGACCGGCTGCGCGCACCCCGGCCGACGGCCCGGCTCCGCCTCACCGTCGTGTACGGGGCACTGTTCCTCGTATCCGGAGTCGCGCTGCTCGCGGTCACCTACCTGCTTTTCGAGCAGGCAACCGCCACCGCCACCCTTAGCAACGGCATGCAGATCTCCTTCATGCCCGGGCCCAGCTCCCCCACTCCGCCCGCAGCGCACGCAGTCCCCGCCGCGATCAGCAGAGTAGCCGTCCCGAAGCCCCCGCTCACGTCTTCTCAGGTGTCATGGCTGGATGCGCGAAGCGCTCAGCTGCGTGCCTTCGACATGCATGAGCTGCTGATCCGGTCCGCGATAGCGCTCGGGCTCATGGCGATCACCTCCGTCGCCCTCGGCTGGCTGGTCGCCGGCCGCGTGCTGCGCCCGGTGCGGACGATCAGCGCGACGGCCCGGCAGATCACCGCCAGCAACCTGAACGAACGCCTCGGGCTGGATGGCCCGGACGACGAGTTCCGCGAACTCGCCGCTACCCTCGACGATCTCCTCGGACGGCTCCAGACCGCCTTCGACTCCCAGCGGCGCTTCGTGGCCAACGCCTCCCACGAGCTACGCACCCCGCTCACCTTGGACCGCGCGCTCCTGGAACGAGCGCTACGGAAACCCGAGCCGTCCCAGGCCTTCTGGCGGGACACCTGCGAGCGGCTCCTGGCCTCTAGCCAGCAGCAAGACCGCCTGATCGACGCCCTGCTCACCCTGGCGCGCAGCGGAACAGGACTGAGCACCCGCGGATCCTTCGAGCTCTCCACCGTCATCGACACGGTCCTGCTCAGCCCCGAACTCGACAACGGGCACACGGGACTTCGCATCCAGACCGAGACCGGCCCGGCCGCCGTCAGCGGCGACCCCCGCCTGGTCGAGAGACTGGTGCGCAACCTGGTCGACAACGCGATCCGCTACAACCAGCCCTCCGGGCGGGTCGACATAGCCGCCAGCACCCGGTCCGGCCACGCCGTCCTCGTCGTCTCCAACACGGGCCCGGCGATCTCAGCCCATGACATCGACCGCCTCTTCCAGGCCTTCCAGCGGCTGGCCCCCGACCGCAGCGGTCAGCGAGACGGGACCGGCCTCGGCCTGTCCATCGTCAAGGCGATCGCCGACGCGCACGGCGCAACCATCACGGCGACCCCCCAGCAGCACGGCGGACTGAGGATAGCGGTGAGCTTCCCATCACGGCTGGCCGGCCACCGCCGACAGCTGGGCGAGGTAGATGACCTGGAGCAGCGCGTCGCACCAGCGCTCGTCCGCTGGCCTGGTGTCCCACCGGCCGAGGCACTCGTTGGCCGCGTCCAGCACCGCGGTGAAGATGGCGTTGTCGCGGGCGAACTCCTCGTCGCCGGCGGCGGTGAGCGCGGCCCGGTGGCGTTCGAGGATGTCGGAGGCCCGCCGGGCCATCGCTAGCCCGAGGGCCTCGGCGAGCAGCAGGTGCTGCCGGCCAGAGGCGTCCAGCATGTCAATTCCCCTTCGCCGCGGGAGTTCCCGGCGGCCAGCGTCGGCCACCGTGACGCGGAGCCGACCGATCGCGATCCCGCGCCGTAACACCATTGTGTCGAGGGGTAGTGACATTCTTACCAGCAGCGATTCCCCGCGTGAATGCCAGGAGCGCACACGGCACAGGGAGTTCCTCAAGCGCCGGTCCGCGCCCCGGGCCTACTCACCTCGAAGCCCTGGACACTATTTTTCGCGGACGGAGACACGGATGCCGGAGGACGCGGTGCTGGTTGGAGATCAGCGTCCGGTCCCTGCGGATTGGCGACCCGGCGCTGTCAGCGACCCTCCGGCCCTGACGACAGAACCGGCCGGCTTTCCCATTCCCGGACACCGGTCGTTCGTGGTCGGCTACTCGTCTTCGGCGGCTACACCACACCCGAAACCAAGTGGTGGGCGCGCCGGAGGCGCACCCGCCACACCAACCAGGGTCGGTGGATTCAGGCTTAGGTAGCCGTTCCTGCCCGCTGCGACAGGCCTGGGCGTACAAACCCCCAGCCGCCGTTCGCCCGAAACTCCGCGACGACCCCGCGATCGAACTCCGTCACCGCCCGATTCCGTACACCAGGCTCAACCGACCCTCGGGCAGTTGCCCGAGCTTGTGCAGCTCCATCGCGTGCCGCGCCGACGACGAGAACAACGCCTTGCCCTCCCCCACGATCAGCGGATAGACGATCAGGCGCAGCTCGTCCACCAGACCCGCGTCGATGGCGGCACCCACAATCACCGCGCCGCCCATCAGGTAAATGTCCTTGCCCTGTTCCCGCTTCATCGCCGCCACGGCGTCCAGGTCCGCCAGGATCCTGGTGTTCGGCCACGTCACCGACGTCAGCTTGCTCGACACCACGTAATGCGGGGTCTTCGCCGCGAACTCGGACCATTCGACATCCGCCGCCGTCGGCACCCTCCCGCTCAGCGGGTGAATCTCGTCCGGCGCGTCCAGGACCTGTGTCCAGTACTGCTCGTACAGCGGATACATCTGTCCACCGAGCACACACGCATCGATCTCCGTCGTCAGCCACGAACCGTACTCGTCAGGCCAGCCGTCCACCCAGTCCGGGTATCCCCCCGGCCCTGCATACTTCCCATCGGCCGAGATCTTGAAAGCCGCGATGACCTTACGCATGGTTGTCGTCTCCTGTTCGTGTACGCGGCCCGACACGGACCGCCGATATGTATACCTACGAACCACCAGGCACGGGCCCGACTCAGACCGCCGTCGGCAGACCAGGCTGCCTTCAACATTGCCTTTGACAAGCTCGATACCGTGTTCGCTGTAGTGATCCGAGAGATCCCGAAAACTCATTGCCAAGCGGAGCCCGAGCCGCCTGGGAGTCCTGTCTGGAAGAGAGCGTGGCCGTGTCGCGATGAGTTTTCCGGGTCGGCGGGATCAGTACCTCTGAGACACCGGTCAGCACTGGGCCCTTGGAGGAGACAATGTCCACCCGAACCGTGGAAGAGAGCGCGGCCGTGTCGATCGATAGCGAGGAGTTCGCGATCCTGTTCGCGCCGTACCGCCGGGAGTTGCTGGTGCACTGCTACCGCATGCTCGGCTCGGTGCACGACGCGGAAGACGTGGTTCAGGAGACGTATCTGCGGGCCTGGCGCTCGTTCGCTGGCTTCGAGGGCCGGTCCAAACTTCGGCATTGGCTCTACCGGATCGCTACGAACGCCGCGTTGCGGGAGCTGGAGAAGGGCCACCGCCGCTCGCTGCCGTCCGGTTTGGGCAATCCGGTCGAGGAACCCGCCGACGACCACACGCTCGAACGTCGGGATATTCCGTGGTTGGAACCGATCCCGACCGCTCTCCTGCACCCGACGTCAGAACCAGCGGATCCGGCAGACGTCGTTCAGCAACGGCAGAGCATCAGGCTGGCGTTCGTGGCAGCACTTCAGCTTCTGCCGCCGCGGCAACGCGCCGTGTTGCTGCTGCGCGACGTGCTGGCGTTTCGAGCGTCGGAGGTCGCAGGACTGCTCGACATCAGCCCCGCGGCGGCCAACAGTTTGCTGCAGCGGGCCAGGGGCAAACTGGCAGAAGCCGCACCATCCGAGCAAACAGTCAGCGACACGCTCGAACCCGATCAACAGCATGCTCTGGATGAATACGTGGCCGCGTTCGAGCGTGCCGACATTCCGGGCTTGCAGCGCATGTTGCTGGCCGACGCATCCCTGGAGATGCCGCCACTGTCGACCTGGTTCTCCGGCCGTGCCGCCATCATCGGCTTCTGGAAGTCACTGATTCTCACCGGGCCCGGCCGGTTCCGAGTGGTCGCCACCTCGGCCAACGGCCAGCCCGCGGCCGCTATGTATTTGCGGCACGCCGATGGTTCCTATCATCCTGACGCGCTCCACGTGCTCACGCCCGCACCTGGCGGGATCGCGCGAATAGTCGTGTTCCTCCAGTCCACCGTATTCGAACTGTTCGATCTTCCGATGACCATCGACCATGAAGGATCTGCTCACGACATAGCCAGGTGACGTCTCCGGCGGTGAGTTCCCCAGGTCGGCGGGATCAGTACCTGCGAGACACCGATGAGCACTCGCCCTTGGAGGAGACAATGTCCACCCGAACCGCCATAGTCACCGGAGCAAGCAGTGGATTCGGGCGTGCGACGGCAATCGCCCTGGTCAACGCAGGTGTTCACGTCATCGGTGTCGGTCGCGACCGGGAACGGCTGGATGCCGTGCGGGACGAGGCCGGGGCGGAGTTCACACCCGTCGCGGCCGACGCGGCAGACCCGGTCACCGCTGGTCGGCTCGTCGACACCTATCGCCCTGACATCTTGGTCTTGAACGCAGGTGCGCACCCGCTGCTTCGGCCGCTGCACAAATACAGCTGGGAGACGTTCAGCAGCAACTGGGAGGTCGACGTCCGCCACGTATTCAACTGGACACGCGAGGCGCTGCTGGCTCCGCTGGATCCGGGGAGCGTGGTGGTTACCGTCTCCAGTGGCGCCGCACTTCAGGGTTCCTCGATCGGCGGCAGCTACTCCGGAGCAAAGGCGACCATCCTGTTCATGACGGGATTCGCAGCGGAGGAATCCTACCGTGAGAAGCTCGGCATCAGATTCGTTTCGGCAGTGCCGGGGCTCAACGCGGGCACAGCTCTGGGACACGCGGCGGCTACCGCACATGCCCGGCGTGAAGGAGTTTCGCTCGACCGCTTCCTACAGCGCCTCGATCCCACCCTGACCCCCGAGCGAGTCGGTCAGGAAATCGCCGCCATGGCAACTGGCAGCGAATTCGATTCCGGCGCCTACCGTGTCACGGCCAACGGACTTACACCCGTGGACTGACCCACCATCCGACCGAGCACAACCAGCGGATCGTCGCATCGTCAGGTGGCCAGGCACCTTCCGCAACCCGGCAGCCCACGCTCCCAGGGTGGCCTGGGCCACCTCGCGCAGCGATGCCCTGGACATGCTCACCCTCGCGTCCATGCTGCACCGCCGCCTCGACAAGGCCGTCGTCAGGCAGACGGTGCCCTGATCTTCTCGAGGATGCCCCCCGGCCTGGGCTGGCGACAGGGCCGCCGGTTCCGTCGTGTCCTTGTCCACTCCGACGATGACGACCGGCCCGAGGAAGCTGAACTCGAAGCCGAAGGAGCGCGCGACCAGGGTGGCGGCCTGGTTGACCGATGAGATCCACAACCTGCATCTGGCCACCCGCAACGGCGCCGAGGTGTCCGACACCCTGAAGTACTTCTCCGAGCGGATCCCCGCCACCTTCACCTTCGCCGGAATCGACGTCGAGCGCCGGGGACTGTTCTCCGGCACCCGGGGCCGGCAGATCGCTGGGCGCTTCACCCTCATCTCCACCCTCGCCTTCCCGTTCGCGCAGGAATGGCAGGGCCTGGTCGTCACGCTGGAGAACGCGCTGCGGCTGCACCGGCACGCACCCGGGACCCTGGCCGGCCTCGGCCGGTATCTCCACCAGCGCACCGGGGGGATGATCGGCAGTCTGTCCCAACTGATCCGCGGCGCCGCCATCGAGGCCATCCTGGACGGCAGCGAGCAGATCACCAGGAAGCTGCTGGACACCATCGAGGTCGACCACGCCGCCGAGAGCAGTGCCGCCCGCCGGCCTCGCGGGCAGGCATGACCACAGCCGCATCAGGTGACGGCGGCAGCCCCCGCCCGCTGCCGGTCCGGCCCCGGCCCGTGACCGGGGAAAGCACCGGCTCCTATATCCGCCGGCTGGCGCGCGCGAACCATCTCCGCCCCGCCTACCTGCGCCGTTACCTCGCAAGCCCTAAAGACGGAACGATCCGCACCGAGCTGCTCGCGGCCATGTCGGGCAGGACCCTGACCGCCCTGGAGCATGCCCTCGCTGACCAGGGACCGCGGCAGGGCGCGGCCCCGCCCCGCGGGCCGCGCGCAATCCCGGACCGGCAGGCGGCCAAGGCGGCGCCCTTCGCTGCCATCCGCCGCGACGCCGCCGAACCCGGCCTGTCCCATCGCGCCCTGGCCGACCGCTATGGCGTTCACCGCCGGACAGTACTGCAAGCCTTGCATTTGCCGGTCCCGGCCCCGCGCAAGCCGCAGCCACCGTGAAAGTCCCTGCTCGACCCGTTCAAGAACCAGATCCGGGACATGGTCCAGGAAGACCGCGACGGCCGGCGCACCGTCACGAGCATCATGAACACTCTGGTCACCGAGCACGCAATGACAGGTGTCTCCTACTCCATCGTCCGCGGCTACGTAGTCAGCCTGCGCGGGAGCAGCCGCCGTCCGCGTCCCGCCACCCGCGATAACGTGACCTCAGCGTCCCCGCCCGGTCTTCCCCAGAGGACTTCCGTTATGCAATGGTCGCCCGCACACCGCGCAGTGGAACAAGAAGACCTGCCCCTGCTCAGGGACCTGCTCAACGCCGGGAATGACGTCGAGGACGACGACGGCGACGGATGGACCCTGCTCCGCCACGCCATCGACATCGAGTACGACGGCCATGTCCAGTCCGGCGGGCCGCTGCACGCCGATGTCACCGCGTTCCTCCTTGCCCGGGGTGCAGACCCGCTGCGCCCGTGCAACGGGTAGAAGAGGTCTCACCACAAGTCTTCTTCAGCACCAGGACTCCACTTGATCCCTTATCGTGCCATGCTCGACGTCGCCGCGGCACTGCTTCGCTACCTGTCCCGCCTGCTCCGCGCCGAACGGCACCGCCGGGCCACGCCGACCGGAAGCAGGAAGCTCACCTGCCGTGACCAGGCGCTTCTCGCTCTGCGCTGGTTCCGCGACCGTACCCGCGTCGAGTCCCCCGGCCGCGACCACGGGGTGTCCCGCGCAACCCGCGTACAGGTACGTCGCCGAGGCCGTCGACGTGCTGTCCGCCCAGGCCCCGGGCCTGGCCGAGGCCCTGGAACGCGCGATGGCCGACGGCGTGCCCTGCGTGATCCCGACGGCAAGGTCTTCGCCGGCGACCGCTGCTCCGAGCCCGCCACCAGCGTAAAGGGCGAGACGATCGACGCCTGGTACTCCGGCAGGGCCCACCGCCACGGCGGCAGCGTCCAGGCCGTCATGCGCCCCGGCGGCCTCCCGCTCTGGGCCGGCCCCGCCGAGCCCGGCTCCGTCCACGACATCACCGCCGCCCGCCTGCACGCCCTGCCCGCCCTCTACC
>Ga0207416_1001773_pt1 | contig 26276 bp, 32 predicted proteins | sample PaiPotPPM11metaG_FD_184107 | JGI IMG/M metagenome (GOLD analysis project Ga0207416, IMG submission 184107) | Iron sulfur acid spring bacterial and archeal communities from Banff, Canada, to study Microbial Dark Matter (Phase II) - Paint Pots PPM... ... | reverse complement strand
GCTAACCGGGTGTTCGCCGTCGGAGGGATTGTTTGATCGGGGAGAGGAGGGTGGCGGGGATACCCTCGGGATCGAGGGCACGGGCGACGGCGAAGATCAGGCGGGGGCGGCGGAGTCCGCGCGGCCACCAGGTGAAGAAGGTCTCCTCGGTCTGGGTGGGGCCGAACTTTTCCTTGTAGAAGCGCAATGACTGGAAGTGGTAGAAGGTATTGAGCCGCGTGTAGATCGTCGCGAACGCCCACCCCGCGAGGCGATGGGCGGGCGGTTGGTGCGCCGGGTCGCAATCTGCCAGCGCCGCCATACCGAGCGTCGCGCACGTCGCGCCCTCCGCCCGGAGCGCGGCGACCGTTTCCTGGAAGAGGAGCTCCGTCACGCCGACCGGCGCGTCGTCATCGCGGATGATGTCCTCCAGATACCACCCATTGCGCGCGGGGATCGGCGAGCAGGCGAGGAGGCCAACGATTTTCTCTCCCTGCCAGGCGAGGAAGAGGCGACGATCCTCCATCCGTTCGAAGGGATGAATGCCGAGCAGGAAGGAGAGCGCGGTCATTCCCCGTGTCGTCAGCCACGTCTCGATCAACTGCTGGACGCGCGCGCGGAGGTCGTCCGTCGCTTCGTCAGGATGGCACCGCCGCACGATGACACCCTCCCGCACCGCGCGATTGATGTTCGCACGAATGTGTTTCATCTTCTGGCCGCGCGCGCTCCATGTCTGGAGATCGTAGAAATTGTCCTCGCCCACCTTGATATGGTCGAAGCCGAGCCGTTCAGTGAGGAGTCGTGTTGCGAGCGGCGTGGCGGGGAGGAAACCAATCGTCCGCTTCGCGCGCCGTGCGGCCTGCTGGAAGGCGGCGGTGAGCGGCACGATATCCGCCTCCGCGCAGACAGGCTCGCCGCCGCAGAGCCAGACGTTTCCGTACTGCTGGTAGGCGATCACGCCGTCAATGCCGGGGGCGGTGAAATAGGTAAAAGGCGGGGGCAGCAGCGTGACATAGGCGTTCGTGTTGTAACCATGGCGGAGGATGATGGATCGCGCCTGCTCGGCTGTCGCCTGTCTCGTCGCTCCCATATCCTCGTTCCTAAATCTGGAACATCGCTGCCGTGTCGTGCCGCTGCCGCTGCTCCACGAGCATATCGAGCGTGATGCGGCCGAGGGCGTCACGAACCGCCGCGTTCACCTGCTCCCATGCCGCGCGCACGACGAGATCGGTCGCGCCGTCATTGCCGCGCGCATCGCTCGATGGGTTCGTGCCCTCGGAGACCGTCGGGCCATCGAGCGCAGCGACGATGTCCGCGATGGTGATAGCGCGCGGCGGTTGAGCGAGTTGATGCCCCCCCTGCGGTCCGCGCAGTGAGCGGATCAGCCCCGCACGGCGCAAGAGAATGAGCAGTTGGTTCAGGTACGATTCCGGGATGCCCTGCCGCGTCGCGATGTCGTGGCTCTGCACGGGCGGGCCACTCGCATGAAGCGCGAGATCAATCAGCGCGCGCAGGCCGTAATCGGTCTTGCTACTGAGCCGCATTGCCGCTCATTTGGCGCACCGGATTGAGGCTGCCGCTCTTGAACCCGGCGAGATCGAGCGTGACGAACCGGAAGCCGATCTCCGTCAGCGCCTCCACAATCGCCGCGCGCTGCTCCAACGCCATCGGGAGGTCGCCCGGTTGGAGTTCGAGCCGCGCGATCTCGCCGTGGTGCCGCACGCGGAAGCCCCGGAAGCCGAGGACGCGCAAATACGCCTCCGCCTGCCCGACCTGATCGAGTTTCTCGATCGTGATGAATGTCCCGTGTGGGATGCGCGACGAGAGGCAGGGGTGCGACGGCTTGTTCCATGTCGGGAGGCCCAGCGCGCCGGAGATCGCGCGGATATCCGCTTTCGTCAGCCCCGCCTCCTGCAACGGCGAGCGGACGTTTCGCTCCTTGCCCGCGTCCATGCCGGGGCGGAACTCCCCAAGGTCGTCCACATTCGAGCCATCCACGACGACGGCGTAGCCTTGTTCCCGCGCGATCGGCGTCAGTTTGTCCCACAGTTCGCTCTTGCAGAAATAGCAACGGTTGACGGGATTACTGACATAGTTTGGATCATCCATCTCCTCCGTGCGGATTTCACGGTAGGGGATGCCGATGTGCGCGGCGATCTTCGGGCATTCGTTCGCTTCCTCGATCATCAGCGAGGGGGAGATGCCCGTCACGGCCAGCGCGCGGTCGCCGATCGCGTCGTACGCCGCCTTCGCGACCAGCGTCGAATCCACGCCGCCGCTGAAGCCGATCAGCACAGAGCCCATCTCGGCAAAAATCGCGAGCAGCCGGTCATATTTCTCCCGGAGGTCCGGCGCGAGGTCGTACAACGGTGGGGCGGCGGTTTGCATAATCCCGTATGCTCCTGCGAACGCGCGATGCTTCACATCAAAACGACGGTAGCACCCGCCTCGCGGGCTGTCAACGCGGGAAAGCAGCCGATACAGGGCAAGCCGTTGCCCTCGATATGAGGGGGCGCGGATGCATCGCGTTGTGCCCCATGCTGTCTGCTCTCCTAATCATCCGCGTGCATGAGCAAGGCGTGGTCGCCGTGCGAGGGCAGTATCGGTAGCGTGGGGACGTATTCGCCAACGAGCGAGAGGAGCAGCTCCGCGCTCACGGGCTTCAACTGCGCGCGGACGTGGAGATATGCCCGGTTGTTGATCGCGGTGTAGGCGACCGGGTCGTCGAGCATGACGAGCACTGGGCAGGATGCCGTGCGCGGGTCGTGTCGGAGGGCATCGAGCAGAAAGAGGCCGTGATCGCGCTCCGCCGCCGCGAAATCGAGCAGAATGGCGACGGGCTGATGCTCCCGCACGCGTGTCAGGAGCCGGTGGTTGAGCGGGTGCGGCGCGGTGCGGATACCGCGCGGTAAGAGGATGCGGTTGTAGTCGTAGACGAGTTCCCAGGTGTCCGTGGCGATCAGTAGTGTGGGCAATACCGGACGGTCCATGCCAACCCCTTTCCACATGGTGCGACTGCCGGGCATTCACCACGCACCACGCACCACGGGCGTGGCGTCCCAGGTCGCACGACTTGTGGTGCAGCCGGGAAGGGCTGACAGGAGACCTGCGCCGCGTTCCCTCTCGATGATGCCTACGAGGTTAGCTGACGGATTCGGGCCGGAGAGACGGCCCTACAACGGTTCGTCCCGTTGATTCACCCCAGTGAATTGGTTCCCCCGCTCGTGATTTGGCACGATTCGGCACGAAATGGGCGCTGCACCGATGGACGTCTATCCATCATCGCCATGATAGCGGAGCAACGAGCAACGAGCAATGGGCAATGAGCAATGAGTACCCAGTCGAAAGTCGAAAGTAATAAGGGGATGCACCGCGAGTCCTTGTTACTTCGCGCCAGCGATGAGATAGGCAAAGTTCTTCGTGTACATGGCGTCGCGGCGGATGGTGAAGCCATGGCGGTCGAGGAGCCAGCGGATGTCGGCGAGGGTGTAACGGTTGAATTCCGCGAAGCGCTGGAAGCAGAAGGCTTCGGGGTCGTTCGATGACGCTGCTTCCGGCGAACCGCTCTCAATCGCGGCGCGCGCCTTCGCCCAGAATGCGTAGAAATCCGCCATCGAGGAGCGCACCCAGCCGGTCATCACGAACGAGCCGCCGGGCCGCAAGGCGTCGTGTATCGTCGCGAGCAGGCGGCGCGGGTCCGCAAAGAAGTGGAAGAAGAAGTGCGCCGCGATCACATCGCACGAGTCCGGCTTGAGGGTGAAATCGGGTGCGCCGACATCCGCGCTGTGCCATTTCGCACGCTTGAGATCGAGGCCGCGCGCTGCGTCGAGCATCTTTGCATCGCGGTCGTATCCCACAAGTGTCGCATCGGGTCGGAGCGCGGCGACATCGCGCAGCCAGAGTCCCGGCCCACAGCCAAGGTCCACGATATGCGGCTTCGGGCCGAGTGGGGCGATTGCTTCCTCCGCGATAATCGCGCGGACGTCCGCCGGGATGCGGTCCTCGTAGGAGCGTGTCATCATCGCGCAGAAGCGCGCGGAGTCGGGCGCCAGTTGTGGCGTGGCGCTCATGCGGATGCCTCCTGAGTTGTGCCACGCACGGCCACCTTTCGCTCCTCCTCGGTGTTCCGCCAGAGCGCGCCGCCGAGCGGTTCTTCGAGGGCGCGCTGGAGGGCGCTGCGCTCACCCGCCGTCAGACCATCGAGCTGTACCGTGCCGTCGAGGACGCGGCGCATCGCCATCGCCTCCTGCGTCAGGTCGCGCCACCCGATACCCGCCGCCCGATCAATGAGGAGCGCGCAAGCGATCATCCCCTCGTAACGGGCGCTTTCCGGCTCCTTGTCACGCACGCCGAGGAAGACCATTGCGACGCGCTGGCCATCCGGCACGTCTGCCGTATCGCGGGAGAATTGGATGCCCTGCTGCGCTTGCGAGCGGCCATGGAGCGCGCCCGCGTCGAAGAAGGCGTACTCGCCGTCAATGACGATGGCGGTGAGCGTGATGCCCATGAACTCCTCGCCGCCAATCGCGCTGGCGAGATTCATGCCGAAGTGCATGGGAAGCGCGTCGTATCCGTGGTTGGGCTTATCCCCTGCCATCACCCCGTCCTTTTCGTTGTGTCGTTCGCACCCGCATACGAGCGTACGCCGCGTTGCCGGTTTCGGCAAGGTGCATGCGAAGATCGAGGGCTCCCCGTGCGGTAGCGATTCAGATTCCGGTGGGTACCGACGTTTAAGTCAGATGAACCGAACAATCTTCTCTACAAGATGCAACCGTCGTTCAAGTTATCCGTTGGATAAAGGGATAGGGACAACTGGGGTAAACGGGGGTCGCGATGGAAGAAGAGGCGAGTCGGGGTCCTGGTCGTCGGTCCCGGTATGGCGTGCCGCTCCTCAATGTCATGTGTCAGATGCCGCGCGAATGGATTGACGCGCTCGACGCGCAGGCGGAAGCCGCGCACGTCTCTCGTTCAGAAATGATGCGGACAATCGTCTCCGCGTGGCTCTGCGAACGCAAACTGATCAGTCCGCCACCGCCGCCAGGCGAAGACCGAACGGCGTAGCGTCTCGCGGGATGCATGTATGCAGGAGGAACCCGCCGCTGAGTTTCATCACGTTCCTCTCCGTGGATTGTTCGACGCCGCTATGATGGTATCGCCGATACCAAGCACGGTATCCACCGGGATCGTCAGTTCCGTGAGAACGGTTGAGGCGAGCGTGTCACTGGAGCGGGCGATGGTGATTTGGCGGTAGAAACCGTCGCGCGGTTCACTGTGCCGCTCCACGACCCCGGCGGCGAGGTCTACGAGCCATGCCTCAGCGATACCTGCCGCCGCATAGCGCGGAAACTTCATCCCACGGTCGTATTCGCGGGATGAATCCGCAACTTCGATCAGCAGCAGGACATCGGCAGGCGTGGGCAGCACAGACGAGTAGTCCCGCGAGCACAAGACGGCGATATCCGGGAGAGGCATGCTGTTGTCGTCCAATCGGATCGGATTCTGCACGTCAATGATCGCGGCATGTCCAATCTGTTTGACGAGCAGATTCGTCAGCGTTCGTACCGCGTAGGCATGATGGACGCCGATCGGACTCATTGCGTTAATCTCCCCGCCGAGCAGTTCAACACGTTCGTCTTCGGATAGAATGCCCGTCTCCACCATGCGTTCGTATTCTGCTGCGGTGAAAGTGCGATGCAATGTCGGTGCGGCCATCGTTCCTGCGCTCCTCATTCGTACCGTGCGGTATGCGTCCCGATACCGCGATTCTATCACGCGCTCGAACCGTGGATGTGGACGATCAGCCAGCGATCCCAGCGCCAGTGGAGGACGAAGGTGCGCCTACCGAACGGCTCGTCCTGAAGGTGGAACGTCACAATCGCGACATCGCCGAACCGCTGCGTCAGCATGTCGGACTGCGTGCGGACGACCTCGGCGCCGCCCGCCGCGCGGACGGCCGCAATCGTGATAGCAAACTGCTCGCGGATACCGGCCTTATCGAGCCGGCTGAGGCACGCGTAGGCGGGCCAGAAACCGGTCACGTCCTCCGCTATATGCGCCATCATCGTGTCGAGATCCATATGGCGAAAGGCATGGCTGAACGCGGCAAGCGTCTCTTCGGGTGTCATTTCATCGGCGGGCATCGGCGCTCCTTTCTTGCTGACTGTCGGCGTTCCCCTGGTCAGAAAGCATCACCGCTTTCCCGATGACGCGCAAGCGGACGCTCCCGTTATCATCGCTCGTTGCTCGTTGTTCATTGCTCGGTTATCGTTCCACGATACCGATTCGCATCCGCAGGAAGGAGCCACACGCCGTGCCGCAGGTTGAACTTGCTGAAATCGTTCTCCCGGACTTCGGCCCGCCGCACATGGAGCCGGAGATTCCCATCGCCACGTATGAGGCGCGGCTGCGCGAGACGCGCGAGCGGGCCGCGTACTCCGGCTACGACGCGCTGCTCGTCTACGGCGACCGCGAGCACTTCGCGAATATCACCTATCTGACGGGATATGACCCGCGCTTCGAGGAGGCGTTGCTCATTCTCGCGCCGGGCCGCGCGCCGACCCTGCTTGTCGGCAATGAAGGGGTGGCGTACGCCGCCCTCAGCCCTGTGCCCATGGAGCGCGTGCTCTACCAGAGTTTCAGCCTGCTGGGGCAGCCGCGCGGCGCGAGCAAACCACTCGCGACGATTCTTCGCGAGGCGGGAATCGTCCAGGGATCCAAGGTCGGCATCGCGGGGTGGAAGTATTTCACGTCGGTCGAGACGGCAACGCCCGCCGCGTGGATCGAAGCGCCCGCCTATCTCGTGGACACATTGCGCGAGAGGCGCTGCACCGTCTTGAACGCGACCGCGCTCTTCATGGACCCGGCCCACGGCCTCCGCGCGATCAATGATCCGGACCAACTCGCGCGCTTCGAGTACGCCGCAACGCTCAGTTCCGAGGCGGTCAAGAACGTTTTGTTTCATGTGCAACCGGGCATGACCGAGTATGACGCCGTGCGCCTGATGGGCCTCAACGGCTTCCCGCTCGCCTGCCACCCGATGTGTTCAGCGGGTGCGCGGGCAGTCGCCGGGCTGCCCAGTCCGTCCAGCCGCGTGCTGGCCGAGGGTGACCCGGTGACGGTCGCCCTCGGCCTCTGGGGGGCGCTCAATGCCCGCGCCGGATTCCTCGTGCGGGACGCGAGCGACCTGCCGAACGGCATCCACGATTATGGAGAAAAACTCGTCGCGCCCTATTTCCGCGCGGTCGTCGAATGGTATGAGGCAGTCGGTATCGGCGTAACGGGCGGCGACTTGTTCGCGATCATTGATCGGCATCTCGGCGACCCCTTTTTCGGCGTCGGCCTCAACCCCGGCCATTTGATCCATCTCGATGAATGGCTGAACTCACCGATCTTCCGCGACTCACGCCAGCAACTCCGCTCCGGTATGGCCCTCCAAGTAGACGTGATCCCGGCGACCCATTCGCCCCACTTCACGACGAACATTGAGGACGGCATCGCCCTCGCGGACGAACCACTCCGCGCGGCGTTCGCGGCGAAATACCCGGAGGCGTGGGAACGCATCGAGCGACGGCGGACATTCATGCAAGACGTACTCGGTATCCATCTCAAGCCGGAGGTGCTCCCCTTCTCGAATATCCCCGCGTATTTGCCCCCATTCTGGCTCTCGCCGCACCGGGCGATGCGGGTGGCGAAATGACGGAGCGCGAAACGAGACAGCCGATCCCATGGTCCTGGGTTGATCCGCGCATCGAGGTGCGCCCGTCATTCATCGCCGGGCGTGGCACGTTCGCGCACGAGACCATCCGTGCGGGCGAGATCGTGGAAATCTGGGGCGGCGTGCGGATCACCAACGAAGAACTGGATTCCATCGCGGCCAGTGAGAAACGATACAACTCCGCCGCCATCGGCGAGGGCGTCAACCTGCTGTTTAATCTCGATGACCCGTACGGTTTCGACAACCACTCCTGTGACCCGAACCTCTGGATGGCTGACGCAATCACCATCGTGGCACGGCGGGGGATCGCGCGGGACGAGGAATTGACGATAGATTACGCACTGTTTACTGTCACGCCGTCATGGACAATGGAGTGCCAATGTCGGTGCGGTTCCCCGCTCTGTCGTCATCGCATCACCGGAAACGACTGGCTGCGAGCCGAGTTACAAGAACGCTACAAAGGTCACTTCTCCCCCTTCATCAATGAGCGGATTCGGATGATGCGCGATACACCCGCATAAACAGGGCACAAACCGGCGACGAAAGGAGTGGATATGACAACGCAGAGAGCGAAAGAGGCATGGGTCACACTGGCGACGGAGGAGCAGATTCGCGCGCGGATACCACCCGATGCGCCCCGACATCCGTACGACTTCGGCTTCCTCGCGCCGATGTCCCGCCTGACGCAGGCGCACCCGGAAATCGGGCCGAAGTTCTCCGCGCTCTTTGCGCAGATCATGTTCGCACCCGGCGCACTGACGCGGCAAGAGCGGGAGATGGTCGCGGGTGTCGCGGCCGCCGCGCAGGATTGCTACTACTGAACATCCTCCCACGCGGAGTTTCTGCGTGTCGAGGAGGGTGACCCGGCATTGGTCGAGGCGATCAAGCAGCGGCGGTGGCGCGACCTGTCGCACCTGACCGACCGCCAGTACGCCCTCTGCACCGTCGCGGAAAAGATGAGCGCGACACCGACGCGGATGGTCGAGGAGGATTGGCAGCCCCTGCGCGCGCTCGGCTTCGATGACCGTGCCTGCCTGGAAGTGGCGCACATCGTCGGCATCTTCAACTACCTGACGCGCCTCGCGGACGGCCTCGGCCTCCAACTCGACCCCGTCACCCGCGCCGCCGCCGAGGGTGGCCCCGCCTTGGAGCGACCGAGGGATTGAGAGGTTTTCGTATGGCGGTTTCGACAGAGATGAGTGCGAAGCGACAGGCGCGGGCGAAGGAATACGCCGGGATTCGGCGGCGGCTCTATTTTGCGCGGGCGGCAGCGACGTTCGTCGTGTTGGCGCTCCTCGTCGTCACCCCACTGTCGAAGGGGGTGCGGACGGCAATTGAGCGGCGAACGACGAACCAATGGCTCGTCGTGCTCGTCTATATCGTGATCTTTGGGGTGGTGGCCGAGATTGTGACATTCCCGCTCGGGGTCTTGAGCGGCTGGCATCTGCCCCGGAAATACGGGCTGTCGCACCAATCGTTCGCGAGTTGGCTGGCGGACCTCGCGAAAGGCTCAGCAATCGGCGGCGCGCTCGGCCTGGGGATGATCGAGTTGCTCTATTGGGGCCTGCGGCGGCTGCCGAATTGGTGGTGGCTGGCGGGCGGCGCGGTCTATCTCCTCTTTAGCGTCGTCCTCTCGAACCTCGCGCCGGTGCTGATCATGCCGCTCTTCAATACGTTCACGCCAATCGGGGACCTGACACTCCGGGAGCGCATGCTGCACCTCGCGGAGCGGGCCGGAACGCGCGTGCGCGGCGTCTTCACGATGGATTTTAGCCGCCGCACGAGCACCGCCAATGCCTTCGTCACCGGGATCGGCGGCACACGCCGCATTGTCCTCGGCGATACGTTGATCGCCAACTACACGCCGGAGGAAATCGAGGTCGTGATGGCGCACGAACTCGGCCACCATGTACATGGCGACATCTGGCGTGGCATGGCCTTCGATACCGCCGCGACGCTGGTCGGGCTACTCATCGCGAACCTGCTCCTGCATGCGTGCGTGGGTGCTTTTGGCTATCATTCGATCGGCGATGTCGCGGCTTTCCCCCTCCTCGCGCTCATCCTCTCCGGCTTCGGGCTGGTGACGATGCCGCTGACGAACGCCTACAGCCGCGCCCGCGAACGCGCCGCCGACGCCTACGCCCTCACACTGACGGGGAACGCGCCCGCCTTCGTCACCGCCATGCAGCGGCTGGCGAACCAGAACCTCGCGGAGATCGAGCCGCCCCGCTGGGTCGTTCTCCTCTTCTACAGCCATCCGTCCCTTGCAGAGCGCATCCGATGGGGCGAAACCGTTGGTCCTTGCTGAAAACCCTCCGCAGCAAATTGCGGCCATTATCAGCGATCGGCTATGCTGCCCGTGTGTATCGTCGGGGAAAGGAGGGAGGGGATGCAGATCTTCCTGGAAACCGAACGCTTGCTGCTGCGCCGCTTCACCGAGGACGACGTGGACAACTTGGTCGCGCTCGACAGCGACCCCGACGTCATGCGCTTCATCACCGGCGGCCCGCCCACACCCCGCGAGGTAATCCAGAATGACTTTTTGCCCACGTACCTCCGCTATTACGAACGTTTCGCAGGGTTTGGCTTCTGGGCGGCCATCGAAAAATCCAGCGGGGAATTTCTGGGGTGGTTCCACTTCCGGCCACCAAAAGACAGCAGCCCCCATGACGTCGAACTCGGCTACCGGCTACGCAAAACAGCGTGGGGCAAGGGGTACGCCACCGAGGGATCGCGCGCGCTAATCCGCAAGGGCTTCACCGAACTGGGCGTGCGGCGCGTATTTGCCACGACCTACCAGGACAACGTCGGCTCGCGCCGGGTGATGGAGAAGGCGGGCTTGAGGCTGGTGCGGACATTCCGCATGACTGCCGCGGATTTGGTGGCTCACAGCCTTCCCGCCGATGACCTCTGGGATGGGGACGATGTCGAGTATGCGCTGGAGAAAGTGGACTGGGAGCAGCAGGAATAGGAAGATTGCCCGAATTCATCCCTGGCCTACAACTGAGTGAGGCGTATTATCGCGAGGCGGTGCGCCCGATCCTTGACGCGGCGTTTCCGGGGCTCGTCTATGCCGCCGCGCTGATCGGCCCCGGTTCGGACGTACTCGGCTACGACACGCCGCGCTCCACCGATCACGGCTGGGGGCCGCGCTGCTGGCTCTTCCTGCCCGACGCCAACGCGAACAATTACCGAGATGCGGTTGATGAGATGCTACGGGAGCGATTGCCTCTCATCTTCCGGGGCTACCCGACAAACTTCGTGCGCGCCGCGCACGGCAGTCTGCTCCTTGAAGCGATTGACTCCGGGCCGGTCAACCATCAAGTCGTCATCGTATCGCTACCGCGCTTCTTCGTCCGGCGACTCGGCTTCGACCCGACAGGAGAGATAACGGCGGTGGATTGGCTTGCCTGCCCGCAGCAGACATTGCTCGAAATGACAGGCGGCACGGTCTTCCACGACGGGTTCGGCGCGCTGACGGCGGCTCGACAGCGGCTCGCGTACTACCCGGACGAAGTCTGGCGGGCGCTCCTCGCGGCCCAATGGCAGCGCATCTCACAGGAGGAGGCGTTCGTTGGGCGGTGCGGCGAAGTCGGGGATGAACTGGGGTCGGCGGTCGTCGCGGCGCAGCTGGTGCGGGAGATCATGCGGCTCTGCTTCCTCATGGAGCGGCAATATGCGCCCTACAGCAAGTGGCTCGGCACGGCGTTTTCCCGCCTCTCCTGCGGCCCCGCCCTTATGCCGATTCTGCACGATGCGCTCCACGCGGCGACGTGGCAGGAGCGCGAACCGCCGCTCGGCGTCGCCTACGAAACCGTCGCGCGGATGCATAACGCCCTCGCCATTACCGCGCCGCTCGACCCGCGCACCGGCCATTACCACGGTCGCCCATTCAAGGAGGGGGAGGGTCGCCCCTTCACCGTCATTCATGCGGAACGGTTCGCCGACGCGATCCGTGCGTCCACCACGGACGATATGCTGCGCGATCTCGCGTCATACACCGGTGGCATTGACCAATGGGTAGACAGCACCGATGTCGTATCGCACCCGGATCGGATCGCCCGATTGCGCTCCCTATTTACCGAAAATCTCCCCCTTCCCGTGTCGGGAAGGGGGTTGGGGGGTTAGGCGCAGACTGCCGCGTCGGCGCTCCAGCGATTGAAGGAGGTCTCTTCACCCGCCGCCAGTTGGTCGCGCACTGCCAGCCAGTTGCGCGACCAGACGGCCGGATCGCGCACGACCGATGCGGGATGCGCCGCCGAGCGAGCGATGAACCCGGCTGGCGCGAAGGCAGGGCGGCCCGTCGGCTGGCCGATGGGCTGGAAGCGGAGGTCGAAACTGATGCGCACCTGATCGGGCGTCACGTTGTCGAGCGAACTATGGACAGTGCTCTGCGTCATCAACAGGACGCTGCCCGGCTTCATCGGCAGGGCGACCGGATCGCCGGGCGGGAGCAGCATATCGGGGATCGCCAGCCCGCCCGGCCCGCCGGGGCAGTGATCGAAGAGTTCGCGCCCGTGGCTGCGCGGGATAACTTGCATGCAGCCGTTCTCGACGGTGGACTCCGTGACGGGCATCCAGACGGTGAGGATGGACGATTCGTCCGCCTCCGGCATCAACACGCCATTGTCCTGGTGCCAGGGAATCTTGGCGATCAGGCCGTTTGCCGGGTCCGCGACGGCGCGCTTCGGCAGTTTCATGCGCGTGTGCTGCACCGGGCAGGAAAAAATCTCCGGCCCGATCACACTCTCGACGAGATCGAGCAGGCGGGGGTTGGAGAGTACGCGGAACATGGCAGGGCCGGTGTAGATCGGCGTATCGAACCGCACGCCCTTCTGGGGCAGCGAGAAATCGAAGTGCTGCGAGAGCACCTGCTTGCTCTCCGCGCAGATTTCCGTCACCCGCTCCGCGAATGGCAGGTCCGCGTAAATGGACGAAATCGCGCCTTCCGCGTAAAGCCGGTCGGCAATACCATCCAAAATCACGCGGTACTCATCCATCACCGGTGCAAAATCGCGCGCGGGATCGAGCACGTTCTCGACGACGAGATAGCCTTCCTCCGCGAACTGCTTCAATTGCGCCCTGCTCAATCCAAGCATAATGGCCTCCGATTCTGTGTCGCACATGATACGAGTGCTGCCAGTCTCACTGTACCACGCATTTTGGAGGTGCGGCGCGATCGGGGCATCCGCGTATCATCCTCCCCAACTTCCCTATACTCTTGCTCTTGCTAGCATATTCCGCTATCATTCACCCGTGAATACGAAACAGCGCAAGACGCTCGCGTTGATCTTCGCGAAACCCACATCGGCGGCGGTGCCGTGGCGGGATATCGAGAGCCTGTTCGTCGCGTTGGGTGCAACGGTGAGCCAGGGGCGCGGCTCGCGCGTTCGTGTTGAGTTGAACGGACATGACGCGATCTTTCACACACCACACCCGCGCCCGGTGGCGGAGCAGGGTCGAATTCGCGATGTGCGAGAGTTTCTGGAGAAAGCAGGGATACAGCCATGAGCGGATTTACGTACAGGGGCTATACCGGGGCAGTGGAAATTGACACCGAGGCGGAAAGGCTGCACGGCCGCGTCCTCGACCTCGACGCGGTACTCACTTTCGTCGGCGACACCGTACCGGAAGCGGAGCAGGCATTCCGCGATACGGTAGATGACTACCTCGCATGGTGCGCGGAGCGCGGCAAGAAGCCGGAGAAGCCGTATTCCGGCACCCTCTACATCCGCACCAGCCCGGATGTGCATCGCGAGGCGGCTATCGCGGCAGCGCGGGAGGGCAAAAGCCTCAATGCGTGGCTCGCCGAGGTTGTCGCACAGGCTGCCCATCATGCGGTGCAGACATCGGAGCGGACGCGTATGGATCGTTGAAAAGACGCCCTCAGGCAAACACGGAGATGTGACGCTCCACCAGCAGGCGCTCGATCATCAGACAAAGAAAAACGCCGCCCCGACGAGGAACGGCGTTTCGATGGTGCGGGCTACACGTCCTTGTTGAGCGTGAGCAGGAACTCCTCGTTCGTGTCGGTCTTGACGATCCGGCTGAGCATCAGTTCGATGCCCTCAGAGCCACCGAGCATGGAGACCATGCGACGCATCGTCCAGACCTGCCGCAGCGTGTTGGAGGAGAGGAGCAGTTCCTCGCGCCGGGTGCCACTGCGCTGCACGTCAATCGCAGGGTAAATCCGCCGCTCGGCCAACTTGCGGTCGAGATGCAGTTCCATGTTGCCGGTGCCCTTGAACTCTTCGTAAATGACGTCGTCCATGCGGGAGCCGGTATCAATCAGGCAGGTCGCGACGATCGTCAGGCTGCCGCCGCCCTCGATGTTCCGCGCCGCGCCGAAGAAGCGCTTGGGCGGGTAGAGCGCGACCGGATCAATACCGCCGGAGAGCGTACGCCCGGAGGGTGGCACCGCGAGGTTGTACGCGCGGGCGAGGCGGGTGATCGAATCGAGCAGGATCACCACATCGCGCCCGCCCTCAACGAGCCGCTTGGCCCGCTCCAGCGCCATCTCCGCCACCTTTGCATGATCCTCGACCGGCTCATCGAAGGTACTGGAGACGACTTCGCCGTCCACCGAGCGGCGCATGTCTGTCACTTCTTCCGGGCGCTCACCGATCAGACAGACCATCAGATGCACATCCGGGTGGTTGGTCGTGATACCGTTGGCGATCTGCTTGAGGAGCATCGTCTTACCGGCCTTCGGCGGCGAGACGATCAGACCGCGCTGCCCCCGCCCGACCGGCGCGACGAGGTCCACAAGCCGCGTCGAGAGGACATCGGGGCGCGTTTCGAGTTGCAGGAGTTCCATCGGGAAGATCGGTGTGAGCGAATCGAAATGCGGGCGGTTGCGCGCCTCATCGGGGCTGACGCCGTTGATCGCCTCCACGCGGAGGAGGCTGAAGAACTTTTCGCTCTCCTTCGGCGGCCGCACCTGGCCGGAGACGAAATCACCCGTGCGGAGACTGAACTTGCGGATCTGCGACTGCGAGACGTAGACATCTTCCGGGCCGGGCAGGAAGCGTTCCTGCCGCAGGAAGCCGTAACCGTCCTCGACGATATCGAGGACGCCGGAGCCGAAGATGTTGCCCTGCTGCTCCGTTTGCGCCTGCAAGAGGCGGTAGATGAGGTCTTGCCGCCGGAGCCGCGTCGGGTTCGCGAGGCCCCAGTCATTCGCCATCTCCAACAATTCTTCCTGGCTCTTCGCGTCGAAGTCCGCGACCGTCAGGTCGTTGCTGTTCGGCGCGGTGGCGGGTTCGATCGCGAAGGAGGGCGAGCGCACCGTTTCGCCGTAGGAGCGGCTGGACGCGCCATTGATATTCGCGTAATCGCGCCCGCTCGCGCGGTATTCGCTGCCACCCCGGCGTTCATTGCCCCGCTCGGCGCTCCGCGATTGCTGATTCGTACGATTGCCGTTCTGCCCTTGCTGGCTCTGGCGCCCCTGCGTACCACCGCGATCCGGGCGTGCGTTCTGGTTCTGGCGCTGGTCGTCACGCGGGGGCCGGGCATAGGGCTGCCCGGATTGCGTCCGCTGCGGCCGTTGCTCTTCGCGTGGGGGCCGGGGGTACGGTTGCGGCCGGGCATGTACCTCGCGCGCCGGGGCGAGTGCGGCGGGCGGCTCCGGCATCTCCGGTGGCTCGATCGTCGTCATCAGGCCCGCGCTGCCGAACATCTCACGGTCCGAGACGACATGCGGCGCGGTCGCGGCGGCATCCGGGGCCTGTGCCTGCAAGGGCGCATTCGGCTCCGGTGTGTCGTCAATGGACGCGGACGTCCCGACCGAGGCGGCGGCACGCGTGCGGCGGCGCGGCGCGGCAGTCTCCGCCTTCGCGGGCGGCTCTGGGGCCGCGGTGGCTTCCTGGATTTTGGGGGCACGGGGGCGGCGGCGCCGGTCGGGTGTTTCGGTGGCGAGGGGGGTCACGGTCTCAGCCGTCTCCGTGCGCTCGTCCACCAGTGTGGTTCCTTGCCTGTCGTCATTCATGAGTTGTTGCTTTGTCCTTTGCTTGAGGTGGATATCAGATGCAGCGCGAAGACGCGCGATGCAGCGAACAGAAAACCCGTGGGTCCCGGCGCAAGGCCGGTACGGCGCGGTCCCGCTGGTATGCGTACCATGTGACGGCCCTGGTCATCACACGCGCTACCACGCGTACACACGGGGAACGAAAGGGGCGACGCTCTACTGTCTTGTCGTGTCGCTCGCGACACACGCATTGCTCCGGTCACGCATTTGCAACGTGGATGCCAGAAGACTCAATGCAGGGGAGACAGTGCGTAGCGGCCGATGGGCGCTACGACGATGCGGGGTAGCCCCGCACCTATGCGTTCTGCATTTTAGCACACCTGTCAAGCAAATAGCAATCGCGGCAAGTGGCAGGCAATGGGTAGCACGAGGAACGGTCAATCCCAAGCCTCGCTCTCCCTCTGGTAAAATCGCTATCTTGTACAACACAGGGATACCCCAAAACATTCCTGCCCCCTCAGACATCCCTTTTATGCCCCGGCGGCGGCCATCGTGGCGGCCGTCTCCGCGAGGCGCGTCGCGTAGCCCATCTCGTTGTCGTACCACGCCGCGACATTGACCAGCGTACCATCCAACACCTCGACAAGCGGGATGTCAATGAGCGACGAAAGGCGGTCGCCGACGATGCGTGATGAGGCCCACTCCTCTTCGAGTACGCCCATCACCCCGTGCAGGGGCGCTTGTGCGGCGGCAGAGCGGAAGGCATCGCGCACCGCGTCGGCGGTAGTCGGCTTCTCTACGACGGCATTCAACTCGACGATGCTGCCCGTGCGCACGGGAACGCGGTACGCCTTGCCAGTGACGTTGAGATCGGGCCAGATGAATTTGAGCGCCTTCGCCGCGCCGGACGATGCCGGGATGACGTTCTCAGCGGCGGCCCATGAGTCCCGGCGATCCTTCATCGGTTGATCGGTGAGCGACTGCGAGTTCGTGTAGGCATGGACGGTGGAGAAAAGCCCCATGCGGATGCCGTACTCCTCCCGCAGCACCTTGACGACCGGCGCGAGCGCGTTCGTCGTACAACTCGCCATGCTGACGATTTTATGTGCAGCGGGATCGAATGCATCGAGATTAATTCCCCGCAACAGCACGGCGTCGCAGTCGTCGAGGCTCTTGCTCGGCGCGCTGACGAGCACATGCCCCGCGCCCCGGTCGAGGTGCGCCTGCGCCCCGCTCCGCACCGTCGCCCGGCCCGTGCAGTCCACGACGACATCCACGCCGAGCGCCTGCCAATCCGGCAGCGTGTCCATGCTGTTGATGTACTTCATCCGGTGATCGCCGATCACCAGTTCATCGCCGTCGGCGCGCACCGCTTCCGGCCAGACGCCGTAGTTCGTGTCCACCGCGAAGAGGGACGCGAACGTCGGCAAGTCGCGGATATCGGAAATCGAGACGGGCACGAACCGGTCATCCCGGAGCGCTGCCTTGAGGATCGAGCGACCAATCCTGCCAAATCCATGAATTGCGATTGTCTTCATGCATTCACCTCTCGTATCGTAGGCGATGAACCCAGAGCATTTCCGTTCGCGCGAACGGCGACAATGACTATCGCACATCTCTCTCCACGCCGATCGGCCAAGAAATTGCTTCCGGGATATGTTGCAGGGTGGCAGCGGTAGCCACGGGCATTGTACACTGCGGATTGTGCCCCATGACGTGGGCGCACCGCTCGAAGAGGAGGAGTATCCCGTGGCGACGACCGCTCACCCATCCACTGCACAGTACGCAGCAGTCCGGCAGCGCATCCAGACCGCGATTGCCTTCCCCGTGACGCCCTTCCATGCCGATTACTCGCTCGATGAAGCGGGGGTCCGCCACCTCGTGCGTTTCATGGTCGAGGGGGGCATTCAGGCGCTCGTCACGGCGGGAGGTACTGGCGAACTCTACAACCTCGACCTTGATGAGTGGCGCATCGTCGTCCGTGCGACCACCGAGGAAGCGCGGGGGCGTGCCCTGATTCTCGCGGGCGTCGGCTTCAATGGCGCGACGGGTGCGAAAATGGCCCGCGAGGCCGAGTCTCTCGGCGCGGACGCCCTGCTGATCTTCCCACCCTATTACCGCACCGGCGACGAGGACGGCTTGTTCCGCTACTATCAGATGATCGCGAGCGCGACCGACCTGCCGATCATCCCCTACAGCCGCGACCATGCGGTGATCGGCCCGCGTCTCGCCGAGCGGCTGGCGGAGATCCCCAATGCGATCGCCTACAAGGATGGACAGGGCAGTGTGCGGAACTTCATGCGCGTGCGGCAACATCTCGGCGACCGCTTCATCTGGCTCGCCGGTACGGGCGACGACCTCGCCCCCGCCTACTTCACGGCAGGCGCGCAGGGGTATACCTCCTCCGTCGCCAATGTCTCCCCTCGCCTCGCGCTCGATCTGCTGCACGGCGTTCAGACGGGTAAGTTTGTTGAGACGCAGGCGCTCGTGGATCGCGCAATCGTGCCGCTCTACGAATTACGAGACAAGCGGCGCGGCTACGAAGTCTCCGCGATGAAGGCAATGATGGAGGGGCGCGGCCTGCCCGGTGGCCCCGTCCGCCCGCCGCTCCTCGACCTGAATGCCGAAGAGAAAGCCCAAGCCGCCACCTGGGCCGCTGACTGGCCCTACTAACGAAGGACTGAGCGATGAGGACTGAGGGCTGAGGGGAACTGAATCCCTTCTCAGTCCTCAGTCCTTTTCCCTAATCTACCGGGCGCGGGCCGGGATCGCTGAGGTCGGTCAGATGCAGGTGGTTGATGACGCGGACAGTCAGGTCGTTCGCGCAACGGATCTGGCAGGAGAGACGGACGTTCTCGGGGAGATCAACTTCACGCGCGAGACGCCCCTTCTCCGCCTCGCCCATCTCACCCGCATCGCCCGCGAGCAGTTCGACGCGGCAGGTCGTGCAGCGCGCGTTACCGCCGCAACGGTGAAGAATGTCAATCCCCGCGTCTTCGATGGCGAGGACGAGTTTCTTGCCTGCGGGCGCCTCGAATGCCTTGTCCCCCTCGGCCGTGATCGTCGGCATGCGTCGTCCTTTCCTTGTCCTCGTACAACTACGCTCCGCCCATCGCGGAGGTCGCCGGAATCGTGCCCCTGTCCGAACCGTTGCCCTGTAACGGCATGCGGGGTGTGCCTATTCCCTCCCCTGTCCATCGCGGTCGGCGCTGACACGGTTCATTCCCGCGTACGAAAAACTTCAACGCCGACGGAACGGAGGATGCTCCCCTTGATCGGCGCCTCCGGCTTGCGGATGGTGACGCGAATATCTCGTACCTCAGCGTTTGCGGCGAGGACGGCGGCGGCGATCTTCTCCGCGACGGTCTCGATCAGGTTATATGGCCCGCCTTCGGCGATCTCGCGCGCCTGGCGATAGACATCGCTATAGGAAGTGGTCTGCATCAGGTCATCTGTCGTGCCCGCCGCGCGCAGGTCCCGCGTCATCGTGATATCCACGATAAATCGCTGGCCGAGTTTCTTTTCCTCCGGATGCACGCCATGATAGGCGTAAAAGATCAGCCCTTCGAGGAAGATGCGGTCCCGGGTTGGCACGGTCGGGTCCTTTCGCACATCTCGTCTCACGCTCCACGCTCCACGCTCGGGCTGATGCTATCACAGCATCTCCGCGTAAGAGTGGGTACGCTATACTGCATCGCCGGAGCAACCCTGCGCTGTTCTACGTGAAACGACGAGAAGCAATGAGCAGTGAGCAATGAGCAATGAGCAATGAGGTCGGGGCACATGGCAGTGCGCCCGCCCCCGTTCCGCCCTCCCTGTTGTGCGCCGTAATCGTCACCGGTGGCGTGGTTGGCGATGACGCGTTTGTGCGGGCGCACTGCGCTGCGGCGGACCTGCTGATCGCGGCGGATGCGGGCGCACTCGTCCTCGAACGGCTCGGCGTCGTGCCCGATCTCGCGGTCGGCGACTTCGACACGGCGGGGCCGGAAATCGTCGCGCGTCTCACTGCCGCGGGCATCCCGACCGAAACGCACTCGATGGCGAAGGATTACACCGACACCCACCTCGCCATCGTCATCGCGATTGCCCGTGGCGCGACGGAGATCGTCGTCCTCGGCGCGCTCGGTGGCCCGCGCTACGACCATATGTTGGCGACTGCGCTCTCGCTCGCGGCCCCGGCGTTCGCGGGCGTCCGTATTCTCCTCGTGGACCCGCTGCACTCGATGCTCGTCCTCCGACCCGGCGAATCGGTCGCGCTCCACGGCACGCCCGGCGAGTACGTCTCCCTCCTCGCGCTCACCGAGGAAGTCACAGGAGTCTCCGGCGACGGCCTCCTCTATCTCCTCCCCGCCATCTTCCGCCTCGGCGACAACATCGGCGTCTCCAATGAATTGATCGTTCCCGAAGCGATGGTTTCAGTCGGCGGCAGCGGCATCCTGCTTGTCATTCATACACACCAGTCGAAGGCTGTTGTCGGTCCTGCATGAAGGTGAGACGGATCAAGACCCTGGTCGGCAATCGCGATCGCCGAGTGCAGTCGCTGAGCCAATGAGCGCCAATCGTCAGGTATAATCCCCGCGCGAGCATCGCATCCGCACGGAAGGAGCAGGGGTGAGTACGGACAATGAACGCTCGGACGCGGTGATCGCGGGATTGGCGGAAATCAAACCGGCGGTCGTGCCGATGCTGCCATCCAGCACGCTCAGGCGCATCCTCGACTGGGTGATGGCGCAGCCGGATATCCGCTCCTTCCCCGTCACGCGGGAGGAGGAGGCAGTCGGGATCATGGGCGGCCTCGCGCTGACCGAGACACCCGCCGTCCTGATTATGCAGGATAACGGCGTCGGCAACTTCCTCACCGCCCTGACGACCTTTCCGCAGGCATACCATCTCCCGTGCTTCATGCTGATCGCGCGGCGTGGCGGCATCAATGAGTACAACTCGATGATCCACCTGATCTCTGAGCGTGTCCCCGCGATTCTCGACGCCGCGAACATCCGCACCTTTCATCTCGACGCGATGACGCCGCTCGATCAATGGACGCGCACGGTCGTCAAGGGGTACGAGTTCGCGCGGATCACGCATCGCCCGGTCGCGGTGCTCGTCAACCTGATGGGAGGCTGACCGATGGCGACCCTCTCACGCGCGGAGGCGCTGAAGATCATCACCGAAATCTTCCCGCAGGAACCGACAGTCGTCACACTCGGCGCGACGGTGCGCGAGTTGATCGCCACCGTCGGCAAGCGGGAGAACGACTTCTATGTCCTCGACAGCATGGGTTTGCCCGTCGCGATTGGCCTCGGTATCGCCCTCGGCAGGCCGGAGAACCCGGAGAAGGTCGTCGTCATAGAGGGCGATGGTGGCCTGCTGATGGGCCTCTCAGCACTACCAACCGTCGGCTTCCTCAAACCGCGGAACCTCGTCATCCTCGTCCTCGATAATGGCACCTACGCGAGCACCGGCGGCCAGCCGACCGCCGCGACGACGACCGATTTCGCCGCCGTCGCGGCGGGATGCGGCATTCGTGGCGTCACCGTGGATGATGACGCGGGTTTCCACGCCGCGCTCGCCGACGCGAAAGCGATGGACGGCCCGACGCTCGTCCGCATGATGATTGACCAGCGGAGCATCAAAACGCCCTACCTGCTCGAAGACCCGATCCTGCTCTCGGCGGCGTTCCGGAAATTGGTGGGGAGGACCTAACCTCCAACCCCCTTCCCGGAAAGGAAGGGGAAGCGATCTTTGGGAGACCACGATGTGCAGCGAACCTCACGGCACGTCGAGCGAGCCATCCCTCTGGGCAGATGAGAGAGGTCGGGAGTGAGGTTCCCCTCGTTGCTCGTTGCTCATTGCTTTCTCGCGTGCGAGACTGACGGAAGCAGAAATTCGCGGGCCGCGGGGGAGATCATGCACATCAAGCGGTTGCAGCATGTCAGCATCGGCATTGAGGCGGGGCGGGAGGATGAGGCGCGCCGCTTCTACGGCGAGGCGTTGGGCCTGCGGGAGAAGCCGCGCCCGATGGGTCTCAAGGACCGTGCCCTGATCTGGTACGACATCGGCGAGGACGAGCACGAGATTCACTTACTCCGCACCGATCCGGCGGAGTTCAGCCCGCCGCGCGCCGCCGATCACCTCTGCATCGAGGTGGACGACATCGCGGCGATGCGCGTGCACCTGAATGCACAGCATGTGCCGATCAAGGAGACAAGCGTCATTGATAACCGCCCGCGTTTCTTCGTCGAAGACCCGTTCGGCAACTCGATCGAACTCGTGCAGATAACCGGCCGGTTCACACCGGTGAACGAATAGGAGGGCGGGATGGCGGAAGGGAAACTGAGCGGGCAAGTCGCGATTGTCACCGGCGCGTCGAGCGGCATCGGGCGAGCGACGGCGTACGCGCTCGCGGAGGAGGGCGCGAAGGTCGCGATCGTCGCGCGCTCGGTAGAGGTCATCAACAAAATAGCGGACGAGATTAATGGCAAAGGTGGCATTGCCATCGCCTACGCCGCCGATGTCGCGGATGCCGCGGCAGTGGAACGCTTCGTCACGAACGTCGTCCACGAATGGGGCCGGGTTGACCTACTCTTCGCGAACGCGGGCGTCAACACCAAGCAGCGCAATCTGCACGATCTGTCCGTCCAGCAGTGGGACTATGTCATTGACGTGAACCTGACCGGTGTTCTGTACTGCGTGCGTGAAGTGCTGCCGCAGATGCGCCGGCAGAAGCAGGGGACGATTATCACCCTCGCCAGCATGGCGGGGCGACGCTCCGGCATCATGTCCGGCGTCGCCTATGGGGCGAGCAAGGCGGGCGCCGTGTCGCTCTCGCACAGTATCAATACCGAGGAGAAGATCAACGGTATCCGCGCTACGGTGATCCTGCCCGGTGAAGTCGCGACCGCGATCCTCGATTATCGCCCGAACCCGCCGAGCGCGGAAGCCCGCAAGACGATGCTCCAGCCTGAGGACGTCGCGGAAACGGTCGTCTTCATCGCCTCCTTGCCCCATCGCGTGACGATTGACGAGTTGTGGATCACGCCCACGGTGCAGCGCGCGCGCATCGCGGGGGAAGATTCGCCAAAGCAGCAGGAGTAACGCCATGCCTCAGAGCGCGGCGCTCGCCGCCTTCACCCCGACATTGGAAGAACTGGCGGAGAAACGCCGCCGGGTCCGCACACTCCTCGACGCCGAGGGACTGGACGCGTTGCTCCTGACGCAGGAGCCGACCGTTGCGTGGGTGACGGGCGGCGGCGCGACGCGTGTCTCGATGACCGGCGGCTCAGATGCACTCGCTTCGGTGCTGGTCACGCGGGATGAGGTCTATGCCCTCACGGATGCCATCGAAGCGCCCCGCCTCGCGGCGGAAGAACTGCCGGAGCAGGGCGTCCATATGAGGGTCTACCCGTGGGAGCACGGTCGCGTCGGCGATCGCGCGACGATCATCAAGGATATCGTCGGCGACGGAAAGATCGGTGCGGACGCGCCAGTCGTGGGCCTCGAATCCGCCCGGGTGCTCCGCACTGAGGTGATACGGCTACGCTTCAGCCTGCTCGAACCGGAAATCGCGCGCTATCGCTGGCTCGCGCAGACCGCGGCGAACATCCTCGAAGCCGCCGCTCGCGCCATCCGGCCGGGCATGACCGAGTTGCAGATCGCCGCGTCGTATGTCGGGCCACTGATGGCCTACGGCATTCAGGCCCCCGTCGCGCTCGTCGCGGCGGACGAGCGGATCGAGCGCTTCCGCCATCCGCTCCCAACCGACCTCATCGTCCGGCAACATGTCTTACTCGTCGTGGGTGCGACCCGGTGGGGCCTCAATGCGAGCGCGAGCCGCGCTGTCTACTTCGGGCAGTTGCCGGACGACCTGCACCAGAAGCAACAGGGCTGCGCGCTGGTGGATCTCGCCTTCACCAATGCGACGAAACCGGGTGCGACAGCAGGCGACATCTTCGCGGCGGGCGCGAAGGCGTACGCAGACGCCGGTTTCCCCGGCGAATGGCGGTTGCACCATCAGGGCGGCGCGGCGGGCTACGCAGGCCGCGAGTGGACGATCATCCCCGGCGGCACGGAAATTGTGCAGGAATCACAGGCGTTTGCCTACAACCCCTCGATCACCGGCACAAAGAGTGAGGACACCTTCATCCTCCGCCCGGACGGTACGGCGGATTTCCTCTCCATCACCAGCCAGTGGCCTCACGTTCCTGGCACCGAATCGTCCTACCCGCGCCCCGCTATCCTGGAGATCGTGTAGGCGTGGGCATGGACGACACGCGGTTCACCCTCTACGACCTGCGGATCACCGTCGTCGCCATCGAGGGGCGGTCCGTCTGCGGGCTGGCAGTGGGTGATTCCTTCGAGGTAACGGAGAGCAATCAACTCCGCATCCCGGCAGGCAAGCATTTCTGCCTCTACGCGCTCGGCGCGGTGCTGCCGCTCCTCTCCGGCTACCAGCGGGCCACGCAAGCAGGTGATTGGATGACACAAGAGAGCCTCGTCGCCTGCCCCGACCCGGAGGAACGCCTCATCATGCGCATCGAACGCATCGCCCCGCGTACCCTCCGCGCCGCTGACCTGACGTAGGGAACAAGGAGTGATGAGATGCGGCAGAGGGAAGTGAGTGTGGCGTTTCAGAGCAATAAGCGGGCAGCGGAATACGCGGCGCTGGCGCGGCGGGTGGAGGGGTACGAGTTCGACGCGGTGAGTGTCTATGGGGACTTGATGTTCCAGCCGCCGATCGGGCCGCTGCTCATCATGGCACAGGTGACGACACAGATCCGCCTCGGCCCGGCGAGCATGAACCCGTACACCTTGCATCCCGTTGAGATCGCGGGGCAGATCGCCCTCCTCGATGCCGTCTCCGGCGGGCGGGCCTATCTCGGCCTCTCGCGCGGGGCGTGGCTCGATTCTCTCGGCATCGTCCAGACGAAACCCATCACGACGATGCGCGAGGCGGTCGCGGTCATGCGGCATCTGCTCGGCAAGAAACGCGCGTCGTTTGATGGCGCGGTCTTCCGGCTCAGCGAATACCACGTCCTCCAGTATGATGTCGGGCGCGCCGACATACCGCTGACGATCGGGACATGGGGGCCACAGTTGGCCGCAGTGGCAGGCGAGATCGCGGATGAGGTGAAGATCGGTGGCAGTGTTAACCCCGCGATGGTCCCGGTGATGCGCGAGTGGATCGCCGTCGGCGCGCGGCAGATGGGACGGGACGCGGACGCGGTCGGCATCGTACTCGGCGCGGTGACGGTTGTGGACGAGGATGGCGCGGCGGCACGACGCAGAGCGAAAGAGGAAGTCGCGCGCTACCTGCCTACCGTCGCGAGCCTCGACCCAACAGTATCGGTGGACCCCGAACTGCTCGCACGGATAGAGCGGGCGGTGCAAGAGGGCGACCGGCAGGCGGCGGCCGCGCTGATCCCCGATGACTTACTGCACCCCTTCGCCTTCGCCGGATCACCCGCGGAGGTAATCGCGCACGCCGAAGCAATCTTCGCTGCGGGCGCGTCCCGGATCGAATTCGGCACACCCCACGGCCTGACCGACGCACGCGGCATCCAACTCCTCGGCGAAAAGGTGCTGCCCGCCCTCCGGTGAAGCCGATTGCAAAAACATCAGGATGCTCTGTTCGCCCTACCCCCCATGCTGCCCAGAGGGCACCCGCTTCGCCACGAGGGAAGGGGGAGCAAATTGCCGCAGCCAATGGAGTTCTGCACGGATGTCAGCGGATAGCGTTGGCTAAGGAAACGGTGATAAGATATAGTTCCTTGTACACAGACCGATCATAGCGACGGGCATATGAACCTTAAAAACTTGATTGGGTATTGGTGGGCGCAGGCTTCAGACTGGCGCAGGCTGAAGCCCGCCACCCTCGGATTACCGAATTAAGTTGCTAATGTTCATATGACCGTACGAGAGAGGCTATCTTCATCTTGAAAGGATCGCTGACATGGAGAGGCGCGTATCGCAGCAGTCCACCCTCGAAGTCATCCCGGCAACGTCGGCGATGGCGGCGTTTCTGAAGCGAGACACGAAGCCACAGATGGTCATATGGTCGGTGCTCGGTGCACTCACCGCCGCCGTGCTCGCGGTGATCGTGCATGGTCTCGTAACCGGTACTGGTCAGGGATTGGCCGTGGGTGTGACGATTCTCTGGCTCGTTATTTGCGGCCCGATGACGTATGTCTTAGTGAACAGTAAGCGGGTTGCGAAGAAGGATTTGGCTGGCGGGACATGCCAGCGGTATACCGGCCCGATCGAAGGGAACTCGGAGGGCACGGGTTTGGGAACGGGTAGCATCAGTTCTACCGACTATTGGCTTCATATCAATCAGCCACCCGATCGCCTGACCATGAATCGCAACGTCGTAGACTATTTTCGTGAGGCAAAGCACGGTCAGGTGCTGTTCACCCCCCACGGAACGATTCTCGAAGTCCGCGGGCCAAGCGATGAAGTGGTCTATCGAAACCCCGCATACAGTGGGGAAGTGGACTAGAAGCTGTCTGAGAAGGGTCAAGCGCGTGCGAGGCGGCGCACCATCAGGCGCGTCATCGTCGCGTAGATCATCGCCTCGCTCGTCGCGCACAATCGCTCGTACTCCTTCGCCAGCCGTCTGCT
>Ga0207416_1001771_pt1 | contig 26327 bp, 20 predicted proteins | sample PaiPotPPM11metaG_FD_184107 | JGI IMG/M metagenome (GOLD analysis project Ga0207416, IMG submission 184107) | Iron sulfur acid spring bacterial and archeal communities from Banff, Canada, to study Microbial Dark Matter (Phase II) - Paint Pots PPM... ... | reverse complement strand
GGCGGCGACGGCCGAGTGCGCCGAGTGCCGCACCCGGGTCCCGGTGGGCTCGAAGTTCTGTCCCGACTGCGGCTCCCCGATGCAGAAGCACTGCACCAACTGCAACGCCGACCTGAGCCCCACCGCGAAGTTCTGCGCCGAGTGCGGCACGCCGGCCAACGCGCCCGCCTGATCCTCCCCGCGTCACCCTCAACCGCGGCGCCGCCGCCCGGCACGCAACGCCGCCGCCGCGGTCCCGCTCCCGCTGTATCCCCGGCCGCGACCGCGTGCGGCCGCCGACGAGAAAGGCTCCGTCCGATGGATCGGATCGAGTGCCAGTGGTGCAAGGCTCAGAACGAACCGGACCGAACAAGCTGCTTCACCTGCGGCGCCCCGCTCGACAAACGCAACCTCGTCTCGGATTCCGGCTGGGCCGAGGCGCCCCGCCTGCGGGACATGACGGAGTTCCGGTTCTCGAACTCGACCTGCCAGATCGAGGGCGAGATCGTCCCGGTGGCCGAGATGGCGCTGTCCCAGGGTGACTCGGTGTTCTTCGAGCACCACGTCATGCTCTGGAAGGAGCCCGCCGTGCCGATGTCGGCCATGAACACCGGCGGCGGCATGAAGCGCATGCTGGGCGGCATGCCGCACGTGCTGAGCATCGCGCACGGGCCGGGCCGCATCGCGTTCTCCCGCGACGCCACGGGCGAGGTGGTCGTGCTGCCGCTCCACCCGTCGATGGAACTCGACGTGCGCGAGCACGCGTTCCTGGCCGGGACCCACTCGCTGAACTACTCGTTCGTGCGCATTAAGGGACTGGCCAACATGCTGCACGGCGGCGAGGGCATGTACATGGACCGCTTCGTGACGCAGAACCAGCCCGGGCTGCTCCTGCTGCACGGCTACGGCAACGTCTTCCAGAAGACCCTGCAGCCCGGGGAGAAGATCCTCATCGAGCCCGGCGGCTTCCTCTACAAGGACTCGTCGGTGAACATGAACACGGTCCGGCAGAGCCTGCGCAGCGGGATGATGAGCGCCGCCCACAACATGTACCTGGCCGAGATGACCGGCCCCGGCCGGGTCGGCATCCAGTCCATGTACGTCCACCACGGCTCGGAGTGACCATGTCCGCGCCGACCACGACCTACACCTGCCCGTACTGCCGGGTTCCCAGCGACGGCGGCGGCGCGACCTGCCCGCACTGCGGCGCGCCGGTCGACGTCCGGGAGCGCGTGTCCCGCTCGGGATGGGCCGAGCAGCCGCCGATCCGCGACATGGCCCGCATCCGCTTCAACCGCTCTACCTGCCAGATCAGCGGCAAGTACGTGCCGGTGGCCGAGATGAACCTGCACCCGGAGGACTCGGTCTACTTCTCGCACCACGTGCTCCTGCACACCGATCCCCGGGTGCAGCTCGACACGATGAAGATGCGCGGCGGCTGGAACCGGGTGCTGTCCGGCATGCCGCTGATCATGATGACCGCGCGCGGACCGGGGTTCATCGCGTTCAGCGCCGACCACCCGGGCGAGACGCTCGCCGTGCCGCTGCAGCACAACCAGGCGGTCGACGTGGTCGAGCACCGCTTCCTGGTCGCCACGGGCAACGTGAACTACCAGTGGGAGAACTCCGGCGTCTGGTTCGTCACCCGGGACGGCGACGACCAGGAGTACCACTACCCGCTGGGCCGGACGATGGACCGGTTCTGGGCCCAGGGCGGCCCAGGCTTGCTGCTGCTGCACGGCCCCGGCAACACGTTCATCCGCGACCTGGCCCCCGGCGAGCGGATCTGCATCCAGCCGACCGGCCTGATCTGGAAGGATCCGACGGTCCGGATGTGGCTGCACTTCGAGTACCCGCACGGCATGTACTGGTTCAGCTCGGCGCGGTGGCAGGCCAAGACCGTGTGGCTGACCCTGCAGGGACCGGGCCGGGTGGCGATGCAGTCGGTGTTCGAGCGCCCGGAGATGGTCGGGCAGGTGGTCAACTGCTCCAGCTCGACCACCCAGCAGTGGTAGCCCGCGGCCGGTAGCGGAGGTCAGGACTCCTGGTGGCCGTCGGCCGACCGGAACGCGTCGGCCGCCGGCTTGGCCGAGGCGAGCTGGATGTCGAACTGCGCGTCGAGCGCCGTCGACAGGGCGGCCAGCGTCCGCAGGGTGAGGTTCTCGCCGCCGGACAGGACCTGGCTGACCCGCCCCGGGGAAACGCCCATGCGCCCGGCCAGCTCGGCGCGAGTCAGGCCGTGCTCGCGCAGGTGCACGGTGATCTCGTTCGTGAGCTGCGTGACCAGGCGGGACAGCTCCTCGTCGACCTGGGCCTCCATGTCCTTCTGCTCGGATGAAGCCCGCAGGGATAGGCCCATGGGTTGCCCCCAGTACCGTCGCATCGGATGCTTAGCCATAGCTAAATCTATAGCCATGTCTAAATGAAGTATCGCCGGGGTGACGGCACCCTCACTACCGGCCCGCACGCCTGGCGCCCATTGTTACCAGAATCTTACCAAACGTAACGCCTGGATAGATCGCGCCTGAACTGAAACCATTGTCCTCTGGGGCGGATAACCGCGTCCGGGTACGGGGGCAAAGGAGAGACTGGGCCATGCCGAGCTGGGCCGTCATCGCCGTCACCATCGTCATATCGCTGGTCTCGGCCTACGGCTTCCTGGTGCTCCGCTGCCGCGGGACCGGCAACCCGTTCGGTCACCGCGCGCGATGGTGGGCGTTCACCATCGTCCTGGGAACGGCTGCCATCTCGACTGGCCTGGGCCTGGCCGCCGTGGCCGCGGGCGGGCACACGATCGCGGCCTACGTGGGCCTGATCCTGCCCAGCGGCCTGTGGCTCGGACGCGCCTCCGGCCAGAACGCCCGCCGCGACGGCCACGGGCGGTTCGGGCACCTGATCGCCGTGGTCACGCTGCCGCTGAGCCGCCTCGACGACCGGATGGGCGACGACATGCAGGACTGGTGTGACGCCCGCCTCCGGGCCGCGTCGCGGCACCCGCAGTGGCTGTCGGACGCGGCCGACTACTACTACAACCAGATCGGCAACCGGCTGAAGGACAAGCGGGCCAGGGCCGACCTCAGCCGCTGGCGGGAGTCGATCGCGCACAAGATCAAGGTCGTGCGCCTGATCGACCTGGAGACCAACCCGGCGCGGCTGCAGGCCGCCCTCCAGCTTCATCCGGCCACGCTGAACCCGCGTCGGTACGGGGTCGACGACCCGCCCCGGCTGGCCCGCCGGTTAACGGCCGAAGCCGAGAACGAACTGCTCCTGTTCCTGGCCGCGGTGTACCGGCTCGGCTACCACCGGCTGCTCATCTACCCGTTCCGGCCGCAGCCCCTGCCGCGCACCCGGCCCGCCCCCGACGACAAGCCCGCCGGCCGCGAGCCAACGGCGAGCTAGCCGGAGCGGGAATGCGGGAATACTCGCCTGCCAGGGCCGGTTGCCGGGGTCGTGACAGCACAGCCGGATGCAAGTGAAAGCGTGCAGTTCTGGTTCGATCCCGTGTGCCCGTGGGCCTGGATCACCTCCCGCTGGATGCTGGAGGTGGAGCAGGTCCGCCCGGTTCAGACCGACTGGCGGATCATGTCGCTGGCCTACCTGAACCTGACCCAGCACGAGGGCAAGGGCCTGAACGAGGACTACCTGAAGCGGATGAGCCGCGCCTGGGGGCCGATCCGGATCTGCGCCGCGGCCGCTCAGCAGAGCGGCCCGGGCGTTCTCGGCCCGCTCTACACGGCCCTGGGCACCCGGTTCCACAACCAGGGCCGCCGCGAGGATCCCGCGGTGATCCCCGAGGCGCTGGCCGAGGCCGGCCTGCCCGAGTCGCTGGCCGAAGCGGCGGAGAGCACCGAGTTCGACGAGCAGATCAAGAAGTCGCACCACGAGGCGTTCGACGAGGTCGGGCTCGACGTGGGCACGCCGGTCATCCGCATCAACGGCCGGGCCCTGTTCGGCCCGGTCATCACCCCGGCTCCGCGCGGCGAGGCCGCCGGGCGGCTGTGGGACGGGCTGGTGCTGGTCAGCGAGGCCGACGGCTTCTTCGAGCTCAAGCGCACCCGGGACCGCAAGCCCCAGTTCGACTGAGGCGCGGTTCGCGGGCTGGCCGCGGCGAGGACCCGCACGTCCGCCCGAGCCGGGCGGACAAGCGGGTCCTCGGCGCCTGCTCTCATTCGCCCGGCGTCGCGGCGGGCCCGAAGTACGGATCCGACAGGCTGGCCAGGCTGTCCAGCTTGTGCACGCGCTCGTCGTGGCCGATCTGCCGCAGCAGGTCGGCGAGCGAGGCGTACCGGCCGTACTCGGCGGCGTAGGTGCCGGGGTCGGGCTGGGTTTCCAGTTCCGGGTGCTCGGCCACGTACGCCATGTACTCGTGCTCGGCGTGATCCTCGAAGTCCGCGTTGAGCCGGTAGCTGGCCTGCGGCCGGATGACCAGCAGCAGCCAGGAGATCTGGTAGTAGGTCACCGCGATCAGCCACGGGGCCAGCCGGTACCGCACGAACGGCTCCCGCAGGCCGCGGCGCTGCGCGAGGTCCTGCAGGATCAGCAGATGCCACTGCTCGTTGTCCTGCTCGGCCCGGGTCGCCACGATGCGCTCGAACGCCCGCCGGGCCAGCGCCGACCGGCGCCGGTACCGGGCCAGCGCGAGGTAGCCGATCCGCTCCCACGCCTGGTAGGGCACGCGGGCGATGAACTCCAGCATGGCGAATTTCACGATGCCGCGTTCGCGGCCGTAGACGAGGTCCATGGCCTTGAACAGCACCCGGGCCGCCCGCCCGGAGCGGCGCCGGGGCGTGTCCAGCGTCTGCGCCTGCGCGGCGCGCAGTTCGGCCCGGCCGAGCTTGGGCGGCCCGGACGGCGCGGGCGGGCGTTCGATCAGCGCGATGGTCGTCATCGTTCTCACTCCTGTCCTGACGGGTCCGTTTGCGCTTCGATCGTCGGCCGCCAGACCCCCTCAGGTCGTCCCCCAGCGGGACCGTTCCCGCTACGCCGCGCGGCGCACCCGCCCGGCGGCGCGGCTACCACCTGGCGCGCACCTGGATTCGCGGGCCTGCTCCGCCCGAAGCAATCAGGTGACCGCCGTTTACTCCGTGGCGCACGCCGCGTACTACCGCAGGAGACGACGAGGAACAGGAGCCTACGGCTACGCTCGCGCCAGGTGCCCGAGCAGCATGGCCTCGTTTATGCAGCAGTTACGCAGGTCGCCGAGGTGCACGCTCTCGTTTTCGGAATGCGTGTTGCTGTCTGGGTCCTCGATCCCGGTCAGCAGCATCTCGCTCTCCGGATACGCCGCGGCCAAGGCCGCGGCCAGCGGAAGCGAGCCACCGCTCCCGGGCTCGACCGGGGGCCGCCCCCAGGTGTCCGCGCATGCGCGCCGGTAGGCCTGGAAGGCGTGACCGGAAACATCGATGCGGTGCGGCTCGCCTTCCCGGCAGGGCACGACCGTTACCTCCGCGCCCCAGGGCGCTCGCCGCGTGAGGTGCCTCTCCACGGCGCGGAACGCGCGCTGCGTGTCGTCGCCCGGGGCCAGGCGGATGCTGATTCTCGCGCTGGCCACCGGCACCAGCTTGTGCGCCGCGTCGGCCGTTGACGGCGCGTCAATTCCGAGAACCGCGATGGCCGGCCGCGCCCAGAGCCGATTGGTGAGAGCACCGCGGCCCAGAAGCCGGACGCCCGGCCGGAGCCCGGTGGATCGGCGCAGGTCGGATTCGCGCATCCCTAGGTCGTGCGACGATCCAGTGCGCAGACCTTTAACGGCCACGCCCCCCTTACGGTTGTGCAGCGTCGCGACAAGGCGGCACAACACCGTCAGCGCGTCTGGCACCGGTCCGCCATAACGGCCACTGTGCACGGCATGGTCGAGCGTGCGCACCTCGACCAGGCAATCCAGGATGCCGCGCACCGACGTCGTCAGCGTCGGCTGGCCCACGGTCCAATTGGCGCAGTCCGCGAGCACGATCGCGTCGGCTCGCAGCAGTTCCTCATATTGGCTGAGAAACTCGGGGAGATGGGCCGACCCGATTTCCTCTTCGCCCTCGACGAAAACGGCCACGCCGACGGGCGGCCTTCCCTCCCATACCTGCAGCGCCGCGGCGTGAACCGCGATCCCGGCCTTGTCGTCCGCCGACCCGCGGCCGAATAGCCGTCCCGCGCGCTCGGTCGGCTCGAAAGGCGGCGACTCCCAGAGTTCCTCGGGTCCGGCCGGCTGCACGTCATGGTGGGCATAAAGCAGGATCGTCGGGGAACCCGCAGGCCCGGGGGTCGCACCGAACACGGCGGGATGCGCGCCCTCGACCTCGAGCAGCCTGACGCTCTTGAGCCCCGAGCGTTCCAGCCACGCGCCCGTCGCCTCCGCCGACCGCCTTACCTGGGCCGCCGCGGACTCGTCCGCGCTGACCGAGGGCACGCGCACGAGATCGTCAAGCTCGGCGCGGATCTTCTTGAACGCATCGTCCACCCTGGTCCGGACAGCCTCGGAGTTTAAATCGGCCGGCAAGTCCACGCTCCCCCGTAGTTCACTGCCCGGGGCATTCGCCATGCCGACCGCCGATCCAGAGCCCGACATCCCGCAGCCCCCCGCGTGACCCAGCAGGCGCCATCCCATCAATATCGAGTGCGCCCACCACCTTCCGCACGATACGGAGATATCAGGCTCCAGGCAACGGCGGGCGCCCCAATGCGCCTCATATGCGCCTCGCTGGCGACGGCTCAACCTCTTCTGCCTAGGCCTGCACCATCGACAACAATGGTCTCGGCCGTCACACTGGACCACCCGACGAAGATCGGGGACACGTCCCGCAGCGCAACAAGAACTTCACCAGACGCGAGTGATTCTTCGCCTCAGCGAGGCCTCCGACCTGGGGGGCCCAAGACGAGGCCGCGAGCGATGAGCAGCTTGAAAACGTCTCGGATCGTGTTCTGTGCTGCGCTAATTTAGCTGCCAGACTCTGGGGGCGGGCCAGAGGATTTGTGCTGGCCATAGCCCGTCAGAACTCGCAAGACCTCGAGAGCCGCTGTTCTCCGCACGTCAGCCTGGGCAAAGGTTGCCGTTATTGAGAACAACGTAACGAGCGAGACGTGAACGAGCACGATCAGAAGCGCGAGAATTGCCACGGTTGGCTGTCGCAACAGACTCGCTACGCTCGCTACCCCGGAAGCGGTACCCGCTAGCCGTATACCACCATCAGGGGTATACGCATAGCCGTCACCCAACCCCTTCTGCTGCTATATAGGGGGCAGCCACTGCTACTCGAAGGGCCAGGGTCGAGTGGATTAGCCCGGTACGCATCCAAATATTAGGCCGCGTTGCCAAGCAACAGCTGAGCCTTTAAGGGTGGCACTTTGCCGGGACACTTTTCTGGCCATGTCGTAACCGAGGTTAACCCAGGGAGGAGCCGATAGCAGCAACGGAACCTCCACGTCAGGCTCACGATTGCACCTGATTATACAACTCGGTCCCGTGATCGCTCTACGGGCGCCGCAAGTTGCGGGCCACAGAGGAGGCCGAGTCCGCTAGTTCTGGCCGCTGGAGGAGAGGTAGGTGTCTCGATAGTCAACCGTGCAGATCAGCGCGTCTCGCTGGGTGGCGTGGCCATTCGCATCTCTTAGCGCGCTTGCCCCGTGCCGGAAGCGGTCGTCGTCGAAGATCATGAGTTCGCCCGGGTTGAGCTGCTGCTTGAGGACCGGCTTCGCGCCCGCGACCGGCTGCCCGTCCTCGGTCACGTCGTCGCGTTCGTAGAGCGACGTCTCAGCGCCGTCGCCCACCCGGTCGAGCACGTAGGTTATGACGTACTGCTCATCGTCCCGATGCAGCTTGGATACTACGTTCGTGAAGGTCCGGAACAAGTTCACGCCGAACGTGCCGTCGGCCTGCCGCTTGCCCACGGGCACGAGACTGAGAAGCGTTCGGACGAGTTCCTCCGCCTGAGGATCGTCGAGGAGCATGACCCGCGAGTGATCACGCTTGCCCGCAATGTCCGCCCGGTCGGTAATGGTGATCTTGTCGTGTTCCTGTAGCCGCAGGTCATCACCACGCCACTGGTAGCGGATGACGTCCCTGGCCCGCTGGCGATCGGCCGGCCAATCGCCCTTATCGTGGCGGAGCACGGAGTCGGTGAAGTAAGTCTGGAGAAAGTTCGTGCGCAGCTTCACCGGGAGCCCGAGTGCCCGGTCGGTGGTCAACGCGTAGCCGTGCTGGCTCAGAGCAGCCCAGGCGTGGTCAAGGCCGGGCAGCGTTCGGGTTGGGTCATCGCTCACGGCGGCACTCATTATCGGAAGGGCTCGACGGCGGGATCGGAGCCGGTGGCGGCGGGGCGGCGGAACGTCGATCATGTTAGGGCATGCCCTACCCTGCCGGCCTTGTAATTGCGGTAACGGCAAGATAAAGACTTCGGCCAGACGGCGTGGCGCAATTGCGCGTGCCCCAGGGTGAGCCATCGGCGTTGCATGTGGTCACAACTCGACGTGCATCTCATCGCGAATGGATCGTATGAGGGTACGCGAGGCATCCTGGCTCAGTGAGGCCTTTACCAGGGCGTCGTGCGCCTTCCGGTACCTGGCCACCTTATCCGGATTCTCTACGCTCCAGTATCCTGCGTGGGTCTCGATGTGGACGACGTCTTGTTCGAGTTCGGCGTTCTGGTATTCGAAATAGGCGTACATGCATGTCATGGTGAATACTGGGCCGACGTTGAACGGAAGAACATGCAAGCGGACATTCGGCGACTTCGATCGTTCGAGCAGGGCATCCAGCTGGTCCCGCAGTATCCCGGGTGAGCCGACCGCCTGCCGCAGGGTCGACTCGTGGGTCACCGCGATCAGCTCCAGCGGATCCAGGCCTTCGCGGGAAACCAGGGCCTGCTGGCGGCGGGCCCGGACATCCAGGAGCTGGCTGATCTCATCGGGTGTGCGACGCTCCATGTCGCGGAAGATCGACGCCGCGTACTCGGTGGTCTGTAGCAGGGCCGGCACGAACGGCAGCGTGTAAGTCCGCTCTACCTTCGCGTCGGCCTCGTAGCCCAGGTGCGCGTCCAGCCCGAGCCCGCCCAGCACACCGCCGAGGACCTCGTCGTCAAAGTCGGTCCACCAGCCGGGTCGCTGCGCCGACGCGACCCAGCGCCGCAGGTTCCCGGCTAGCTCGGTGCCCTCGAGATCGTAGTAGTGGATGGCGTCCCTGATGTCGCGCGGCTGCGGCTTGCCCTGGGCGTTCTCCAGCCGGGACAGCTTGCTCGTCGAGATCATCATGCCTTCGGCGACCTCGTTCAGCAGCTTGCCCCGGTCCTCGCGCAACTGCCGCAGGGCGGCCGCGATGTTACGACGTGGTCCGAGCGGACCGGTGACCTTGTCCATGGCCTTTCCCCCCAGGGCGCAGCCTGACGACTCGGTGGCAAACCCTGGATTTCCCTTCTGGGAATCCCATTTCGCAAAAGTAGCCTGTGGCGGGCCACGGTGCCACGGGAACGCGCGGGACAGTTGTGACACCAGCTGGCGACCGGTCGCGGCCAACCCCGGGCCGGGCGTCCCTCCGTGCGCCCTACCCCGGCCGGAGGGCCGACGTGCCGCCTGGCCGGCCGCGAGCTCGGCGTACCTGGCACCGCCGGGCGTGGTGGCCTGCTCGGATTTCGCAGCACAGTCGGACATCGCCGACAGTTTGGGAGTCAACATAGTGGGAATCCCAAAACTATAGCTTGCAGCACGGTTTTTCAAAAGCGGGTGTCCCATGGTGATCAGCAAACACCTGCGCCCGGGCGCGGGGGTGAAGGCGAGGAGTTCTGTCACCGGGCATGCCGCGCGCGGCAGTCAGCTAGCCGGGGCTCGCCGCATCATCACCGGGGGCGCCAGGTCCCGTGCCCCGCCGCCTCCGGCCTCGGAATCACCCGCACCGGCCCGCCCGGCACCGTCTACCTAGCTCGCGGGGGCCTGCTCCCGAGAACCCCCGCTAAACAGACGTCGAGCCGACGGCAGCATCCATCGGCCCGACGTTCACGCAAACTCCCCCTCCACAGTATTGAAAGAGGAGATCATGGAAACACCGTATTGTACCTCCGCCGCAATCCATTTGGGAATGCCCGAATGGGCCTCCTGGACGGAGGCGGGGCCATGACCGTGCTGCTCGAGCTCGTCGCCGCGGCCGCCATCGGAGTGTTCCTCGGCATCATCTTGAAGAAGACCTGCCAGCTAGCGGCGGTCTCCTGGTCGCAGGAGCGGACGTTGCTGCGCCAGGCACGCGAGGCGCTGGCCGACGCGGACCCCGACCGCGAGCCAGGCGACTGGCAGGCCGATCCGTACGACCGGATTCCGACGTAGCAGCGAACGCGGCCTCCTGGCGTGGCGGCCCGCAGCTGCGACCACGCCAGGCCAGGCCGGCGGTTAGCGGTCTACGGCGCCCCGGGTCCCGTTCAAAGGAATGTTCTTGATGGTCAGCTCGGGCGGCCCAGGCGGTCCAGGAACAGGGTCTCGGCCAGGCAGGCGTGCTCGAACATGGCCAGGTGCAGGCTCTCGTTCGCGCCGTGGGCGCGGGTGTCGGGGTCTTCCACGCCGGAGATGAGGATCTCGGCGTCCGGGAAGAGGCCGGCGTAGCCGGTGACGAACGGGATCGAGCCGCCGCCGCCGACGTCGATGGCCGGGACGCCGTAGGCCTCGGCGAGGGCCCAGCGCGCGGCCTGGTAGGCCGGGCCCGCGGAGGCCGCGGTGTACGGCGCGGCCGTCGCGTCGCGCTCGACGGTCACGTGCACGCCCCAGGGGGCGTGGGCCACCAGGTGCGCGGCCAGCGCCGCGCCGGCCTGGGTGGCGTCGTCGCCCGGGGCGACGCGCAGGCTGACCTTGGCCCGGGCGACCGCGTTGAGCGTGTTGGAGGCTTTGGCGACCGACGGGGCGTCGATGCCGATGACCGTGACCGCGGGCCGGGTCCAGAGCCGCTCGGTGAGGCCGCCGGTGCCAATGAACTGCACGCCGTCGAGCATCGCGGCGTCGGCGCGGAGCTGCGCCTCGGTCAGGTCGAGAGGATCAGCCGGACCGCGGGCCAGGCCCGCGACGGCCACGTCACCGTGTTCGTCGTGCAGCGTGGCCAGGAGCCGGCACAGCGCGGTCAGCGCGTCGGGGACGGGGCCGCCGTAGAGGCCGCTGTGCACCCCGTGTTCCAGGGCCCGGACCTCCACGACGACGGGGGCCGCGCCGCGTAGCGAGGTGGTCAGCGACGGCACGTCGACCGTCCAGTTGGAGGCGTCGGCGAACACCACGACGTCGGCCCGGAGCTTGTTCTGGAAGGCGTCGAGGAACGGCTCCAGCGTGGGCGAGCCGATTTCCTCCTCGCCTTCGACCAGCACGGTCACGCCGACCGGGAGTTCGTCGCCGTGGGCGCGCAGGGCGGCCAGGTGGGCCGCGATCCCGGCCTTGTCGTCGGCCGCGCCGCGGCCGTACAGCCGGCCGTCGCGCTCGGTGGGTTCGAACGGGTCGCTGGACCAGTCGGCGCGGTCGCCGGTCGGCTGGACGTCATGGTGCGCGTAGAGCAGCACGGTGGGCGTGCCGGGCGGAGCGGGCCGGCGGCCGACCACGGCCGGCTGCCCGCCGTCGGCGGCCAGGATCTCGACCTCGGGCAGGCCCGCCTCGCTCAGCAGCTCGGCGGTCAGCTCGGCGGTGGCCCGCACGTGCGGTTGCGCGGCCGGATCGGCCGACACCGAGGGGATCCGCATGAGCCGCTCGAGGTCGGCGCGAACGGAGGGGAGCACCTGCTGCACGGCCGCGCTGAGCGGCCCGGTTCCGGCCTGATCCGAGTCCATGCCCGGACAGTACCGGTCCGCGCCCGATCGCCTCAAACCACCCCGGGCTCCGCCGAGCGCGCGGCCGGGCGATCAGGCGCTGGTCTCGGAGGTGAGCCGGGAGGCCAGGCCGGTCTCGTAGGCGAGGACGACCGCCTGGACACGGTCGCGCAGGTTGAGCTTGGTCAAGATCCGGGCCACGTGGGTCTTCACCGTGGCCTCGCTGAGCGTGAACGTGGCGGCGATCTCGGCGTTGCTCATGCCGCGGGCGATCAGGCCGAGTACCTCCAGCTCCCGCGGGGTGAGCGCGGACAGGTCGCTGCCCGGCGCGCTGGCCGCGGCCGCGCCGGGGCGCGGCGCGAAGCGCTCGACCAGGCGGCGGGTGATCGACGGGGCGAGCAGCGCGTCGCCGGTGCGCACCAGCCGGACGGCGGCGACCAGGTGCTCGGGGGTGACGTCCTTGAGCAGGAAGCCGCTGGCCCCGGCGGCCAGCGCCGCGTACACGTACTGGTCGAGGTCGAACGTGGTGAGGATGATGATCCGGATGTCCGGGCCGGATGCGGGGGAGTCGCCGGGCCGGGATTCGGAGGGCCGGGCCGCGGCGGGCCGGGCCGCGGCGGCGAGGATCCGCCGGGTCGCCTCCAGGCCGTCCATCTCGGGCATCCGGATGTCCATCAGTACGACATCGGGCCGGTGCTTGAGCACGGCGGCGACGGCTTGCTGGCCGTCCGCGGCCTCGGCCACGACCGGGATGCCGGCCGACTTCAGGATCAGCCGGAAGCCGCTCCGCACCAGCGTCTGGTCGTCCGCGATGACGACCCGCGGGGCGTCAGGATCGGGAGTGCTCATGCCGACACTCCTTCGAACGTGACCGGTGCCGCCGCCTCGGCCTGTTCCAGCGGAATCGTGGCCCGCACGCGCCACCCGCCGCCGGGCCGCGGCCCGACCTCGAGCGAGCCGCCGTAGATCGCGATCCGCTCCCGCAGCCCGATGAGCCCGCGGCCGCTCCCGCTCATGCCGGCGGCCGGGCCGGGACCGGTACCCGCCACGGCACCGCGCGCGTTGGAGACGTCGATGAGCAGGTCACGCGGCCGGTAGTCGATCCGTACCTTCGTCCGGGCCGTCTCCGCGTGCTTGATCACGTTGGTCAGCGCCTCCTGCACCACACGGTAGGCGGCCAGGTCCAGGCCCGGCGGCAGGCCGCGCTGGTTTCCGGTCACGGACAGTTCGACCGGGAGGCCGGCCGCGCGGACGCGGGCGGCCAGGGCGGGCACGTCGTGCAGGCCGGGCTGCGGGCGCAGACCGGCCTGATCCGCGACCGCGCCCGCGGCCTCGGGCACGGCGCCGGGTGCGCCGGCATCGCCGGAGGGATCAGGCTCCGGCCCGGCCGACGGAGCGAGCAGGCCGAGCAGGTGCCGCAGTTCGGTCATCGCGGTCCGGCCGCTGGCCTCGATCGCGACCATGGCTTCCCGGGCGTCGGCCGGGGAGCTGTCCAGCACCCGGCGGCCGGCCCCGGCCTGCACCACCATGACGCTGACGTTGTGCGTCACCACGTCGTGCAGTTCGGCCGCGATCCTGGCCCGTTCCTCGGCTACCGCGCGCTGGGTCGCTTCCACGTGCTCGGCCTGCGCGCGGACCAGCCGCTCGGCCGAGTCCCCCGCCCGCTGCTGCCACATCCGCATCAGGTAGCCGAGGGCGACCGTCGGCAGCAGCACCAGGACCGGGACGAGCCGCGCGGGCAGCTCCGGGCCGACCTTCGGGTAATCGAACGTGGCGATGGCCGCCCCGGCCACCAGGCAGCCCATCGCGGCCAGACGGTTCTTGCTGTAGACGACCGCGAAGTAAGCGGCGAAGACCGCGGCGGCGATGGTGATCGCGGTCGTGTACTGGTTGGTGGCGATGACGGCCAGCACGATCACGCAGAACGCGCTGGTCGGATACGTCCGGCGGAAGGCGAGCGGAGCGGTCGTCAGCACCACGCCCAGCATGGCCAGGGACGGGATCGCGGACAGGTGCGGGCCGGCGACCACCGGCAGATCGTGCGGTAGCCGTAGCGGAAGGTGAAGACCCGGCGGGACGCCCGGGCGGGGCAGGCCACCCAGGACCAGCCGGCGCGGCAGCACGTTGTGCGCCGTGTTCAGGTAGCCCCCGATCGCGGCCACGACCGCCACGATCGTGGCCACCGCCGCTATGCCGACGTCGAGGAGGTAAGAGGTACCGCGCAGCACCCGCCGCGTCGACGCCGTCCGGATCAGGGGCGCCACCCGGCGAGCCCAGCTAGCAAGCCGCCACTGTTTCGCCACCTGCCCATTGTCATCCTGGCGGGCCGAGAAACTATCGTCCGTTCTCCGTAACTGCCGTACATCCTGAGGATGACGGGGCCCGGATTAGGTATCGAAGTTGCCTCCGGCAGCCGACGCGCGGCCCGCGGCCGCGCCCGTACGGTCGCGGCATGAACGCTCTAGTGCAGCTCACAGACGTGACCAAGCGGTATGACAACGACGCGGCGCCCGCGGTTGCGGACGTCACCATGGCGGTCGCGCCCGGCGAGGCCGTTTCGATCATGGGCCCTTCCGGCAGCGGGAAGTCCACCCTCCTGAACCTGATCGCCGGGCTGGACCGGCCGACGAGCGGCGAGATCCGCGTGGGCGACCAGCGGGTCGACCGGCTCAGCGAGACCGGGGTGGCGCGGTTCCGGCGGCATCAGGTCGGAATGATCTTCCAGTTCTTCAACCTGCTCGACGACATGACCGTTGCCGACAACATCCTGCTGCCCGCCCAGCTCGCGGGCATGAACACGAAAGTAGCGCGAGCCCGGACCGAGGAACTGCTCGTCGCACTGCGGATGCAGGGGCACGCCAACGCGTACCCGGCCCGGCTGTCCGGCGGCCAGCGGCAGCGCGTGGCGATCGCCCGGGCGCTGGTCAACCGGCCGCCGCTGCTGATCGCCGACGAGCCGACCGGGGCGCTGGACTCGGCGACCGGAGACGAGATCGGGGAACTGCTGATGGACCTCAACGAATCCGGGCAGACGCTGATCCTGGTCACCCATAACCCCCAACTCGCCGCCCGGTACACCCAGCGGGTCATGCAGATCGCCGACGGCCGGCTGATGAACGGCAACTTGACCGGAGCACTCCGATGAAGGCGATCCCGGCCGTCCGCGCCGCTCGCGGCGGGCTAGCCGGGCGCAAGCTCCAGGCCATCGTCATCGCCGCGGTGATCCTGGTCTCCACCGCCGCGTCCACGCTGGCGCTGGGCATGCTCGTCGACTCCAACTCGCCGTTTGATCATGCGTTCGCCGCCCACCACGGCGCCGACGTCACCGCGACGGCCACCGGCGCGACCAAGGCACAGCTCAGCGCCACCGCTCAGCTGTCCGGGGTGACGGCGGCCTCCGGGCCGTTCCCTGAGACCGGCGTCACGATCGACGCACGCATCAACCCCATGGGTGCATCCGGTGGGGGCGAGCCAAGGCCACTCGGCGGGTCCATCACGGTCAGCCAGGAGATGAACCTGGTCGGCCGCTCCTCGCCCGGCGGCCGGGTCGATGACCTGACCCTCACCAACGGCCACTGGGCGACCGGCCCGGGCCAGCTGGTCTGGGCCGATAGCCAGGAAGGCCTCGAGCTTCCCGTCGGGTCCCAGGTCACGGTGGCCGGAACGCACCTGCGTCTGACCGTCGTGGGCGTCGCCACCTCGGTCACCGGCACCGCCCAGGGCTGGGTCTCGCCCGCCGAGATCGCCGCCCTGAGCAGCAAGGGCGCGCCAGCCACCGATCAGATGCTGTACCGCTTCGCCAGCGCGGGCAGCACCGCCCAGGTCAACAACGACGTCAGCGAGCTCCGCCGCGCCCTGCCCCGCGGGGACCTGGCCGGAGCCCAGTCGTACCTGACCGCCAAGCTGAAGGCCGCGAGCTCGATCGCGCCGTGGGTGCCGTTCATCGTCGCGTTCGGCCTGATCGGGCTCGTGATGTCGGTGCTGATCGTGGTCAACGTGGTCAGCGGCGCGGTGGTGGCGGGCACGCGCCGGATCGGCGTGCTGAAGTCGATCGGGTTCTCCCCCGCGCAGGTGGTCGCGGCGTACGTCCTGCAGGTGGCGGTCCCGGCTCTGACCGGCTGCATCGCCGGGGTGGTGGCGGGCAACCTGCTCGCCGTCCCGCTGCTCAGGGACCAGGCTCAGATCTACGGCGTCGGCACGCTCGCGGTGCCGGTCTGGGTCGACCTCGCCGTGCCGCTGACCTTGCTCGCGCTGGCCGGCCTGGCCGCCGTCGCGCTGGCCATGCGCGCCGGGCGGATGAGCGCGACGGCGGCGATTGCCACCGGCCGCGCGCCGCGGCCCAGGCGCGGCTACCTGGCGCACCGCCTGCTCGGCCGCCTGCACCGGCTGCCGCGCCCCGTGACGATCGGCCTGGCCAGCCCGTTCGCCCGGCCCACCAGAACGGCGGTCACGCTCGTGGCCGTCCTGGCGGGCGGTATCGCGGTGGCGTTCGCCGTCGGCCTGACCACGTCGCTGAACATGGTGTACGACAGCCTGGACCACACCGCGGCCGAGCCGGTCCAGGTCGAGCTGAGAGGGGTGAGCGGCGGGCAGGGGGGCCACATCCGGGTCCGCTTGCACGCTGACAGCAACGTGCCGAGCCTGGCCGCGCAGACGGCCGCCGTGCAGACCGCGCTCGGCGGGCAGCCTGGCACCGCGCACTACGCCGCCGAGGCCGACGGCCAGATCAGCGTGCTGGGGCTGTCCGACCCGGTGAGCCTGATCGGCTTCACCGGCAACGCGAGCTGGACCGGCTACGCCCAGATCGCCGGGCACTGGTACTCCGGCGCGCACCAGGTGGACGTCAACACCGCCTTCCTGACCGACACCGGTGCGGCGGTCGGCGACCGCTACACGCTGGCCTCGGGCGTCCGGCGCACCACGGTCACGATCGCCGGCGAGATCTTCGACCCGGCGGGCGGCAGACCCGAGATGGTCGGCGACCAGGCCACCCTCGCCGCCGTCGATCCCGGGCTGGAACCCGGCCAGTATGACGTCGCGCTCACGCCGGGCACCAGCGTGGCCGCATACGTGAACTCGCTCAGCACCAAGCTGGGCCAGGACTACTCGGTCAACGCGAACGCCAGCAGCTCCGCCCAGTTCGCCGTCATCATCGGCTTGATCACCACGATGACGCTGCTGCTGGCGGCCGTCGCCGGCCTCGGCGTGCTCAACACGGTCGCGCTGCAGACCCGGGAACGCGTCCACGACTTGGGCGTGTTCAAGGCCGTCGGGATGACGCCACGGCAGACGATCGCGATGGTGGTGTGCTCGGTCGCCGGTGTCGGCCTGGTCGCCGGCCTGATCGCGGTCCCGCTCGGCATCGCGCTGCACCGTTACGTCCTGCCGATCATGGGTGCCGCGGCCCAGACCGGCATCCCGCCTGCGTTCCTGAACGTCTACCACCCGGCCGAGCTCGTCCTGCTCGCGCTGGCGGGCCTGGCCATCACGGTGGTGGGCGCGCTGGCTCCGGCGGGCTGGGCGGCCAAGACGCGCACCGCGTTCGCGCTCCGCGCGGAGTAGCGCAGGCCGCGGAGGCCGGGAAGCGCGGCGGGGAGCGGGTGGCGCGCCACCCGCTCCCCGCCTCTCCCGGGAAATGCACAGCGGAACACCTGGTCGGCTCGGCCAGAATCGAACTGGCAACCTTCTGCTTAGGAGGCAGCCGCACGTCCTTCGTGCTGCGAGCCGCGGAGGCACGGGACGGAGTCGAACCGTCTGTGAAATAGCGGTTTTGCAGGCCGCTACCCGCCCGGCGAGTACCGCGCCCTGGTGCTCCTAGCAGGTGCTCCTAGCAGGACTCGAACCTGCGCCGCCAGCTTCGGACGCTGGCGTCCTATCCCCTAGACCATAGGAGCGTGCGTGCGCCGGGATGGAATCGAACCACCGATGCCCCGAAGGACGACTGCTTTACAGGCAGTTGCATTACCGCTCTGCCACCGACGCTTGGGGTGCCTTGCGGGATTCGAACCCGCTAGACCTCGATTCACAGTCGAGTCCCTCAGCCACTTGGGTCAAGGCACCGGTACTCGGTGAAGGTGCTGCCCCTCCGGCCTCCCCGGTGTGAACGGGGCGCTCTGCTGCTGAGCTAACCGAGCTGGCGTGCTCCCAGGAGGACTCGAACCTCCAACGACGGCTTCGTAGGCCGTCATGATCTCCGTTTCACCATAGGAGCGTGGTACCCGCTGGAGGCTGCGACGTCTGCGGGACTCGAACCCGCACTCTCCACCTTGACAGGGTGGCGCACTGGCCAGTTGTGCCAAGACGCCATCGCTCCGGCGAACGGGTTCGAACCGCTATCACGTGGTTAACGGCCACGGGCCTTGCCGATTAGGCGACACCGGAATGGAATGGATCTTTGTAGGGGGGGCTGGATTCGAACCCGCGCATCTCTGGGTTATGAGCCCAGCGCCGTTCCTGACTTGGCTACCCCGCAGCAGCCCCACAGGGGATCGAACCCTGTCCCCGGAAGTGAAGGTCCCGGATCCTAACCAATAGACGATGGGGCCGTGCTCCGTGCGGGGCTCGAACCCGCAGTCTCCTGATTGAGGGTCAGGTGAGTTATCGCGTTCCTCCAACGGAGCAAGTTGTGAGTTAGCGGAGGGTTGGCCACCGCGGAGTCGAACCGCGCTATACCCGCTTATCAGACGGGCCCCGTCGACCGGCTGGGTCGTGGCCATTGAGCGGATAGCGGAGGTCTCGCACCCCAGCCCGCGCCGGGCCCACCCGGGTTCGGGCCGGGGACCGCTCCTCGGCGGCTTCACTATCCAATGCGACCGGGGGTGCAGCGGCGGGTCCGGCGGCGCCGCAACCCGGGCAGGCGGGGCGCCGGGAACTTCTCCCCCCGCGGAGGACGGTGGGCACGATCCACAACGATTGCTCGCCCGTTCGCTTTCCAGACGACGCCGGCCCCCGGCCGGTTCATCCCCCAGGGCGGAGAGCGGAGAATTCGAATCCCACCCATTGCTGGGCGCACTCGTTGCAGCGAGGCCCGGCACCCCGCCGGTTCACTCTCCTCGGCCACATCGGGGCCGGCGGGAATCCCCTCACCCGCCCTCACCACTCATCAGCCGGTCAGCACACGGTAGTGCCCGGTACCGCATTCCCAGTTAAATGTGCCCGGTGCTGGGCTGCCCTGTCACTGATTTCGCGCGGCCCTTCGCGCGGTGAAGGCGTTGCTGCCAGCACCCCTGGGGTTGGTTCATGCTCGCCCCGGCCGATTCTGGTTACCGGCTCCCGCCGGCCCGGTCATGCCCATCTACTCCAGCAGATCTGTCGCCCAGCCCGCCTGCTGGATCCGGACGTCCAGCCGCCGCCGCGACTCGGCGATCTGGTCCGCTTCAGCGCGCAGGTCGGCCACCCGGACGGCGGAGACCTGCTGCAGTTCGCTGCGCAACTGCCGGGCCCATCCGCCGCCCTGGCTGCCAGCACCGGCGTTGGCGATGTTCGTCACCAGCCTGTACTGGGCCGCGTACCCGTCGCGCAGCGCGAGCGCATCGGTGAGCGTGAATCCCGGGTCCAGCCCGGTCGCGCTGTTCGTCCGGTTGATCCGGCGAGCCAGCTCGCGCAACTCGCCGATCAGCAGCCGTCCCTTGTCCAGGAGCTCTTCGGCGTTCTCCGCCGGCTGCTCGCCCTCCTGGAAGCGGGCCACGGCGGCGGCCCGCGCCTCGATCTGCTCCAGCTGCTTCCTCTTGCTGGCCCGATCGGCCAGCGCCTCGCCCAGCAACATCTGCCGTCCTCCTCCCGAGCTTCGTGCGGCCACAGTGGGCCGCGGGTGAACAATCCGTAGCGCTCCTCGGACTCGAACCGAGATCACCCAGGGCCTGGGCCTGGTGGCTCTGCCAATTGGCCTAGAGCGCCGAGAGAGAGCGGATAACGGGTCTCGAACCGTGACCTCCACCATGGCGAGGTGGCGCTCTTCCTGCTGAGCTACATCCGCGCGGAGAGCCTGTCCGGGGAGTCGAACCCCGACCGCCGCCGTACCAGGGCGGCATGCTTCCGTTGCCACTAACCTCCGCTATTCAGCGCTGGTGCGCAGCTGATGGCTTGCCTATGGGTGTGAGCTGGGGTTTCGCATCGCGGCGAGCCGGGTTCGGGTGCACCTTATGGGTGCGGGATTGGCCGGCGTGGGAATGGCGGGGATGGCTGTGGAGTGGCTCGTGCCCGCTAGTTAAGTCAATCTGGAGGTTCTCTATCGTGTCCATGCGTGGCTAGGTGGATGAGCCCAGCTGCGGTGGGCCGGAAGCCGCAGGCATTGAAGTAGAACCCAGCAAGATGCTCCTCGAAGTCCACGTGCAGCCACTCGCACCCGGCCGCCCTGGCGTGCCAGGCAGCATGGGCGACAAGCGTCGTGGCGATCCCTCGCCGCTGATTCTGGGTGGCGACCTTGGTGTCGAGGAGGAAGGCGTGATCACCCCCGTCCCATGCCACGTTGACGAAGCCGGCCAGGGTGCCGTCCGGCTGCCGGGCAGTGACCCAGCCAAGGCTGTGCGGCCGGATCTGATCCCACCATCCAGGCGCAGATCGGCCGCCATGGGCTGTGACGAGCGCCACCATCTCTGCGTCGGTGAGCCGCCCGCGCCAGCGATACTCGATCGGCTGGGACACATCCCGGATCGTTCAGTAAGCCGCTGGCGAGGTCAACAGGGCATGCCCTGCCGGGCCTGGTGCTGGTGCTGGCCTGCGTCCGGCCGCATCCGTTTAAGTTAAGGGCGAAGAGCGCCCGGGTCCTGGGAGATTACGGGTTACCACACCTTGCAATTTCCGGGATTGGAGCGCTCTTCGCCATGCAGCATAACGGGTGGGACCATGCCCTGAAGGTCACCGCGGACGGGGCGGGCCTGATCGGCCACGCCGGGGCGGTGCTGCTCCGCAAGGCCGCCGACCAGCCGGGACTCACCGGGCAGCTGAGCGCGGCGCTGCGCAAGGCCGGGACGTCGCCCGCCCTCGACCGGGGGATCGTGCTGGTCTCGCTGGCTGCGGCTATCGCGCTCGGGGCCACCAGCATGAGCGACATCGCCCTGCTGGCGCACCTGGCGCCGGTGCTGGGGGACGCGCCGAGCGGGCCGACGGTGCGGCGCGCCCTGGACCTGGCCGGGACGTCGGCCATGCTGGACCGGATCGCCCGCGCCCGGGCGAAGGCCCGCGAGCACGCCTGGCAGCTGATCGAGCAGACTCCGGCGGGGTTCCCGTGGCTGGCCATCGCCGGGAAGACCCTGGTCGGCTGGCTGGTCATCGACATGGACGCCACCTTGGTCACCGCCAGCTCAGACAAGGAGGGAGCCGCTCCCACCTGGAAGAAGGGCTACGGCTTCCACCCGCTGGGCGCCTGGCTCGCCAATACCCGCGAGTGCCTGGCCATGCTGCTGCGGCCCGGCAACGCCGGGTCGAACACGTTCACCGACCACAAGAAGGTACTCGCCGCGGCGATCCGGCAGGTCCCCGCGCGGTTCCGGAACAAGCTCCTGATCCGTGTCGACGGGGCCGGCGCCAGCCACGACCTGGTCAAGCACCTGCTGTCGCTGTCCTCCGCGCGCCGGATCGTGCTGTTCACCTGCGGATGGATGATCACCGCAGCCGACGAGGACGCCATCCGCCAGGTCCCCGCCCACGCGTGGCAGCCCGGCACCGCACAGGACGGCAGCGCCGAGGACGACAAGGACGTCGCGGAGATCACCGGCCTGATGAGCCGCGCCGGGAACTGGCCCGGCGGCCTGCGGTGGATCGCCCGCCGGGTCAAGCCGTCCCGCCGCCACCTGAGGAACCTGACGGACTACGAGAAGAAGACCGGCTGGAAGTACTCCATCACCTGCACGAACATCCCCGGCGCCGGGCTAGGCGGCGTCCCGGGCAGCCACCACCCCCAGTACATCGACGTGGTGCACCGCGAGCACGCCGTCGTCGAGACCGGCGGCGTCCGGACCGCCAAGGCCATGGGCCTGCGGAACCTCCCGTCCAAAACCTGGCAGGTCAACTGCGGCTGGGTCATCGCGGCGAACATCGCCGCCGACCTGGCCGCCTGGACCCGCCTCCTCGGCCACTGCGACGATGAGGACCTGCGGGACGCCGACCCGGACACGCTCCGCTACCGGATCTGGCACATCCCCGCCCGGCTCGCCCATCACGCCCGCCAGCGCGTCCTGAAGATCAGCCCGGACTGGCCATGGAAAGAGGCGTTCCTCGCCTGCTGGCAGCGGCTTTGCGCCCTGCCCGCACCCGCCTGACCAGCACGGGCCACCCCAGCGACTCTTATTAGGAGGCACAGCCCGGCGCGGTCGGAGCCGGTGCGCACCCGGGCACACCGGGCGCCACCACACGACCGCCGTCACCGGCCAAACAGACACCACACCCGAAACCAGGCACCGGCACAATCAGTAATCGGCCCTCAGAAGCCCTGAACGATTGAGGCCTAAACAGGCGTCGGAGCTGGCCGGGCTGGAGTCGAACCAGCGTCGCTAGTCCCGGGTCAAAGCCGGGCGGCTCCTACCGACAGAGCAACCGGCCATGGGAGCCTCCTGCCGGATCCGACCCGGCAACCTTCCCGGTACAGGCGGGCTGCGCTTCCGATTGCGCCAAGGAGGCAGTGGTGCGCCCGAGAGGATTTGAACCTCCACGATCCTTGCGGACCACGTGGCTCTCGACCACGCGCGTCTACCATTCCGCCACGAACGCATCGAGCCCCCAGCAGGTCTCCAACCCGCCGCCTGCTGCTTACGGGGCAGCCGCTCTGCCAGATGAGCTATGGAGGCCTGGCTTCCGGGGCTGGACTCGAACCAGCGAGGGAAGCTGGCTGGCCACCCTGGCTTCGAACCAGGAAACTCCGGGTCCAGAGCCCGGCGGGTCTGCCAATTCCCCTAGTGACCACCGGTAATGACTGCCGCGCCGGGCCGTCCGGCGATGGTGGTCGTTGGCGCATACGACCTCGCATTTGGCGATCTCTTTCAGGATCGTCGCCCAGGACATGCCCCGGGAGAGCATCTGCGAGATATGCCGAGTCTTACCCGGGGCGACGTGGTCGAACTGTAGGACTACGATGTCGCGCTCGCCACAGTCCACGCACGGATGCCCTTGCAGGTACTCCGCGACCAGCTTCCTGAGATTGGCGCGGTGTGCCGCGTTCCGGGCGGCGTACTTCTGTGGGTTCTGCTGGTAGAGCCGGGCGTCCCAGCCCCGTTTGCATTCTTTGCAGGTGCTCTGCCGTCCGTCCTTGCGGCGGGTGGCTACACCGAACTCATCCAGAGCCTTGGTCCGCTTGCACTGCGGGCACCGCTTCGTTGGTTCTGAATCCGCTCTCACGGTCAGAGTCTACGGCAAGGGTCAGGGCCTTGCTGGGGACGCCGACGCCCCACCCGGAACCGGTACGGGCGGAGAGATTCGAACTCTCAGACGGCCGGGTTTGAGCCGGCCAGGTATGCCAGTTCCCGTCACGCCCGCATGGTCGTACGCCGCCGAGGGCTCGAACCCCGTATCCCTGGATTAAGAGTCCAGTGCTTCACCCGTATAGCTCGCGGCGCCTGGAGCGGCACATGCAGGAGTCGAACCCGCATTCCCGGTTCGGAGGACCGGCACACTAGCCGTTGTGTTAATGCCGCCTGGCGGTTCCCCTGGTCAGGATGGTGTGGCTCGAACACACGACCTCCGGTTCCCGAAACCGGCGCTCTGCCTACTGAGCTACACCCTGTTAGAATCCAACCGGCCGCTCATGGGGCGCCGACGTCGGGAGCAGATTGACCGCGCGCTCGCCGCGAGCAGTTGGCGCCGGGGCGATGGTCCGAAACTCACGTTGACGCAGGCGGCCCAGATCCGCGACAGGTTCTCGCCTGGCGAGTCTGCCGTTTCGCTCGCAGCCGAGTTCGGCGTCTCGAAGTGGCTCGTCTACCGGATCAAGGAAGGTAAGCGAGCATCATAAGCGGTGGACCGCGTCAGATTCGAACTGACAACCTTCTCCTTGCAGGGGAGTTGCTCTGCCAATTGGAGCTAGCAGCCCGCGGGCTGCCCGGCCTGGGACGCCGGGCAGCCAGGGCAGGCCCTCGCGGCCGCAAGGTTCGCGCCCGCGAGGCGTCCTGCCTCTTTCGGTGTTCCACTGTGCATTTATCAACAAGCAGGCACTTTCACCCGTAGGTGGTGCTTCGCATGGACGGCAGGAATTGAACCTGCAACCACTGGTTTTGGAGACCAGAGCTCTTCCAGGTTGAGCTACGTCCATATATCCGACGCAAATGAAAACCGCCCGCTGGGCGCGTCCCCTGCGAGCGGCTTCCGGTCGGTGTTTACACCTCTATCCAGAAGCCTCCCCGGTGATCAGGGCGTTACCGGGCAGCAAGGACGGCGGCATGCTGAGATGCCTCTCCGCTCGCTGACCTTGATAGCCTGACCACGGTTTCACGGTGAGTTCCTTTCTCCTCGGAATTCATGGTACGTCCCGAGTCCCGCATAGGGCAACGGCATTTTCCGCCGGATGATTCCCGGTTCCTCATCTGAGGCCACGCACTCTAAGCTGCGGTCCATGCGCGACCTGGCGTTGCTGCCCAAGGCTCACCTGCACGTGCACCTGGAGAGCACGATCCGGTGGGCGACGCGCAGGGCACCCGCTACGCCGAGGTCACGTTCACCGCCGCGGCCCACGGTGAACGGCTGGGCCAGATGGAGATGCCGCTGGAAGCCGTGCTGGCCGGCCTGGCCGAGGGGCAGGCCCGGCACGACATCGAATGCCGGGTCATCCTCGACCACTCCCGCCGCCGCCCGCTCGACCGCGCCTGGCAGACGCTCCGCCTGGCCACCCGCTACGCCGAGCACGGCGTGATCGCGCTCGGCCTGGCCGGAGACGAGGCCTACCCGCTCCGGCCGTTCGCCGCGGTCCTGGACGCGGCCCGGGCCGCCGGCGTGCACCTCGTGCACCACGCCGGGGAGTCAGGCGGCCCGGACAGCATCCGCGAGGCGATCATGGGCGGCCACGCCGAGCGGATCGGGCACGGGATCCGGGCCGTGGACGACCCCAGCCTGGTCGACGAGATCCGGCAGCGGGCCATACCACTCGAGGTGTGCCCCTCGTCGAACGTCGCCCTCGGCTTCGCGCCGTCCTCCTCCGCCCATCCCCTGCCCCGCCTGCGTGAGGCCGGCCTCACGGTCACCCTCAACACCGATATTCCGGCAAATATCGGCACCACGCTTACGGTCGAGTACACGCGGGTCCGGGAATCGTTCGAATACCAAGATCTTGTCCTCGCCGACCTGGCTCACGCCGCGGTCGACGCGTCCTTCGCCCCGGCCCAGACCAAAAAGAATATGCATGAACGCATCCACGCCTCGCTGGCCACGGAGGAATAAGTGCCCATCGCGTCCCGGCAGGAACCAGAACGCGGGCACGATCACTGGCGGTCGTACGCCCTGGTGGCCCTGACCTGCGCCGACATGTTGCGATATCTGCTCACCACAGCCGTGCCCAGACCGGCGAGCGCGAGAATGACCCAGACCAGGATCACCGGCCCGACGACGTGCTTTTCGCCATGGTTGGCCACAATGGCCGCGAGACCGGTAAGCGCGGCGCCGATCCCGGTGCCGAGAAACACTGCCTGGCCCTTACCGGACGGCGAATACCCTGCCGGTGGCCGGGAATCTGATGGTCCAGTGCGTAGCCTGGCATCTATCCGCTTGTCGATTTCCGCGCCGATCCGATCGACCAAGCCTTCTGCGACCGCGTCGTCGTAGTCGCGGCCGAGTTCGTGGTGCGCCGCCGTTGCGGCAGCGATGTCATTCCGCGTTGCCCCATCCACGGCATCACGATACATCTCGAATACTCGGCGGTCCACTATCGGAACCGGCGCCGAGGGCGATGGCCTCTTCGTGCGCGGCGCGGGGGTCGTCGGTGTGGAGGTCGAGATGCACTTGCTGGGAAGCCCCATCCGGCCAGTCGGGCGGAACATGGTCCGGCGCCAGTTGGACACCGATCCGCCACTGGCCAGCGGCGTCGATGACGCTATGCCCATCGTCGTCCTTGAAGACGTGCCCGCCGAGAATACCTGCCCAGAACGCGCTCTCGGCGTCCAGATCGGCCGCATCGAACACGATCACCTGGCGCGCCATGTCCATGAAGGCACACTACGCGATTGATCGCCAACGCTTCGTTGAGCCGCCTGTCGGAATCGAACCGACGACCTATTCATTACGAGTGAATCGCTCTGCCGACTGAGCTAAGGCGGCGCGCCGCCGGGCACCCGGCGGCTCAAGGAGTCTACCGGCATCGTGGCGCCGCGCCTGCATTACTGTGGTCTGTGCCTGATCACCAGAACCGCTGACCTGAGGTTGGTGCCACGCGCCCGGGTCCGCGGGCCTCGGGCGGGCTCGGCCGGCCGCTCCGGCCGGGGGCTACGGGCGGGAGAAGCCGTGAAGCTCGCCATGAAGACCGCGGCGGTTGCAGTCGGCATCCTCGTGGCCGGGCTCGCCGCGGGATGTGGCGCGGCCGGGCCTGGCACCACCAACAGGGGCGGCGGCGCGCACCAGGCCAGCGTGCCGGCGTGCGCTGCCTACGGGGTGCAGGCGATCGAGCACCACGTCACGGTGACG
>Ga0207416_1001768_pt1 | contig 26371 bp, 26 predicted proteins | sample PaiPotPPM11metaG_FD_184107 | JGI IMG/M metagenome (GOLD analysis project Ga0207416, IMG submission 184107) | Iron sulfur acid spring bacterial and archeal communities from Banff, Canada, to study Microbial Dark Matter (Phase II) - Paint Pots PPM... ... | reverse complement strand
GGATGAATCGTTTCCGCCGCATCCTCGTGCGCTGGGAGAAGAAAGTCGAGAACTACAAAGCCCTGGTCCAGCTCACCTGCGCCTTCATCGCGTTTCATCAAGCTGGCCTAGTGGGATAGGTTCTAATTCAGCAACTCGTTCAAATGGCCGAGTCGCTGCACTAACCGAGAGGGAGGCCCCGCCATGCGCTCCAAGCCCTTCAGTGCGGTTCAGTGTTCGTTCGTGGTTCGGACCATCGCTCTCGGTAGCGTCGCACTCCTGTTCCTCATCCAACTGGGCGGCGGCTTCTTACGCGCGCCTGCGGCGCAGGCACAGACAAACGCGGTGGTCGACCATCGCATCATCGTCGGTGCAGCGTCGACGCAGGGCTACTGCTTTGACTGGCAGGATACCGGCAATGGATACGGGCCGGGCTGCTGGCACCAAGACGAGGGATCGCAATGGGACGCGATCGACGTGAGCGGCGGGGGCATTCAAGCCGGGACGAACGTCTGGCATCAGGAGTATGGAGTTCAGGGCTCTGTGGCCCTCTGGGTAACCGCCATCAATCCCTGCGGTCAGTTCGACACGGGGACGAACTGCGGCGGAGGATATGGCTGTAGCTACGTGTACGTGCAGATGCGCGACGTTAGCAGTGGTGCCACCATCGGCGAGGAGCACTATCTGCACGTCGTACCTCAGGCCAGCCTCGGGTATATGGGGCAAGCTAGCTCCGGCTGGTCGTTCGTGACTGTTGGCATTATCGCCAGCAGCCAGCCGATGGGCAGTTGCATCTGGGATGGCGCGCATTTACATCAGAGCGGCAGAACCGTGTATCCAGATCAGGTAACCAACCGCAACGTCGGCGTGGGAGCCGGGGATGACCCGTCGGGATGCGGCGGAGCAATCAGTCGCTTCCTGTGTCTCTCGCCACTCGGTGATCCAACGTACCATTGGCTGCATGCGATCGAGGAGGGCACTCCCACATCGCGGCCAGCTGGTTGACGCTCCCGGGAGGCGTGACGGACGCCGCGGTCGGTAAGGAGGGATCGATCTGGGTGCTGGGCACAGCGAGCGCCGGTAACGGCTATCAAGTCTTCCATGCCAACGGCAGCGGCTACCAGTTGATCGACGGTGCTGCGGTCCGCATCGCGGTGGGGCCGGACGCGACGGTCTACGCCACGAGGGCTGATGGATCCATCTGGCGAAGGATTGGCGGCGTATCAGGCGTCTGGCAGCAGCTGGGAGGATGTGCGATCGACATTGCCGCAGGCGGAGATGGAGCGCTCTGGGTTGTCGGATACGGCACGTCAAATACCATCTGGTACTGGACAGGCTCCGGCTGGGCGCAGATCGACGGCGCGGCGGCCCACCTTGCCGCAGGACCCGATGGGACACTATATGGAACAGCCGCCGACGGGAGTATCTGGGAACGGATCGATGGCATTTCAGACTCGTGGCAGCAGATGGGAGGATGCGCGGTTGACATTGGCGTTGGCGGCCTGCTGGGATATCTCCGGGTGTTGGGTTGCGGTACCGTTCCCGGTGGCTACGGTATCTATGACTGGGGTGGATCCGGTTGGTTCGCGATTGACGGCGGAGCCGTCGATATCGCGGTGGACCACGCCGGGTGGCCATACATCGCCACCTCGGCGAACGCCTTCCAGAGACGAAACTAACGTCGCCGGCGGTAGCAGCCGACGCCTAATCGCTGCGACGCCACGGAGGCGTACAGGCGTTTTCCAACAGACTGATCGATCAGATAGTCCGTCGGCCTGCCCGCCCGCCGCCGCTACGCCTCGCTGGCGACCAGCAGTTTGCCTTTGGCCCGCGCCCGCTCGTGCGCCTTGAGCAACCGCTTGCGCAGGCGCAGCGACTTCGGCGTGACTTCGAGCAGCTCGTCCGTGGCGAGAAAGTCCAGCGACTGTTCCAGCGATAGGAGGATCGCCGGCGTCAGGCGCACGGCAATGTCGGAGGTCGAGGAACGGATATTGGTCTGCTTCTTCTGCTTGCAGACATTGACGGCAAGGTCGCTGTCACGGCTGTTGAGGCCGACGATCATGCCCTCGTAGACGTTGGTGCCCGGCTCGATGAACGTGTCGCCGCGCTCCTGCGCGTTGTTGAGGCCGTAGGTCACGGCCACACCGTCCTCGGCGGCGATCAGGGCGCCGTTGCGCTCGCCGCCGATCGGGCCGCGCATCGGCTCGTAGCCGATCAAAAGGCTGCTCATCGTGCCTTCGCCGCGCGTAGCCGTGAGAAAGGCGTTGCGGAAGCCGATCAGGCCGCGCGTGGGGATGCTGAACTCGACGCGCACGCCGCCGCGGCCGTCATTCTGCAGGTTCACCATCTGCGCCTGCCGCTTCGCCAGCGATTCGGTGAGGAAGCCGACGTATGCTTCGGGAGCATCGATCACCAGGTGCTCGATCGGCTCCATCGGCTTGCCGTCGACCTGGCGCGTGATCACTTCGGGCCGCGAGACCTGGAACTCGTAGCCCTCGCGCCGCATCGTCTCGATCAGGATCGCCAGGTGCAGCTCGCCGCGGCCGGAGACGAGCAGCGTCTCGGCGCTGTCCGTATCTTCGACACGCATGCCGACGTTCGTCTCCAGTTCGCGCAGCAGCCGCTCGCGGATCTGGCGGCTGGTGACGAAGCGGCCGTCGCGCCCGGCGAAGGGCGAAGTATTCACGCCGAAGGTCATCTTGACGGTCGGCTCTTCGATCGCGATCGGCGGCAGCGCCTCGGGGTTTTCGGGCGCCGCGATCGTCTCGCCGATGCCGACCGCGTCGATGCCGGTGACGGCGACGATGTCGCCCGCCGACGCCTCGCTCAGCTCAATGCGTTCGAGGCCGCGCGTCATGAAGAGCTGGTTGATACGCTGCCGCGAGATCTCGCCCTCGCGGTTGATCAGCGCGACCTGATCGCCGGGCGCGATGCGGCCGCGGAACAGCCGCCCGACCGCGATCTTGCCGCGGTAGTCGTCGTAATCCAGCGTGGTGACCAGCAGTTGCAGCGGCGCCTCCGCGTCCGCCACAGGTGCGGGGATATGGTGGATGATCGCCTCGAACAAGGGGCGCAGATCGGCGCCGGGAACATTCGGGTCGGTCGTGGCGATGCCCTGCTTGGCGATGGCGTAGATCACGGGAAAGTCGAGCTGGGCCTCGTCCGTCGCGAGGTCGAGGAAGAGGTCCTGCGTCATGGCGACGACCTCTTTGAGACGGGCGGCGGGACGGTCGATCTTATTGATCACCACGATCGGCTTGAGGCCCATCTCGAACGCCTTGCGCAGCACGAAGCGCGTCTGCGGCATCGGCCCTTCGACCGCGTCGATCAGCAGCAGACAGCCGTCGGCCATGTTCAGCACGCGCTCGACCTCGCCGCCGAAGTCGGCATGGCCGGGCGTGTCGATGATGTTGATCTTGATCGCGCCGTACATCACCGCCGTGTTCTTGGCGAGGATGGTGATGCCCTTCTCGCGCTCGAGATCGCCGCGGTCGAGGATCAGCGTTCCGACGTGCTCGTGCTCACGGAAGACATGGGACTGCTTCAGCAGTCCGTCCACCAGCGTGGTCTTGCCGTGATCGACGTGCGCGATGATCGCGACGTTGCGGATATCCTGCCGGGTGGCGTCGGTCATAGAGCTACTCAGTCCTTGGCTCGAAACGCGTTGCTCACGCCAGTCGCGAGGCATGTGCGGGACAAACGAAAGCCCCGAACGTCTCGGGGCTGCACGGGCCGCTCCGGGGCGGCGCAATCCCTGGTGATGTCCTTCACAGTATAGCATAGTTCGCGTGCGCCACGCGTGCTGCGGTCCGCGTGCCGGCCATGGCTCAGACGGTTTCAATCTCGACCCAGTCAACGAGATCCGCGACGTTCGGCCGGCCGTCGTGGCGCCAGGTGACGGGCGGCTCCTGCATGCGGCCGAGCGGGCAGATGCGCGTGGTGAGCCGCGCCATGACTGGCTCCAGCTCGCGGGCGCGGGTCGGTGATGCGGCAAGGCCGATGCACGAGAGCGGCAGGCCGGAACAGACGGCAGGCAAGCCGGAGGTCAGGTCATCGATGGGGGAGACGGTGATGGTGCGGTTCGTGCAGCCGCCGGCCTGATCGGCACGCGGTTGGAGGATGACCGTCCAGGCCGTCGAGCCGTCGCTCTCCCAGAGCCGGACGCCTGGGTCCATCGCGCTCCGGAACCGCGCCGCCTCGCGCAGGGCGCGGATGCGGGCGTGGTCGGCGGGGTCGAGCGCGCCGCGCGGCAGCGATACGGCGAGGCCAGCGAGCGCGTCTGCAAGCAACGCACAGAACGTCTCCGGCTCGATTTCGCCGCCGGATTCCAGCAGTGCTAGCTGCGGCGAGAGGCAGCCATGCTGGTCGAACAGCGCCACGTCCCAGGCGAGCCTGCGCGCCGTAGCCGGCGCTGCCCTGCCCGTCAGCGCTTCGCGAGCGACGGCAGCGATCGAGAGCGCGTGGCCGTAGCCGATGAACCGCGCCCTGGCCGGCGCGAGCGCCCGATACGCCGCGACGGTTTCGTCCGAACCGTAGATGATCACCGCACCCGCACCGGTCACTGCTTCGCGCTCCAGCAGCTCGTCGCCGCCGGGCCAGGGCAGGACGGCCAGCGCGTCCGCCAGGCGGGGCTCGATTCGCGCCAGCGTTTGGGCAAAGACCGCGGGAAAGAGCGGATCATGCGAGGACGGCTTGGCGAGGACCGGCGATTTGACCAGCAGGCCGCAGATCAGGCTGAAGATCGGCACCGTGGGCACCGTTCCCGCGAAGACATGGAGCTGCCGGCCGGAACCGCGGGCCATGCGCCGCAGGCCGCCGCCGGCAGGCACGAAGCCGTCGAGTACCGCGGGGTCGTCCAGCTCACCGCGCAGCATCTCGACCAGACCGTCCTCGCCGAACCGGGGCAGCATCATGTCGATCGCGTAGGTCAACGCCTCGCGCGAGTAGCCGATCAGCGCGGGCCCGTGCTCGAGCAGCGCGGCGCGGCCGGGATCGCCGGCTTGCCGCCAGCAGGCGAGCGCCCCATCAATGGCGGCGATGATTTGCCGCACCGGCATCGCGGTCAGTGCAGGAGCCACACGGTCAAGCGCGGCGGTGGCGGCTCGCGCCAGCTCCGGGCTGATGGCGATCCGGCGTGGCCCCCTCTCCTGCCCCTCCCCCAACGCGTTGGGGGAGGGGGATTGCCTGTCCGTACTCCCTCTCCCATGATGTTGAACGAGATGGGGGAGGGCCAGGGAGGGGGCCACGCCGGGCGGCAAGTACCAGAGGTCGAGCGGCGGCGTCATGCCTGTCGCTGTGCGAGCAGCAGATCGTCGAGCGCGATCGAGCAGCCGCGCGCTTCGGCGCCCTGCGCTCGGCCCAGCACCTCGAAGCCGTCCGCCACCATGCGGCCGAGGTCCTCCGTCTGGACCGCCGCGACCGAGGACAGGTTGCTCAGGTCGAAGAAGCGCAGCATGCCCACTTCGCCGTCGCCGGCGGGCTGCATCGTCTCCGGATTCAGCACCTGCACGCGGCACCAACTCGGCGCCAGCTTGCGCGGCGGCCGGCGGCGGCGCGCATGGTGGTCGATCAGCGTCGCGTCGTAGAACTGCGAGCACAGCTCGGTCATGCCGTATTCGTTGACGAGATACTGCGCCTGCAGTCCGAACACCTCGCGGTAGAGCCGGTACAGCTCGTCGCGCGGCACTTCGCGTGAGCGGCCCTTGAAGCCGCCCGTGTCCATCAGGCGGCTGCGCTTCGGCAGCGCCCAGCGCAGGCTCCGCTCGGTGCAGTAGTCCAGAAAATGCACGAAGGCGAAGGCCGTGCCGAGCAGCATCAGCGGCTTCGCCTCGGCCTCTGCCAGCGAGAGGTCGCGAGCCAATGCGTCATAGTGCAGGCCGGCGGCGTCCACGTAGTAGGCGCAATCCTCGGCCAGTTCGCGCGCGACCACGCCGAACATGTGCGAGAGCGACGAATGTGGCAACTCCTCGGGCGACTGCGCAAGCACCAGCATCGGCGGGCGGGCGCCGTCCGCCAGCAGCGCGGCCTCGAAGTGCGCCAGCAGCGAGGCATCGTACAGCTTTGCCGACGCCAGGTAGTGCGTGCCCTGCCGCCCTTCCTGCGTCGTGCCGCTGGTCGTGAAGACGAGTGCTGCCTGCTCGGGTGGGAAGCAGGTCAGCGGCAGCTCCTTGAACGCCGCCGTGGGCACGGCCGGAACGTCGCGCCAGTCGCGCAGCGATGCCGGCGTGGCCCGGCGCAGCTCGCAATAGCGCCGGTACGGCTCGTTGCGCGCGTACTGGAAGGCGAACACGTCGAGCGCGAGCCGGTTGAAGGCGTCGTCGGACATGGGCGCGCCCGCGCCGGTGTGAATCGCGGCGAGAATGCGCTGCTCCAGCTCGGTCGTCGAGCGATCGCGCGGCATGGCGTCGTGCGGCCCTCCGGCACGAGGATAGCACGCGCGCCGGCCGGACTCAGCGGGACGGGTAGCGCCGCGCGGCTGTCGCGTACACCGTGGCGTGCTCGCCGATGGCTCAAGACGAGCGAGCGGGCCCCGGCCAGCGGTCCGCGGAGCGGGTGGCCGCGCTCCGGCCGGGTAGCGAGTGTTTGGATGGGGGCCAGGAACTGGACGGCGTGGCTACGGAGGCGCTGAAGGTCATGCTGAGCGTCAGGAAGTAGGACGACGGCAGCAGGAGCCGATCCGCTATTCGTCATCGAGTCCCGGCTCAGGCTCGACCGCGTCGAGCTGTGCCTGCGTGACGGCGAGATCCTCCATGACCTGCGCGAGCGTGCGTAGCTGTTCGGGGTGCGCGTCGGCCCACTCCATCGCACGCCGCACCGCCGGACCGTAGCCAGCATACGGATCATCGGCCTTACGTACGCGTAACTCGCCATCGACGATGGCGTATGCGACCGTGCCACCCTCCCTGAGCCCGAGCGCCTCGCGTACGGAGCGGGGCAGGTAGAGGCGATCTTTGCGGTCCAGCTTGGCGTAAGGCACGACTCGGCTCCTATGGGCTCTCTGCCCGTTCCTCGCAGATTCCAAACTCATTGTCGGGCTTTCCCCGACGGTGAACCAAGGAGCTAGGGCGCCTCGGCCGAACGCAGACCCACGCTCAGATCGTCGCAGTCGTCGCCCTCCACTTGGCGTACCTATAGCCAAAGTCGGTAGACTTACTCAAGAGACACTGCGGAGGGCGGCATGGCGGACAACGGCGAGCGCAAGCGGGCATTCGTGGTCGGTGCACACCCCGACGATCCGGACTTCGGCGCGGGCGGAACGGCGGCGCTGTGGACGCGGCAGGGCTGGGATTTCTACTATCTCGTCTGCACGAACGGCAGCAAGGGTTCTGCGAACGCCGAGATGAACCCGGCTGAGCTGATCGAGTCGCGCCGCGCCGAGCAGCGCCAGGCCGCGCAGACACTCGGCGTGGCCGACTGCTTTTTCTACGACGGCGTCGACGGCGAGCTGCAGCCCACACGCGAGTTTCTGGGTTGGATCGTCCGGCAGATCCGCACGCTGCGGCCGGACGCGGTGTTCACGCACAGCGCCGAGCAGATCATCCGCGACAGCTTCATCAACCACACCGACCACCGCGTCACGGGGCAGGTGACGTTGGACGCGATCTATCCGGCCGCACGCGATATCTTCAACTTTCCCGAGCAGATCGCCGAGGGCTTGCAGCCCCACAAAGTGCTGGACATCTATATCTGGGGCTCGAATTCGCCCAACTTTGACGTCGATATTGAAGAAGTTGTCGACGTGAAGATCGAGGCGCTCATGCGCCACATGTCGCAGTTCGCGGGCCGCGAGGGCTTCCGCGAGTCCGTGCGCGACCGCTGGAAGAACGACGAAGGGCGGCTGGTCGAATCGTTCAGGCGCGTGCAGATGCGGGGGTAGACGCGTGGCGGCACGGTTCTGCGTCGAGTGCGGCGCGGCGCTGGAGGAGCGCGAGGCGTTCGGCCGCTCGCGGCCGGTCTGTTCGGCGTGCGGTCATGTGCACTTCGAGGACCCGAAGGTGGGTGTCGGCGTGGTGGCAACGCGCGCTGGCCGCATTCTGCTGACACGGCGCAACCACGAGCCGCGCATGGGCATGTGGAGCTTCCCCGCCGGCTTCGTCGATGCCTACGAAAACGTGGTCGCGGCGGCCGCGCGCGAGGCGCTGGAGGAGACGGGCGTGCACGTGCGCGTCGGGCCGCTGCTCGGCGTCTTCCAGGAGGCCGGCAGTCGCGTCGTCTTCATCGCCTTTGCGGCAGAGGCTGGAGCTGATGTGCCGGTCTGCGGCGATGAGTGCCTCGACGTGCGCTACTTCGCGCCGGACGAGTTGCCGCCGCTGGCGTTCGACACGGATGGCGCGGTGCTTGACGCGTGGCGCACGCTCGCCGGCATTGGCGGAGCCATCGCGGCCGGCGATGCCGCGGGCAGTAGCGTGGAACTGGAAAGCGGCTGACCGTTGAGCCTTACGGCGGAGATCAGGACAGCAGCTCGGGAGCTTGGTTTCGTCGCCGTCGGCGTCGCCCCCGCGGAGCTGGACAGGGCAGCGCGGTTCGTCTTCCACGAGCGTATCGACCTCGGCATGTACGACGGTCTGCCCTGGTTCAGCCACGAGCGCGCCGACCGCGCCACGGAACCGGTGCGGGCGCTCAACGCCGCGGCGTCGGTGATCACGCTCGCGGCGCCGTACAAGACGGAGTTTGCGCCGCAGGGGTCGATCGATGGGCTGCGCGGGCGCGTGGCCCGCTACGCCTGGGGGCGCGACTACCATCGCGTGTTGGAGAAGAAGCTGCGCTCGCTCGCCGCATTTATCGAGGAGCGCTGCGGGGCGCGCTCGCGCGGGTTGGTGGACTACGGGCCGCTGGCCGAGCGCGCCTATGCCGCGCGGGCGGGCATCGGTTGGTTCGGGAAGAGCACAAACCTGCTGCTGCCCGGCCTGGGCTCGTGGATTCTGCTGGCTGAGCTGCTGACCACGGCGCCACTCGAAGCGGACCCGCCGCTGGCAAAAAGCTGCGGCGGCTGCACCCGCTGCATCGTGGCCTGCCCCACCGGCGCGATCAGCGGGCCGTACGTCGTGGACAACCGTCGCTGCATCTCCTTTCAAACGATCGAGAACCGCGGCTGGATCCCGCGCGAGCTGCGCCCGCTCATGGGCGACTGGGTGTTCGGCTGCGACCTCTGCCAGGACGTGTGCCCCGTGGGCGGCGGCCGCGAGGGCGCTGCACTGCCGGAGTTCGCGCCGGCCACGCTCGACGCCGCGCTGCCCGAGCTGACCGCCCTGCTCTCTCTGAGTCAGGAGGAGTTTCACAGCCGCTTCCAGGGGCGGGCGATCGTGCGGGCGAAGCGTGCGGGCCTTGCCCGCAACGCCTGCGTCGCGCTTGGTAACATCGGCGATGCGGGAGCCGTGCCCGCGCTTATGGCGGCGCTGAACGGTGACGAATCGCCGGTCGTACGCGGGCACGCGGCCTGGGCGCTCGGCCGCATCGGCGGAGCGCCCGCTCGCGGAGCGCTGACGGCGGCACGCGAGGCCGAAGCTGATGCCCAGGTCCTTGACGAGATCGACACGGCGATCGCCGGCGACTGCGGCTCGGCAGATGGCGCGGGCGTGCTGGCGTCGCCGCTGGCGTGGCTCGCCGGGCCGTGGCGGCGCTGAGCGTCGTGCTTGACAGCGGACCGGTTTGAGGCGCTACGTTTCGCGCATCCGCTGGCGGCGTTCCCGGAACGGAGGAGGAGACACGATGACCACGCAACCGGAACAGCAGCACGACGCGCTCGATGTCGATGCCCTGCTCGCACAGGCGGCGAAGAAACTGACGCTGATCGAGCGGCGGCGCATCGAGGCAGGCGTGCTCGTGCCGTTGATCCGGGCCTTTCAGCACGAGATCGGGGAGGAGCGGGCGAACGCGATCGCTCGCAAGGTGATCGTCGAGGTGGCGGAGGAGCAGGGCCGCCAGACGGCCGCGACGAAGGGCCGCAACGATCTGCTCGCCTTTACGGAAAACATGCAGGCGTTCAGCGGCGGCGGGGCGCTGGAGATCGAGATGGTGGAGCGCAACGAGAAGCGCGTGGGCTTCAATGTGCGGCGCTGCCGCTTCGCCGAGATGTACCGCACGCTCGGCGCCGGCGACCTCGGCGGCATCCTCTCCTGCAACCGCGACTTTTCCAACGTCGGCGGCTTCAACCCGGCGATCGGTCTGACACGCACGCAGACGATTATGCAGGGCGCCGAGTTCTGCGATTTCCGCTACCGCGCCGCCCAGGCTCCAGAGGAGCGCGCCGCCGGCGCCTGACGAGCGAACAGAGGGCTCGCCCGACCGGGCCGCCCCGGATCGCGATGGCGGCCGTTGCAGCCGTCAGCGGCGCGCCTGGGCCGCGGCGCTGAAGAGGCGGACCTCCTTCGCCGCGCTGAGCGTTGCCCAGACGTTCGGCCCGGAGGCTGCTGCGCCGCCGGTTGCCTCGTGCGAGGTCGCGGCGCCAGTCAGCGGGCTGGACGTGGTCGCCACGGCGGCCAGGCGGCCGTCGATCACGTGCGCCAGCGACACCGCGTAGTCCAGCGACACGCCGCCGGGCAGGCCGCTGATCAGCACGCCCACGACAACACGACCTCGGCGAAAGACGACGAGGTAGTCCTGAGCGGTAAGGCCGGCCGCCGGGGACCAGTTGTAGGTGAGCCCTTGCGCCTCATCGCCCAGCGCCGAGACGGCAGGGTGCTGGACGTTGGAGTTGGCCGGATCGTTGGCGAAGCCGCTGATCTCGTTGGCCACGAGGCCGCGGGCCTGGTCAGGAGTGAAGCCGGTGATGAGCACGTTGCTGAGCAGGAGCGCGGCACCACGCTGCGGACTTTTTGCCTCCCAGTTGCCGAAATATGATGCGACGGAGAAGACGCCGTTCGTGTCGAGCGAACCCTCCCGAGCGAGCGTGTACTGCGCCAGATCCGTTTCGTTGAGGGCGAGGCTCTTCAGTCCCTGCTGGCTGGTGACGGGGGAGCTTCCCGCGGACGCCGACGCGGCCTGCGGCGTTGGCGATCCCTGCGGGGCGGGCGTTGACGCTGCCGGTGCAGGAGCGGCCGTCGGCGATCCCGGCGGCGGCTGCGTGGGCGAGACTACAATCGGCGCGTCCTGCGAGAGCGCGACTGCCCAGGCGCCCTGCCCCGGAGGAATTGCGGTAACCGAGGCGTAGCCGCCGGCCGGCGTATACGTCAATACACTGTCCGCGCCCGTCACCGCGGCCGAAGCCGTAGCCGAAGGGTTTCCGATCATCACCCACTCGTCGGGAGGCGCCGTGACTCGGTACAGCGGGGAGTCCGCGGCCGCATCCAGGCTGCCGCCGCCGGGAAAGTTCGCCCAGTAGCCCCAGCCTGCCTTCAGCGCCGCGTCAGCCGGTACCACCTCGTACGCGCTGTCCCTTGGCTGAATGGTGTAGAGAGAGCCCTCGGCGCCGCGCAAATGCGAGCCTTCCGGACCCGAGACCAGGTTCCAGCCCGCGGGGAAGGTTGCCGCGGGGCTCGGAATCGCCTGCTGGTGCAAGACTGCCAACGAGACGAGCAGGGCGCCGAGCAGCAGGCTGCATCGCCGCATGGGGCATCTCTCCTTCCCGCCAAAGCGGGCTCTTCGCACGCACTCCGCATTCGACAACGGCGGACGCAGTCCGGATCGTTACTGAGCACCGGCAAAGCCATGCCGGTGCTGAAAGTGTACGCTGAGGCAAGCGAAAGCGCTCGCATCGGCGGCCCGAGCGCGAGTACCCTTCGCCGGCACAATAGCACCCCATGGCGGGACGCGACAGCAAGCAGCGTGGCTGACCACCGCCTGAGCGGAACCGGCCGGCCGGTGTGGTCCGGCACGGACCCGCCTGCGGTCTGGCGCGGCGAGCCTAATGCCCGGCGGCGGCGATCGCCACCTCGCCGGGCTGGCCGGCGCCGTGGCGCATCGTGGCGGCCGCGTCCTCGTCGCGGATGAGGAAGGCGAACGCCACGCCGATCACGCTGATGATCACGCCGGCGAAGAAGGCGTCGTGGAAGCCGAGCAGCCCCGCGTGCTGGCCCTGCGGCGTGGCCAGAAAGCGCGGGTCAAACGCCTTGAGGCCGTAGTGTGCCGCCCGCTCGAACAGCACCGTGGCCAGCACGGCCACGCCGAACGACGCGCTCACCTGCCGGTTGGTGCTGAACAGGGACGAGGCACGCCCGGTGTCCTGCGGTGTAATCGTCGCGTAGGTTGCCGCCTGCAGCGGGATGAACGTGAACGCCATGGCGATACCGCGGATGAACATGATGCCCACGACCCACCAGATGTTCGTCTTCAGATCGATCCAGAGGAACAACGCCGAGCTCACGGCGAACAGTGTTAGCGCCGCGGCCAGCAACCGCCGCGGACCGACCGTGGGATAGAGGCGGCCCGAGAGTTGGGCGAACAGTACGACCGCGAGCGCCTGCGGCAGCAGGATCAGGCCCGTGTCGATCGCCGAGTAGCCGCGCAGCGTCTGCAGGAAGAGCGGCAATAAGAAGATCACGCTGATCAGGCTGGCGGAGGCGGCGAAGAAAACGATGTTGGCGTTGCGGAACATGCGGTCCACGAACAGACGCAGATCCAGCATCGGCCGCGTCAGCCGCAGCTCCACCACCACCATCGCCACGAAGCAGGCGATGCCCACCAGCCCCGTGCTCATCACCGTCGCCGAGGTCCAGCCATCCTCCGGCGCTTTCGAAAGCGCGTACAGGACCAGCGCCAGCCCGGCGCCCGAGAGCACGAAGCCCCAGAAGTCGAAGTCGCCGCTCAGCGGCTCGGTGTGCTCTTCGAGGAAGAGCCAGGAGAAAATGAAGCCAATCACGCCGATCGGCACGTTCACATAAAAGATCCAGCGCCAACTCACGTCGTCCACAAGCAGACCGCCGATGATTGGCCCGAGCGCCGGCGCGATCACGGTGGGGATCGTCAGTACGAGCGAGGCGCGAGCGCGCTCGGCGGGCGGGAAGGCGCGGAAGAGCATCGCCGTGCCGACGGGCGTCATCATGCCGCCGCCGACGCCTTGCAGAATACGGAAGGCGATCAGTTGGCCGGTGTTCTGCGAGAGACCGCAGAGCGCCGAGCTGGCGGTGAAGGTCGCCAGCGCGAACAGAAAGGTCCGCTTGGTGCCGAAGCGGTCGCCGATCCAGCCCGAGGCGGGGATCCAGATGGCGAGGCTGAGCAGGTAGCCGGTGACCACCCACTCCAGGCCGCTGCTGTCGGCCTTGAGCTGCTGGCCCAGCCTGGGCAAAGCGACGTTGACGATCGTCAGGTCCATCAGGTCCATAAACAGACCGAAAATGAAGGCGGCGGCGACGAGCCACTTGTACGGGGCATTGCGCAGTCGGGTCATTCTTGCACCGTCCCGGCATCGTGATAGACTCAACCTGGACCGTTGGGTCCAACTTCCGCCAATTTAGACCGTGGAGTCCAGTTTGTCAACCGATCCTTCGTACGGTTCGCGGCCCGGCCAAACGGCCGGTGCGGCGGGCGATTGGCGCGCGGCCCGGCGGCAGCACATTTTGGACGCGGCGCGCACGATCTTCCTGCGCGACGGCTACCGCGGCACCACGATGGAGCGGGTGGCCGAGGAAGCCGGCGTCAGCAAGCAGACGCTCTACAACAACTTCGGCGACAAGGAAGAGCTGTTCGAAGGTCTGCTCGAACGCCGGCGCGAGGCGGATCTGGTCGGCGCGCTCGCGCGGGCACTCGACGCGGCGGCCGACTTTAACCCCGAGCAGGCGGTGCGGCTGGCTGCCGAAGCGCTCGTGCGCTCCGGGCTGGACCCCGATTTCATCGGCATTCATCGCATCATCATCGAACTGGCGGCCGAGCAGCCAGACGTGATGATGCGCGTCCGCGAGCGGACGTTCTTGAAGAACGTGGCTGCCGTGCAGGCCGCACTCGAACGCGGCATGGCGGCAGGCAGGATCGGGCCGATCGATGCGGAAGCGGTGGCGTACATCATCTTCGGCGTCTCGGCGTCGATCGGGCTGTTTCGGCCAAGCGTTCACGACGAGGTTTCTGAGCGTCTCACGCCGGAGCGGATGGCGAGCGCCCTCGGCGGCCTGCTGGCGCATGGCCTGCTGGCGCAGCCGGTCTGAACCCGCCGGCGCCGAACCAGCCGCTCGCGCCCACATCGCCGGCAGGATCGCTGCCACGCCACGGCGTCCGGCTCCGATCCCCCGCCGAATGATTGATCGAGCGCTTCCGTCCTGGATTGAGAGCCTCGCAAGCCGGCGCCCGATGCCCGCCCTACCGATACAGGCTGCGCAGATATCTGTCCGCCAGTCGCTTCTGCACCTGCGGCGTGAAACGCGATAGCTCCCGGTCCAGCCGCTCGACCTCCAACGGGGAGAGCGTGACCTGCGGCCGCTCGACGACGTGCGCCTTCAGAAAGGCCATGCGGTAGGCCGTCGGCGGATGCGTCGCGTCCAGCCGGTACTGCTCAACCGTTTGCGCGCCATCGTGCAGCGCCGCGGCCACGTCCTCCTGGGAGAGCCGCCGGCGCAACTCCGGCATCAAGTCCTGCATGCGATCGTTCAGCGCCAACTGGTGCACGGCGTTGGCGAAGCGGCCACGGTAGTGCAGCTTCGCCAGCATGGCGAGCACGGCGTCGGTGCCCGCGACCTCTGCCGCGAGGTAGTCTGCCAGGTACTCTGCTCGCTGCGACTCGCGCCAGTTCAGGTGGCTGAGCAGGCGCAACGCACCGCCCGGGATGTACGCGACCAGTCCCATAATCGCGTTGGCGAGCAACTCGGCGAGATTCTGGCGCCGTACCGTGGGCGACGGACTCAGGAAGCCGTGCCAGGTGCGCAACGAGTATAACGCCGTGCCGATGTACAAGCCGCGGGAGGAATCGCCGTTTACGCCGTGCCCCAGCTCATGCCCCAGCAGGGCCACTCGTTCCTGTGCGTCGAGCGAGAGAAACAGCGGCAGTCCGAGCAAGAGTACCCGCCGGCGTCGCCAGCCCACCCGGCCAAACGCGGCGTTGTACTCCGGCGTGATCACGATCGCGTCCAGGTTCGCCGTGTTCAGCTCGCGAGCGATCGCGCCGGTAAGCTGCAGTGTCGCGGCGACCGCGTCATGGGCCGCGGCCGTGCCTGAGAGCTGCGGCACGCGCGGCCGCAGCTCGAAGGCCATGACCAGCAGCAGGATGCCAGGGAAGATACCGATCGGGTTCCAGCCAACAGTGAACAGCAGAAACAGCCCCGCCGCCGCGGTCAGCAGCGTCAGCGCATGCACGGCCGTCGCCAGCACGTACGCCAGCGCTTTTGCCAGTGTGAGCCGCGGCTTGAGCGATCGCGCGGCGATCACGTCGTCAAGCAGGCGCTTCCCGAGGCGAGCACTCAGCGAGGTGTAGACTGCGCCCACGAGGTCGCCGGGGCGGTTCCGCGGTGACTGTCCAGACGATGAGCGGGACATCGAGCCTGAACCCCGGTCGGACCGTGACGCCAACAGCCGATCAGCCAGCCGAGCCGTGAGAGCCGAGTGTAGCCCATGCGCCATACTGCGGCAACGGCTCCAGTTCCTCCGGGTGTGCCGCGTTAGGGAGTCGCGCGGCCTGAGCGGCGGGAACTGCTGGGCGGCGACGCAGGCCCATGCCGGCGTTCTCGTCCGACGTATGCCTCGATCTCGTCGCGCCACGCCGCTCGTGGGCGTCGTGACTGGCCGCGGACGGCGGCAAAGAGCAGGAGTGCGGCCGGCCACGACGGAGCGCAGTGGTTTCCTGCGAAACGGCGCCGGGTCAGCCGACGGTCCTTCGCCCGTTTGGTATAGTAGCTGCTGCCCCGGATGGCTCGCGAAATGCGACGCAGACCGGCCGTCGCGCAGCGGGGTGCGCAGAAGCCATGTGTCCGGCAGGCTTCACCCACGAGGTTCAACGATGGCAGCGGATCAGTGGTTTACCCTCGTCCGGTTCAACGCCGACCCGTCCCATCTCACCGGCGTGGCGCAGACGCGCAACGCCCGCGAGACGCTGGCGCTGCTCGATCAGTGGCAGGAGCGCTTTCCCGCAGAGACCACGGTCGTCTTCGATCCGGACAATAAGCCGGTCGAGCGGTCCCTGATCGAGCCCCTCGATCAGGGGGCAACACGCCGCGGCAGCGCCGGTTTGTAGCTCGGTGCGCTGCCGTCGGGTGCAGCGGGCAGCGTTGCAGCCGCCGCGCCATGCCGTCCAGCAACGCCGTGTCGATCTCCATGCGCGCGATTCGGCGCTCGCACGCGACCGCCGGCGATGTGGCCGCGGCACCGGCTGGCCGGCCTTCAGCGCGCCCGCGAATCCGCGCTGAAGATACGCACGCCCCGATGGGGCTCACGGCCGCGGCTCACCGAGGTCAGGTTGAAGCGCTGCGCCAGCTCGTGCTGCTTGCGCCGAATGTACGATGGCTGCGGCGGCAGTTGCACCGACGGCTCGCCGTGTACGCGGATGTCGTTGATCGCGTCCTCCGCCTCGCGCAGCGCCTCAAACTCGGGATCGTACGAGCGCCGCGCCGGCTGCTGCTGCGTCACCGAGAGCAGCATGCGCTCGATCTGCGAAACGGCGTTTGAACGCAGCACCGAGAGCGGAATGTGCCGGTCCTCCGCGTCGCGCAGCGCCGGCGGTTTGCGGCGAAAGTAGCTGTTCAGCGTGAACACGGTGTCCGCTTCGTCCAGGCTGTCCACGACGTTCGCCGCCACACGCGTTTCGCGGATCGCCTGTTCAAGGCGCGAGCGCGAGATGCCGAACGGGAAGATGCGCGTGGCACGCGCCGGCGCATCGAGCGGCACGGCAGGCAGGGACTCGTTCACCATCGTTGGCGCGAAGCTGTCCTGAACGACATGCGGCGCCAGCGTCGACACGGGCCGCGCGATCTGGCTGTAGCCGCTGTGGCGCCCGCCGCGCCGTCCGCGCCGCTCGCCGAAGGCACGATTCTCAAATGGGTTGAGCTCGGCCAGCTCGCCGCGCTCTTCGATCGCGCTGGTGATCGAGCCGTCCGGCCGCATTTCGCGCAGCTCGGCGTTGACAACGAAGCCGCGCAGCAGCGCATCCACCGTTTCGGCCACGTCCTGATGCAGCGCCACGCGGTCCCAGCTCTGAATCTCGACGATGATGTCGAAGGTCGGCGGCGCTTTGCGTTCCAGAATCGACTTCTGCGTGCCGCGCCGCCGCGCCTCCTCGTCGCCCAGCGTCACCGACTGAATGCCGCCCACCAGATCGGAGAGCGTCGGGTTCTGCATCAGGTTTTCCAGCGCGTTGCCGTGCGCCGTGCCCACGAGCTGGACGCCGCGCTCGGCGATCGTGCGCGCCGCCTGCGCCTCAAGCTCGGTGCCGATCTCATCGATTACCACGACTTCGGGCATGTGGTTCTCGACGGCTTCGATCATCGTGGCGTGCTGGGCGCTGGGCGTGCGCACCTGCATGCGCCGCGCCGAGCCGATCGCCGGGTGGGGAATGTCGCCGTCGCCCGCGATCTCGTTGCTGGTATCGACGATGATCACGCGCTTGTTCAGGTCGTCGGCCAGCACGCGCGCCGTCTCGCGCAGCATCGTGGTTTTGCCCACGCCGGGCCGGCCGAGCAGCAGAATGCTCTTGCCGCTCTGCACCAGATCGTCGATCAGCTGAATCGTGCCGAAGACGGCGCGGCCGACGCGGCAGGTGAGCCCAACCACGCGGCCGGCGCGGTTGCGGATGCAGGAGATGCGGTGCAGCGTGCGCTCGATGCCGGCGCGGTTGTCGTCGCCGAAGTCGCCGATGCGCTCGATCACGAAGTCGAGGTCGGCGTGCGTGACCTCGACGCTGTCGAGCACGACCTCACGGCCGGGATAGCGGGCGCTGGGCAGGCGGCCGAGGTCCATCACGATCTCGAGCAGCTCGCGGTTGTCCTCCCGGCCCTTCAGCGGCGCGCAGAGGTGCGGCGGCAGCGCGCTGAGCAGGGCATCCAGGTCATCGGTTATCGTGCGTTCCATCTCAGCTATTCTCGTTGGTTTCTTGCACGGCAGTTGTGGTTTAGACGCTGGCGAGCGGCTGGTGAGCGGCAACCCGCACCGGCTTCGGTTCCTTGATCGGCGTGACCAGGCGCTTGACCACGCCGTGGTATTCGGCCACGGGCTCGAAGCCCTGCTCGCGATGCAGCGCCAGCAGGTTCTCGGCGTAGCGCGGCACGAGGCTGTACACCGGCCGGCGCCGGCCGAGCAGCCCCGCGGCGTGCGCCAGCAGCGCCGCGCCGTGTGCCGCCGCGTCCGAGTGCAGCAGCAGGTCGATGCGGCCGATCTCGCCGTCGGGCACGGCCCGCAGCCAGCCCACCGTACGGCCATCCAGCTCGGCCACCAGATCGTGCCGGCCGCGGCCCTGGCTGCGCCGCTCTTGCCCCGCGATCCACTCGGCGTAGGTCGCCGCCTCGTAGCGCCGCACGCTCTCCGGTGTGACGGCGTTGTAGAGCCGGAAGAGGGCGAAGCCATCGGCGCGGCCGCGCTGGCGCAGCATCAGCGTGGGGTCGAGCGGCACCGCAGGCGCCGGTTCGTTCAGTTGCAGCAGCGTCTCGTGGACGTAGGGCATGAAGCCCAGCGCCCGCGCCGCATCGAGCGTCGTGTTGCCCGCCTCCAGTCGCAGGAACAACCGCAAGGTGCCGGCGCGAGCGGCGGCGACGACGAGCTGATCGACCAGTGCCTCGAGCGTAGGCCGCGGCTCGTCGCTCGCGATGATCAGGCAGTCGACTTCCCAGGCCAGCCGGCTGCCGCGGGCGCGGGCCGAGATCACGCCGCGGATCGTCAGTCCTTCGACGCTGATCCAGGTGTGGCGGCCGGTCGCGAAAGAGAACCACTGCTCGAAGGCGCTTTCGAGCAGGCGGGCGCCTTCGCGGCGGCCAAGCCGGTCCCAGGTATGCGCCTCGTTGGCGTAGACGCGGCCGTCGAAGGAGACGAGCGCGACGAGATCGGTCGGGCGGACGGGCCGCGCGGTGGTCATCGTGCTGCCGAAGGCACCCTCACTTTCCGCCAGGAGCGGGATGGGCGCTCTCGCGGACGATCTGCAGGAAGTAACGATGAAAACGGTCGTCGCCGGTCAACTCCGGGTGAAATGAGGTCGCGAGCAGGTGGCCTTGCCGCGCCGCCACAACCGAGCCGTCTTCCAGCTGCGCCACGATTTCGGTACGCGGGCCGACCTCGTCGATGATCGGCGCGCGGATGAAGATGGCGCGGTAGGGGCGGCCGTTCAGCGCCGCTACGGCGAGATCGGTCTCGAAGCTGTCCTTCTGGCTGCCGAAGGCGTTGCGCTGCACGCCGATGTCCATCGCGGCAAGGTTCGGCCGATCGAGCCCCGGCGCCCGCTTGGCGAGAATGATCGCACCGGCGCAGGTGCCCCAGGTTGGCAGACCGGAGCGCGTGAGCGCTTGCAGCGGCTCCAGCAGCCCGTAGGCGTCGAGCAGGCGGGCGATCGTCGTGCTCTCGCCGCCGGGAATGATCAGACCGTCGAGGCCCGCAAGGTCGGCGGGCAGCCGCACTTCCACCGGCTCGGCGCCGCAGGCGCGCAGCGAAGCCGCGTGCTCGGCGAAATCACCCTGCAGCGCCAGCACCCCGATCCGTGGCGGCTGTGTTCCGTTCGTCGTCATTCACGTTTCAATCCTCACCCAGCGGTGAGGCCGGGTGCGACAACTCTCACGATTGTAGCGCATCGGGGCGGTGGCCCTCATCCCCTCCCCCTTCTCCCAATCCTGGGAGAAGGGGCGATCGAGCGGAAGAGGCGCGGGGCGCCGGCGTGTTAGCGTATGGCGAAAGGGCGCACATCAGTGCGCCCTCGCCACGTATGCCGAAACGATCGCGGGTTTGGCGGGCTACCAGCCGCGGCCGGCGAGCTGCTGCTCCGGAGCCAGCGAGCGGGCGGACGTGCCGCGCATCGCCTCGCCCAGCCCGCGCGAGACCTCGGCGAGAATCTCCGGGTTGTTGTAGTGCGTCACGGCCTTGACGATCGCCTTCGCCCGCACGGCCGGGTTGTCCGACTTGAAGATGCCCGAGCCGACGAAGACACCCTCGGCGCCAAGCTGCATCATCAGCGCCGCGTCGGCCGGCGTGGCGACGCCGCCGGCGGAGAAGTTCACCACCGGCAGCCGGCCGATGTCGTGCACCTCTTTGACCAGGTCGTAGGGCGCCTGCAGCTCCTTCGCCGCGGTGTAGATCTCCTCCTCCGGCATGTTTTGCAGGCGGCGAATGTCGTCCCACAAGGCGCGCATGTGGCGCACGGCCTCGACGATGTCGCCGGTGCCGGCCTCGCCCTTGGTGCGGATCATCGCCGCGCCCTCGGCGATGCGGCGCAGCGCCTCGCCCAAATTCCGGCAGCCGCAGACGAAGGGCACGCGGAAGTCGTGCTTGTTGATGTGGTGCGCCTCGTCCGCCGGCGTCAGCACCTCGGACTCGTCGATGTAGTCGATGCCAAGCGCTTCGAGCACCTGCGCCTCGACGAAGTGGCCGATGCGCGCCTTCGCCATCACCGGAATGGTGACCGCCTCTTTGATGCCGATAATCATGTCCGGGTCGCTCATGCGTGCCACGCCGCCGGCGGCGCGGATGTCGGCCGGCACGCGCTCCAGCGCCATCACCGCGCAGGCGCCGGCCTCCTCGGCGATCGTCGCCTGCTCCGGCGTCACCACGTCCATGATCACGCCGCCCTTGAGCATCTGCGCGAGGCCGCGCTTCAGCAGCCAGGTGCCCTTCTCTACTGCCATCGTGCCTTCTCCCATGCCCAGTCTGCGCGGCCTGCGCCGTGTGGCCCTGTTCACTGTCATAAAGTCTATCGGCCGTGCAGCACGGCCGCAAACGGGCACAGGCGGTCCACTTGCCGCCCAACCGGCCTGTTCCGTTTGGTGGAAAGCGGCCCGGCGCAGCGATGCGGCAGCGGCGCCCGATCGCTGAGGCGCCCGTCTCTTATCAAGATCTCATCTTTGTCCAACGCCGGCTCAATCCAGCGTTGCTATCGTCGTGACTGAACGGGGACCGCAATGGCCCGGCAGCGCTTTCCACGAGGTGTCCGATGCCGCAGACGAAACTGCAACCGCTCACAGAGCCGCTCAAGCGCTGGATCCTGCCGCTGGCGATCAGCGCGTTGACGCTGGCGGATGGCGTGCTCCACCTGCGCCTGGACTATCTGCTGTTCAACGGCACGCTCTGGGGTTCGGCGGCGCCCGGAGGCGGCGGACATCCGGCGGGGCCGCCGCCCGGAGCCGCTGGCCCGCCGCCGGGGGTGGGCGGCCCGCGTCCGGGTCATGGCGGCGGCAATCCGTTCCCGCTGCCGCTGAACGAGATGTTCTTTCTGAACTTCCTTGCCGCGATCGGGCTGGTGCTGGCGTTCTGGCTCGCCTACCGCGTCTTGCCGCGCTGGCTCTGGCTCATGGATATCGGCATCGCGGCCTTCGCAGCCTTTTCGATCTGGGGCTGGTGGTACGTGGGCAAGCCGAACCCGCAGAACCTGGGACATATCTCGAAGGCGATCGAAGTGGCGCTGCTGCTCCTGCTCGGCCTGCACGCCTGGCTGGTGCTCAGGCGCCAGCGTGCCGGCGACCGCTCGGCGACCTCGTTCATCGTGGACGCTCCGTCGCTCTGAGCCGAACGCGCGGGGCGCGCCGCTGGCCGGCGCGCTTCGCAGAGGCGTTGCGGTCGGCCGGCTGCTACCAGGCGGCGTGCAGCAGCGCCAGCATGCGCTCGGCGTAGTCCGCCGGGCGCTCGCCGGGATTCGCGTTGAAGTTCTTGAGCGTGTCCTGTGCGATCTGCGGCAGATCGGCCTCGGGAATCCGCAACTCGCGCAGGCGGCTCGGCATGCCGGCCTTCGCCAACAGCCCCTCCAGCGCTTCGGCCGCCGCGTTCGACGCCGCCTCGGTGGTCATGCCGTCGCGCCAGACGCCCAGCCCGGCGGCGATCGCCTGGATGGACTCCACACGCTGCGGCGGCAGGCGGCGCAGGCAGGCCGGCAGCACGGCCGCGGTCGCCTCGCCCTGGCCGACGTGGTGATAGCGGATGTGCAGCGCGGTGGCGAGCGCGTAGCTGGCGCTGGCGGCGGCGTCACGTTCGCGACCGGCGCCGTCGTCGGCAGCGCGGTTCTGCAAGAAGGCGGCGGCACAGAGGTCGATGCGCAGTTGCACATTCTCCGGCTCGCGCGGCAGGCGGCCGAGCGCGCCGTGCGCCAACGCGAACGCCTGGCGGTTGTCGCCCGCCACGAGTGGATTTGCGGCCGTGGTGCCCAGCGCCGTCAGCGCACCGAGGAACGTGGTCGTGGCCGTGGAGCGCAGCAGTTCGAGCGGCGCCGTGAGCAGGGCGCCGTGATCCCAGACGATCGCCACCGGCCGCGTCTTCGGATCGAAGAACTCCATGCGGTGATCGAGCTCGTCGTTCTTCAGCGCTGAGCCGGCGCGGTTCATCGCGCTGGTCGGCGTCGTCGGCACGTTAACGATCGGCGGCTTCGGCGCGAGCAGCCGCGGGCTGTACGCCGGCTTGCCTTCCGGATACTGCGTCATCAGCGCATACGGGTCGCCCTGCTCGGCCAGCAGGATGGCGACGACGCGCGAGCCGTGGATCACGCTGCCGCCGCCCACGGCCACGAGCAGATCGGCGCCGGCCGCCCGCGCCGCCTCCACGCCGCGCATGATCGCCGGAAAGGTCGCGTCTTTGTCCATGCCGTCGTAGACGCCGGCGAACGCCTCGCCGCAGGCGCCGTGAACGCGTGCCACCAGATCAGTCTGACCGGCGATGGTCTTGCCGCAGAGCATGAATGTCCGCCGCGCTCCGGCACGCCGCACTTCGTCGCCGAGGCTCGTGATCGCATCCGGCCCGCAGTAGAGCCGCCAGGGATAGCCCTGAGCGCGAAAGGCAACGGCTGCCTGGGTCGTGGTCATGGTCCCGCCTCCGCGTCGCCCCTAACGCGCGATGCCGTAGGCGATCGCCTTCATCGCCGGGTCTTCAGACGCGTCCAGCCGCTCCTTCACCCGGCGGATGAGCTGACCGGTGGCCGTCTCGCCCCAGAACCAGCGCGCGAACGCCTCGCCGGTGGTCTGCGGCTGCATGATCAGCCACGCCTCGAAGTACAGGGCCTTCAGGTCGTCGGCGCAGTAGCGGATGAAGAGCGGCAGCGGCACCTCGCCGGGCCGCTCGCGCATGTCCGCTTCCTCGCCGGCGGCGAAGGCCTCAAGAAAGCGGATCACGCCGCGGAAGCGCTCTGCCGGAATGCCCGTGAGTCCGACGGCGGTGCGGCCCTCGCGCTGGCGCCACTGCTCGGCGTAGCGGCGCATGCGCGTGGTTTCCATCGCCGCGTCTGCCGAGGGCGGCACAGCGTCGATCTGCGACGCCTGCACCGGCACCACGGACACCGCTTCCGGCGCGGCCTCGTCCGGGTAGTCGCGCAGCACGGGACAGTCATTCTCGGCAAACAGGTCGAGCGCGGCGCGCAGCACGCGCTGTTGCAACTCCGGGTCGTGCGGCCGGCCGAAGGGATGACCGAAGGGAAAAGGCACGAACAGGGCGCGCGGCGGCTTCACCTGCGCGGTATGTTCGCGCACCAGGCTGATCGAGGTGGTGGGCAGGCCGGCCGCTTCGAGCACGCGGGCGATCACACCGACGGTGTGTGTGCAGAACGGTCAGGTGGGCGTGAGCAGCACGGCGTCGGCGCCGTCCTCGCGCAGCCGCCGCGCCACCTCCGGCGCCGTCTCGACGATGATACGTGTCACGTCGCGCTGGGCGCCCATAAATGAGTAGCAGTTCGGCGCCAGACCGCCCAACTCACCCCGCCGCACCAATTCGCGCAGCCGATCGATCGGAAAGACGACGTTCCAATCCTGCTGCGTCGCCGTGCGGTCGAAGCCGATGCTCTGGTGGCTTTGCAGCACGTCGGCCTGGGTCGCCGTCGAGGGCACGACGCGGAAGCTCGGATCGCCGGGAGCGAACGGCCGGTCCTCGCGCAGGTGGATGCCGATCGTCGTGACGATGGCGAGGCGGCTCTGCGCCAACGGCCTCGCCAACGGCGCGCAGGGCGAAGAATCGTTCACCTGCGCCGGCAGCGCCAGAATCGTATTGCGGGCGATCTGTGAGAGGCGGTCGAGGCGTGGCATCGGCGCGGTCCTTGTCTATGCCGGGTTTGCTGCCCGTTCCTTCGGCGGCATCGCGGCGAGCCGATCCAGCAGCTCGGCCTCGCTCTGATCGAGGTCGATCGGGTCGCCGTGCGGCTGCGGGTAGTCTTTGCCCGTGGGCCAGTAGACCTCGACGCGGTTGCCTTCCGGGTCGCGGAAGTAGCAGCCGAAGGCGATGCCGTGGTTGACCACGCGATCGACGGGATAGCCGCGTTCCTTGATCTGCTGCCAGAACCGGCGCAGGTCGGAGAGCGAACCGACCGTGAATGAGATCTGCTGCACCTCGCTCTTGCGGTCCGGCGACCGCATCAGCGCCAGCTCGTGATGCTCTTCGGCCGGACGGGCGCTGAGGAAGACGATCCAGTCGCCGTCGCCGCGGTCGGTGACCTGCATGCCAAGAAAGCTGCTGTAGAAGTCGATCATCGTCGCGGGGTTTTGTACGAACAGCCCGACGTGCCCCAGCCCGGTAACCTTCGGCATCGCGCACCTCCTGCTGACCGCTCGCGCGCTGCGGCGGCTTTACCGACTTCAGCCCGGCATCGCTGCGCGGCGCACGGCGCTACGAGCCTACCACGCGCCGGCACGTTGGCAAGCGCTTCGGCGGGGGCCGTCCGTCTGTCGCATAATCGGCGTATGATGCGCGGCGCCCGATCGCGACTCGTCTCGGCTCGGTTGCCGCTCTTGCGTGTGGCAGCGCTCTCGATCGCGGCCTGCGGCGGGTCGGTCGTGTCGCCCACCGCGCCGTCGCGAACGCCGCGCGCCACGGCGGCGGATGCTGCTGCGGGATCGACGGCCTCGCGTCCGATCGACCGTTCGCACTGCCACGCTGTTGGACGCAGAACCGCCCCGGTCGTGTGCGACCGGGGCGGTTCTGTGTCTGGTGAACGGTGGCTGAGCGCTAGCAGGCGACGGTGAAGTCGATCGAGGCGTGCGTGCCGCGCTCGGTGTTGAAGTATGCGGTCCAGGTGCCGCAGCTTGCGTCGCCGCCGAACAGGTTGATCGGGGTGAAGCCGGCATCGAAGCTGCCGTCATCGCGCACGTAGACGCGATCGTCGTCCAGATCGTAGCGGTTATTGTTCGGGTCCATGAAGTGGACGTGCAGCGTCTCGTCGGACACCCAGCCCTCGCCGGAGATCACAAAGTGGTGGAGTGGCGAGCCGACGGTTGTATCGATGCTGAGGAACCCGCGGGCGCTGGCGCCACGCGTCCCGGCCACGCCGATGGCCAGGCTGGCCACCGCGGCGATCAGAGTGATGGCGAGCAGTTTACGCATCTTCTGGCCCTCCCTGTGCTGACACGGCCTCGAGTCGGCCGCTGTATCCGTGGTTACCGCGGCGTTGTCGCGGCGGTGACATCAGCGTAGCGGCGGGCGGATTCATCCCGGCATGAACGCGCCCACGCGCGCGGTGTGAACTGCGCTACACAGCCGGCAACGTACCGGCGGGCGCTGCCGAGGCGGTCGCCCCCATAGGCGGCCAGTGCCGCGTGGCTTCGTACATCCGCCGGCACACCGTGCTATGCTCACCGCGCCGATTTGAGCGGCGCGGGCCGGCCTCTCCCTTGCCACGGGAGAGGCTGTTCGCTGTCTTCAGCAGCAAAGGGGAAGACCCGGAAATGGAGAAGATCAACCTTACCGTGGCGCTCGCGGGCTTCAACGAGCGCTGGTCCCCGCGGACGGTAGCAAGTGTGAACGACTACGAAGTAAAGCTGGTGAAGGTCTGCGGGGAGTTCATCTGGCACAGGCACGAGCAGACGGACGAACTGTTCCTGGTCCTGCAGGGCGAGCTGACGATCCGCCTGCGCGACCGCGAGATCGCGCTTGGCCCGGGCGAGCTGTGCGTGGTGCCGCGCGGCGTGGAGCATCAGCCGTTCGCGGCAGAAGAAGCGCAAGTCCTGCTGCTGGAGCCGCGCGGCACGATGAACACCGGCGATCGGTGAGGCGCGCTGCACAACGACGGCTGTGCGGGGGGACCGCCCCTTCGCTTCTCTAGCAGGCTGATGAAAAAGCAGATTTGCCCAGATTTCAAGTCACCGTTATGTTTAGCTGCACGCGGGGCTTGTCAAACGTCAGTGGTCATCAGCAGTCGTTTTTCAGCACCCTTAGGACTACTTCGGTAGTTCCGGCGAGGGCGGAATGCTGTGCTGTGGTCGGTGGCGATGCGCCAGAGGACGAGTTCCTGGCACAGCCAGACGAGCACCTGGCGATGGACCGCCATGCCCGCCGCCGTTGCGCGGGCCGCCGGTGGGCGCTGGCGCGGGCGCCCGGCCGGCGGCCGGCTCGCGCAGGCCACCGCCCTGCGCCACCGCCACCCCGTACGTGCGCGGGCGCGTCTCCA
>Ga0207416_1001767_pt1 | contig 26392 bp, 18 predicted proteins | sample PaiPotPPM11metaG_FD_184107 | JGI IMG/M metagenome (GOLD analysis project Ga0207416, IMG submission 184107) | Iron sulfur acid spring bacterial and archeal communities from Banff, Canada, to study Microbial Dark Matter (Phase II) - Paint Pots PPM... ... | reverse complement strand
CATGGTGTCGATCATCTCATCGGTCAACTGGTAAAGGTCGGTCTTCGTCAGCTTTGCCATCATGTCTGCAAAGGTTGTGGCTCCCGTTTTTAGTGGTGCGAAATCGATCATAGTCAGCGTTTCTCCATCAATAGCGATAAATAAAAGGGCTGTGCAAAGTCAACAGATGAGCCTTGTAACCCAGTCCTCGTAACCCAGTCCTCCCACAAGGAGAAGAAATAGCTTCTTCTCTCCATGAGAACGCTAAGCTTTTGTAAGTTTATTCCCGCTTCCTCAAGGGTTGCCTATCACCTCCATAGCAATGTCTCCTGTCCTCTGTGATACAATGCTGAAAGAATTTTCCTGGTGGAGCTTTGCCCCATTGTTATCTGAGGAATGTCATTGAACAAGATTTGTCGAAGGCCGGTACGCTGGGCATATCGCTTCGCCTCGTCCATTATTCAGCGTCTATCGATATTCATCGTCTATGCCGTCTGCACGCTCTATGCTCGCTTTGGCATACGGGTCACGGTTGAAGGACTTGAACATATTCCTTCTTCCGGCGCGGTGCTGATTGTGGCGCGGCATTATCATCACCTGTTTGATGGCTGTATTCTGATCGGAGTGGTTCCCCGGCGTATCCGTATTCTGGTCGCACTGGATGGCGTGCGCAGCCGGCGGACGCGCTCCTTGCTCGAACGCCTGTGTTCAGCCCTCAGTTGGCCTGTCCTCCTGCGCGATGAACGTTTGCGCGATGACGATGAAGCAAACCATAACGGCAAAGTGAGCGCGTATGCATTGAACGAGAGCAGGCGCTATCTGCGCCATGCCATCATCGGCGCGGTGCGTCTGCTGCGTAACAGGGAGGGACTGCTGATCTTTCCCGAAGCATACCCCAATATCGATGCAGTCGCTAATCCCAAGCGTGGAGAAGATGGTTTCCTGCCGTTTCGCACCGGTGTGGCGCGCATCGTCGAACTGGCTGAGCGCGACGGCTGCACGCGGGTGACGATTGTGCCGGCTGGACTGCGCTATGTCCGCCGCCGGCGCTGGCAGGTCACGCTCCGCTTCGGCTCCCCGCTGCGCCGCGAAGATTTTCCCACCGCGCAGGCGCTCGTCCAGTCCCTCGAGGAGTGGGTGCAGGAGCTATCGTTCACATGACGCGCGTGTATGGATGTTATAGACATGCCGGCTTTGATATTACTGCTCGCTCTCGATGGCCCCCAGCGTTTTCAGCGCGACTCTTTGCGCTTCCGTTAAGCCCTGCGCGCCCGTGATGTTCATATGCTCGTAGGGTCTATCGCTTCTCAACAACGTTATGGGCTGTCCGATGTGGACATCCCAGAGGCGGGTTGTGCCATCGTCGCTGCCACTGGCGATTACGCTGCCGTCAGGGCTAAAAGCGACAGACCAGACGCAGTTGCTATGGCCCGCCAGGACTGTGAGGCATTCGCCCGTTTGTATGTTCCACAGGCGGATGGTGTTGTCATGGCTGCCGCTTGCCAACAGCTTCCCATCCGGGCTGATTACCACGCTTCTGACCCAATTGGCGTGACCATACAACGTTTTGAGATGTTCGCCAGATTGCGCATCCCACAGCCTGATCGTCCGATCATCGCCGCTGCTGGCAAGAAGAGCGCGCACTGGGCTGAAAGCGACAGACCAGACGCGATGCGTGTGTCCTTTCAGCTCTCGTATACTTCGTCCCGTCCTGCTCTCCCAGATACGCACGAGATGATCCTCACTGCCACTGGCAAGCAGAGCGCCATCGGCGCTAAAAGCCACAGACCATACTAATGCCCTTTGCCCATCCAGCACGTTGAGACAGCGTCCCGTACTGACCTCCCAGAGGCGGATTGTCTGGTCAAAGCTGCCGCTGGCAAGGATACTGCCGTCGGGGCTGAAAGCGACCGCGCGCACCAGGTGATGATGTCCCTGTAAAATCTTGAGGCGCTGGCCCGTTCTGCTGTCCCAGAGACACACCGTTTCATCTTCGCTGGCGCTGGCAACGAGGTCTCCGTCAGGGCTAAACGTTACTGCGCGGACGCGATTGCTATGCCCGCGCAGCGTTTTCAGGCACTGTCCGGTATGTGTATCCCACAGCCGTACCGCTCGATCCTCATTGCCGCTGGCAATCATCTGCCCATTGGGATGGAACGCGACAGATTTTATCAAGCTGGTGTATCCCTGTAATGTTTGCAGATAGCGCCCGGAGGGTATTTCCCAGTATTTCATCGTCTCATCCTCGCTTGCGCTGACGAGCAGATTGCCTTCCGGGAAAAAGGCGACTGACCATATGCGATTCGTATGAGCTGACCAGGCTTTCAAGCACTGGCCCGTGTCACAATCCCACAGACGAATGGTGTGATCATCGCTGCCGCTGGCAAGGATGCGCCCATCGGCCCTGTAAGAAATCGACCGCACCCGGTCAGTATGTCCCCGCAATACTATGAGGCACCGGCCCGTCTCCGGTTCCCATAGCCAGGTTGTGCTATCTTCGCTTCCACTCGCCAGTACCTTACCAACAGGACTGAAGGCGAGTGTCCGCACATAGCTCGTATGACCTCGCAGGACGCGCAGGCATTGCCACGAACCGGTATCCCAGACGCGCACCGTGAGATCATCGCCGCCGCTCGCCAGCAGACTTCCATCAGGGCTGAAGGCGAGCGAGCGCACCCAGTGCGTATGGTCGCGCAGGATATGCAGGTATTGCCACGTGCTGGTGTCCCAGATACGCACGGTCTGATCCTCGCTGCCGCTCGCCATCAGCTTCCCATCCGGGCTGAAAACTACCGAGCGCACAAAGCCGCCATGCCCATATAAGATGTTGAGGCATTGGCCTGTACCGGTATCCCAGAGACGGATCGTCTGATCCTCGCTGCCGCTTGCCAACAGCTTCCCATCCGGGCTGAAAGCTACCGCGCGTATCCCATCAGCGTGTCCCAGGCAGGCATAGAGCGACGTAAGCGTATCTGCTCGCCTCAGCAGCACTTCCCCGGTAGTCGTACCCGCGGCCAGCAGCGCGCCGTTCGGGCTCACCGCCATGCAGAGAATGCTGGTAAACGTTTCGGTGAAGACGGACGTGGACAGATCGGCGAAAGCAAAATTGACCTCCGGTAGTTCCGCGCCCCGTAAATAGGCTTGTTGTACAACCAGGCGCGAAAAGTTATATCCACGCAGATCGCTGCGCAGGTAAATGAGCAGGTTGAGGATGTTACCGGCGCTATAGCTGCGTTTGCCGTTCATGGCGGCGCGCATCGCGTCGAGGATGCGCCTGAGTTTGTTCTCGCTACCAGCGCTTCCATACGTATCGAGGAGCCTTTCCGCGATCGGCGCGAGGATAAAACGCGTTTGCCTGTCTCTTGCATCGGCATTGCTTTGCGCTTTGATCAGCGCGTGCGTACCGCATAGTTCCAGCGTTTCCGCGGCGATCTCCTGGGACACGCGCTCAACCAATTCTCCGGTGACATATTCCATGATGACTGGTTGTAGCGTGAAGAGGTTGTTATCGCGCGTCTCAATCATTGAGCGTCTGCGCAGCGAGTCGAAAGCGTCGAGCAATGTTTCTTGTGTACCTGGAGGCATTGAGCGCGCGATGTCCGACTGGATTGTATGGAGCGATACCGCCTCGTGTTCAATGGCTAACCAGTACATGACATCCCGCTCCAACGCGGAAAGGCGCTGAAATTGCTGTTGTAATAGATCGTGCATCTCGCCGACAACTGCCCGGTTTTCCTGGAGAAACGCGGCAATATCGCCGCCGAAAACTTCACGGATGGCTTCGGAAATGATCTTCAAAGCCAGGGGATTACCGGCATAGAGACGCATGAGATCGCTCCATGCCTTGCCGGAGCCGCGAATATCTTTGTCGCGCAAGAGTTCAGGCCCATAGTCAGGCGCAATGCCAGAGAGCGATACCGAGCGCACCGGGGAAGCAGCGCTTCCTTCCAGGCGCGCCACCTCTTTTGGCTTTTCACGGCTCGTGAGCAGCAGACAACTCCGATGTGCGGTTTCTCCAATGTGCTGGAATACTAGCCCATAGTCTTCATATTCTTTTCTATAGAGACCGGCGCGCTGGCCGGGCTGTAGCACTGATTCGACGTTATCCAGGATGAAGAGGCAGCGATGATCGCGCAAAGCGGCGATGAAGAGCGCGAGTTGCCCATCCAGGTCTCGCGGGATATCAGTTTGCTGAGGGGAAACAAGGCGCAGAAAGCTTGCCAGGATGGTCCCTAACGATGGAGCATATTGTAGAGAACGCCAGAAAACGTAATCGAACGACTTTCGTACCTCACGTGCCGCTTTCGCCGCCAATGTGGTCTTTCCCACACCGCCAATGCCCAGGATCACGACCATACGACAGCCTTCTTCATCCATCCAGTGCGTTATCTCGGCAAGCTCGTTCTCGCGTCCGCAAAAACCATTGATATACGGAGCTTCTCCCCAATCATCTTGCCAGAAAAAGCTTGCAACGGAAAATCTCGCAGGATTATCGCCTTGTACCGGCCCCTGTTTGTCTGGCGCTTTCCGCGGCTCCGGCACGAATCCCAATGTCTCAGCATCTTTCCCTAAGACTTTCGTGAGCTTTTGTTGAAAGAAAAGACTGGGAGGCTGGCCGCCGCGTTCCCACCGGCCCACGGTTTTGCTGCTAGAGCCGATTTTATCGGCCAATTCTTTTTGTGTCCAACCGTGTCGTATGCGTTCCTGGTGGAGTTTCTCGTGCCATGTCTCATGCTGCATATGGCTCCTCTGCTTCTTTGAATAGACTATGTCCTGTCATTGATCCCAAACTGTCCCCTGAAAGCTCCCTCCGTGATGTGTTCATTTCCTGCTTTTCCAGGTACTCTTGAGAACAGTCAATCCGTTGTTGCACAACCGGGAAAAGGAGTTTAGGACCATGAAGAAGACGAGCGTATCATCCTCGGAAACGTTTGATCTTAATGTTGATATTAATAATGAAGCGACCTGGCAAAAGTTTTACGGCACTCTGCGCCCGTTTGCCCGCTATCTCGTCTACTCGCTGCATATCTCTGCCTGGACGGGTCAGGAGGAAGACATGATCGAGGATATTGTCCAGGAAACGATGCGCCGGATGATCGAGCGGGCGCGCAAGGCTGAACGAGGAGAAGCAGAGCCGATCTACTCGCTCAAACACATGGCCGTCGTCACCGCGCGGAATTACTGCAAGGACTTGCGACGCGCCGAACGCAGGCTGTGTCACGTAGCGCTCGAAGATCTTGACCCCGCACCGCGCGCCGGAGAGGATGAACATCTCTATCCCCTGGAAGAAGTCACCGAGAAGACGTACCAGGAGTCGCTCTTTCTGACGATAGCGCATGAGGTTGCTCGCTTTCCCGTTAAACAGCGCCAGGCTTTGTTGATCGACCTGGCGAATCGTATGTCGTTCGATAGCGGCCCGACGCCGCTGCAAAAAGCCTTTCTCAGAGAAGGGATACAATTGAAAGCCTACCAACAATTGCTGCCTAAAAATCCGCTCGAGCGCAGCCGCCACGCCGCCCTGCTCACCTACGCTTACCAGCGCGTCGCGCGCCTGCCAGGCGTGCGCGCCTATCTCCTGGCGGGGTAACGATCAAGTTACCTCATTCAAGGACGGGCTCAGGTCCAGGCGATCCACGAGCAAGCTGGCGCTCAAAAGAGCGTGTTCGCGCTGCACGGGCGGCAGCGAAGAGTAGTGCAAGGTATTCAAGGCGATATACAATAAAGCGATGTAGTATTCGCTGAAATCGTCATCGGGATTTTGCTCGACGAGTTTGGCGGCCCTGCTCCGTAGATGCACGACTGTGGCATACGCCTTCGCCAGCGCCGGGTTTGTCGTTGTGAAGGCGGACGCCAATGTCTTCACCTGGCTGAAGTGCTCGATGCTGCACAGCGCTTCTTCCATGCGCAAACGCTCTTCCAGGGTTGCCTGAGCCGCTGCGAGCAACTGGAAGCGCACCACTGAATCGAGGATGGCAACATCGCGTAAGATGTGGCTCCTGCTGGTCTCCTGGAAGTCGATGAGCCAGATGTTTCCGCTGTCATCCACAAACATGTTGTGATGATGAAAATCGCCGTGTGTAATGCACTTGTAGGTTGCGCGGGATAAGACTTTGCCCGCTATTGCCAGCAAAGGGTTGGTGAAGGGGTGTTTGTTCGAGTCGGCAAGAGCCAGAAAGTATAGCTTTTCTTGTGCCTGCGCGACGCGCAATTGCTGGAAAATGGCTTGCGCAAGGGTATCCGTTGGGTAGTTGAATACGCGCTGGTAGTCTTCGGTCAGGTCGAGCAGTTGTAAGTCTCCACGGCTGGCATACCAGTTGTCGCAGGTATCACGGAACAGCTTATCGATGGCCTCGCGGATGAGAGCTATCTCGGCTCTGGCGTAGAATTCGCCAAAGTCCACGAGTTGCTCGTGCGTGGTTCCAAGCAGGGAGTAGACAATCCCGCCGAGATGCGGTGTGCGCCGCACTTCCTGGATCGTCGTGTTGCGCCCGCCGCCCAGGTATGTCTGGACAAATTGTTGATAATTATCGTACTCTTTTTGTACCAGGTGGAGATCGCCGAACTTCACGACGACCGCGTGACCTCCGCCGTCGCTGTAAAAAGGCCGCACGCGCAGCACGGCAGTGCCGCTGCGCCCATTTTTCAGAGGCTGCACCAGCACGCTTTTGGCCGTGTAGAACAGACGGCAGAGCAAATCTTCCAGTTCTTCCGCCATCTGACTTTGCAGGACGGCATCGAATTCCACCAGGGTTCCTCTCACCAACAAGTGCTGGACAGCGTGCTGCGGTCCGCTATTCTCGATCCAGTGAACTTCAAGTTCCTGGTTGATCTTCACCTTATTGGCGAAAACAACCTTTACCGCGTCCAGAAACGCCGCTTTATTGAATTCTCGTTTATCCAGGAAATCCGCCACTTCGTAATCCTTAAAGGCGGTACGCATCTTCTCTATGTCGCCATAGGCCGAGAGCATGATGACTTTGGATGCCTCGTTTAATCCCTGCTTCCCCAGCTCGCGCAGCAGTTCTATGCCTTCTACGTTGGTTTGATCGGACGCGTTCATGCGGATATCGACGATCAGTACGTGATAGAGGTTTTGATCGAGCAGCTTGAGCGCGTCTGAGATAGTTGGCACGGCCACGGCGTGATAGCCCGCGCGCTCCAATATCTCCGGCAATTCATCGCGCCATTCTGGCTGATCATCGATAATCAGAATGTGTCCTTGTCGCCTCATGTGGCACCTCTTCTTTCGGCTACTGGACAGCTAATTGAACCCCCTCTCGTGGAGGAGTACGCTTGATCGCCTGCCACACAATTTTGACAAGGCTGATGGGGTTATACGGCTTATCGACTATATCATCCACCCCTTGCAAGAAGAGTTCTCGCATTGTCCCCCCGGAGAAAGACGTGCAGCATACCAGCAAGTGTTGCTTGCGCGCCAGCATCTCGTCAATCAATAGTTGCTCTTCATGGCCCACGCGCGCGCAGCCGAGCAGCACCAGGTCGGGCTTCTCTTCCTCGGCCAGCGTATACTCGTAGGTATCGAGAGTACCGACTGCGAAACCTACCTTCTGCAAGGCGTCCGTCGAGATGTCACGCCAATACGATTGTCGATCAATCAAAAGAATATGCTTTCTATCTCTATCAGCTTGCATATGATTTCCCCCTTTATTTCTCCACCCTGGGCAACAGGAGGGTGAAGGTTGTTCCCTGACCAACATGGCTTTCGACTTTCAGTTCCCCATAATTGTCGAGGGCATTTTTCCACGCGCTCCACAGGCCGAAACCAGAACTGCCCTTTGTCGAGAATGATAGATCAAAGATTTTCGCGAGCTGGTGCGTTGGAATACCCACGCCCGTATCCGCCACTTCCAGGGCGACAAAGCGGCCCGCGTTGCGCGCTTTGAGGGTAAGCTTCCCGCCATTGGGCATCGCCTCGAGCGCGTTCGTCACCAGGTTGCGCAGGATATCGGCAACCGCGCTATAATTTACCCGCACATCAGCGGCATGGTTGTCAATGATCAGTTCGCTGTAAATGCCGGGCGGCAGCGGTGAAGACACTTGCGCGAGAGCTTCTTCGAGCAATACTCTTGCCGGTACGATGACCTGCTCAGCTTCTCTAGGCAGAGCTTGTTTGAGCGTCATGCTCAAATCCAACACCCTGCGTGTCATGCGCACAATGGTGTCGAGCTTCTTTAAGACGACCGGATTGGCAGCGTTCTGAGCAGCCAGCTCCTGCCGGATATCATCGACATAGGTCTCGACGAGTCCCAGATCGTTCCCCACGTGATGCGTTAACTCGAAGGATATCTGGCCCAGCGAACTCATGATCTTACTCGCGCGCAATTGCTCCTCGTATTCTTGGCGTTCCTGGGTGGTTTCCAGGCGATAGATGGTGGCAGCCAGTTCCTGGGCCAATCCCTCGAAGAACTCGCGATCAGCCTCCCTGAAATGAGCTACCTCTGGATGGGTAAGCGCTAAATTGCCGTAGTATTGCTCGTTGAGCGTAATCGGCGTGATCAGCAGCGAGCGAGCCGTCGTATCGGATAGCTGCGGAAGCGCTACACCTGGCGGAGGATTCTCGATATCGTCTACCACAATGGTGCGCTTTTCGTGCGCCACCTGCCCGCTGATGCCAGCTTCCAGGCTGGTACGAGGGAAGAGCGGGATATAGCCGGGCCGCGATGAATAGGTCATGACCAGTTCTTCAGCATCTTGATCATAGCGCCGGATGATGGCGTGACTCTGGCTATGCTCCGCGGCAATGCGCACAATCAGCGCGTATGCCTGGTCAAGTTGCGCGAGATCGATGACGCCGTCGAGTTCCTGCCTGGCCTGGTACCAGAGCTGAAAACGCTGCCTTTCCTTAATGGCTTGCTCGTATGCCTGCGCGTTTTTGATGGCTAGCACGGCCTGTCCAGCCAGGGTAATCAGGAAAGCTTCATCCTGTTCACTGAAGAACGCTTCCCTGGCACTTTCGAAATTGAGAACGCCCACGACCTCTTCTCCGTCGAGCAGCGGCACATCCAGCTCAGAAGTCGTCTCAGGCCCGATCTGGATATAGATGTCTCGCCACGCGGGATCGCGATGAACATTATCGACGCGGGCCGGTTTTTTATTATCAAGCACCCAGTGGGTGATTCCTTTGCTCTCCGGCAGGGAATAGACCTGCCCGTGGCTGATCTCGGCGTGAGAGCCAATGGCTGCCTGGATCGTTAGTGTTTGCTTGCGCCGATCATAGAGCAGGATAGAGGCAGCACCGGCGGGAACCTGTTCGTGACCAAGCCGCAACAGAGTATCTAAAATGGGATCGAGGTCCAACGAACGATTCAGTTGGCGGTCAACCTCGCGCAGTATCTCTAATTCGCGCTGGCGGCGTTCGCCGAGTCGCTCATACATGTGCGCGTTCTTGATAGCAATGGCCGCGTAGTGAGCCAGCCCCTCGATAAGCAGGCGGTGAGATTCCTCGAAGCGCTGCGGGTGGCGGAAGTTGACAAAGAGGATGCCCACCGGCTCATCCTTGACGCGCAATGGCACAGCAGCCGTTGAACTGATCTGTTCGCGCAATGCGAATTTCCTCTCGTAAGATTCCTCTTCGCCGCGCAACTCGCTATAGACACGGGTACTCTGCCGCGCGAAAATCGGCTCTTCGCGCTCTAACAGCAGGCGCACAATATCGCGGGAACGAGCAGGGTACATCTGTCGCGGATCAGAATCGAACAGCGTGCCGGTAACGCGCGGCGGATGCACAAAACGCTGCTCTCCCGCGTCATAGCGATAGAGGATAACGACATCCGCCCTGGTCGCTGCCTGGATTCTTTCAACCGCTCCCTGCAATGTTTGCTCCGGGTCGAGATGCTCTGTCAGAAACTGGCCCGTTTCATTCAACTGGCTCAGCCGATTCAGGAGGCGCATATTATAACAGGCCAGCGAGATGTGAATTGCCAGTAATTGTAAGATGAGGACATCGTCCTGATCAAAGGCGTCCGGCTCAGGATGCTGGATGGATAGGACGCCCAGAGGAACCTCCCGGAGAGCCAGGGGTACAAAGATGTAGGATTCTTTTGGCCCCGTCCCTGGAATGGGGGATAGCGAGAACGGCAGACGCTCCGCTTCCTGGCTCATATGCCGAATGAACTGCATGTCGTGTGTCTCGATGACCTGTTTGCACGCGCCGTCTAAGGGAAGGTTGGCCTGGTAGATCTGCTTCCCTTCCTCTTGCATGTAGAGGTCAAGGGTATTCGTTTGTGTTTGATAAGTTGCCAGGAAGAATGCATGGCGCGCGTCAAGAATACCTGGGACGTAGCGAACAAGTTTCTTGAACAGTACATCAATGGTTGAGAGATCACGATTGATCTCCTGCCCGATGCGAGCGACCCGGCGGTAGCGGCGTAGAAGCCAGGTTTCCTGGAGGAGAAACGATGCCTGATTGGCGAAGAATGGCAGCAGTTCTAACTCTGCCGTGGTAAAATGTCGAGGCTGCTTGTAGTATAGATACAGAACTCCCAGCGGCTTTTGATCATATTTCATGCGCAGAGCCAGCCCAACAAACGAGCGTACCCCTTCCGCTCGCGTCAACTGGGTATGGTATTCCGGCTGTGCCTGCAAGTCTTCGACCATCAGAAAACCGCGCTCAAGCGTTTCCCCTAGCAGCCCACCCACTTTGAGATATTCTTGCGCTTTTCTCTTGTTTTGCGGCGCGTTCCCTACGATAGCTTGTGTATCAACGATGCGGCCCGTAATAGGATTCATCGCAAGGATGGCGCTGGCATCCGCGAAAAAGAACTGCTGGGCTGTCTGTGCGATATGTTGCAATATCTGGGGTAATTCCCCTCGCTCTCCTGGTAATTGTTCCAGCACGTCGAGGAGTTCTCTTACCTTAGCGAGTATGTGCGACTCCATAGCTTTGTCTCCAATCGCCGGATTATGACAGTAGAGCATTTAGAAAACTCTATACCTTCAAATTGTGTAATGAGGTAGGTTCTACATTTTATGTTTCACTGCTAATAGAGACGTCGCCGATAGGTCATTCTAAAAAACCAATGCCCCCGTAAGGGCGCGAGGCTCTGCCCCGCCCAAAAACCAGGCATTATCGATCACAGGGATTCGCCAGGGCGGGGCAGAGCCTCGCGCCCCTAGGGGGCATTCGTCACATCTGCGCGAAGGTATCGATCATCAGTTTCACGTCGTCGCCTAATGGGTAGAGGATGGGGCAGGTGCAGCCGTTGCGCTCGTATTCTTTCACTTTCGCGCGCACCTCATCCGGCGTGCCGCTCGCGGTGATGCGTTCGATCAAGTCGTCCGGCACGAAGCGCATGGCCTCGTGAATCTGCTCTCTGGTGGCGGGCCAGCCGAGGATGCTCTGCACCTGCTTCACCGTTTCCGGTGGGGTGCCGCTCGCTTCCGCGATGTGCGGCTGTTGCGCGAGGTACTGCGTAATCAGCTCTTTCGCCCCCTGCACGGCGAGGTGGTGATCGTGGCTGACCGAGCAGACGATCAACTGCGGGCGATCAATGTCGTCCAACGTGCGCCCGGCCTTTTGCGCGCCGATTTCGATGTGTTTCAGGGCTTCGTGATTGTATGCCGGCGGCACGCAATAATTGAGAACCACGCCGTCGGCGATTTCACCGGCCAGTTCCATCATGCCCATGTGCGTCGCGCCAATGTAGATCGGCACGTTGCGCGGCTCGCGGCGTCCGTGTACCACGTCGAGTTCGATATCGTCCACGTGATGAAATTCGCCGTGGAAGGTGACGCGCTCCATATTCAGCAAGCGTTTCATCACTTCGATGGTCTCGCGCATCGCCTTGAGCGGCTTTCGGCGTTCGATGCCCACCTGTTTCGCCAGCGGATCCCACCACGCGCCGAGGCCGCAGATGATGCGATCAGGCGCGAGATCGTCGAGCGTCAGGAAGGTCGCGGCGAGCAGGCCGATATTGCGCGTCCAGTTGTTGATCACGCCGCTGCCGATTTTCACGCGCGACGTCACTGCCGCGAACGCGGCCATCGGCACAATCGCATCACGCACGAGGCGCGATTCGGCCTGCCACACGGCCTCGAAGCCGCGCTCCTCGGCGTACTGAGCGTAGGCCATACCTTCGCGGATCTCATGTTTGTCTTGTAAATACATTGCCACACGTGCCATATGCTTCTCCTTGATGGATAGGGGCTGCCAAAGATAGGATTATCTTATCACATCGGTTCAGGTATTCCATGTCATGCCATATGCCCCTACGGTATACGGCATATGGCCGCGTTGCTACAGGCCTTTCATTCTTGCATGAGCGCGCTCATCCGCGTGATATCTCTGGAGCGGGGATCAAGATGGTCGCGCAGCGCGTCACCCAGGATGTTGAGGCTCAACACGATCAGCACGATAGCCAGGGCCGGGCCGAGCAGCATCCAGGGGTCGCTGTTGAGGTACACTTGCGCGTCGCTGATCATCGACCCCCATTCAGGAGTTGGAGGCTGCGCGCCCAGACCTAAGAAGCTGAGCGTCGATTCATCGAGGATGGCAAAGGAGATGGAAATGGTTGACTGCACCAGCAGCGGACTGAAAATATTGGGCAGGATATGCCGGAACATGATTTTCCGCGTGCGCGTGCCGCTGAGTACCGCCGCTGTCACATAGTCCTGGGTGGCCGCCTGCAGTGTCTGGCCGCGCGCCAGGCGAGCATAGATGGGAATGCGCACAATAGCCAGCGCGATAGTGACATTGATGAGACTGGGTCCCAGGGCGGCGACGATAGCCAGCGCCAGGATCAGGGAAGGGAAAGAGAGAAGGGTATCGACGATCATGATAATAAGCTGATCGACCCAGCCTCTGAAATAGGCGCCCACAATGCCCAGCAGCGTGCCGCACAGTCCTCCCACCAGGATGGATGCGATGCCCACCGTCAGTGAGATGCGCGTTCCATAGATCACGCGGCTCAGTTGATCTCTCCCCAGCCCGTCGGTGCCGAGAGGGTGCGCCAGGGTCGGCCCCTGCGCCGAGAGAGCCGGGTGATAGAGGAGAGGAGGATATGGGCTGACGAAAGGCGCAAAAATAGCAGCGACGATGAACAAGAGCAAGATGATGCCGAACCACAAGCGCGGATCGCGTACAAACGTATGCCACGCGCGTCCCATCCATTGCGCGGCCCGCGCCGCCGGCGGCTGTGCTATGGTCTCCGGTTTTTCTTGAAAGCCAGTTGGTGTTGCCACACCTTTCTCCTAAACTTTATATCCCTCTACGAATTATCAAGGCGTATGCGCGGATCAAAGGCGGCATAGAGGATGTCAATCAACAAATTGGCCGCCATATAGGAAAATGCCGAGAGTAAGACGACGCCTTGCACGACAGGATAGTCTTTCGAGAGGATACTCATAATGGTCAATTGGCCGATGCCGGGCCAGAGGAAGATCGTTTCTACGATGAATGCCCCGGCCAGGATCGAGCCTACTTGCAATCCAATAATCGTGAGAACCGGCAGCATAGCATTTTTTAAGGCGTGAACGTAGGATACTCGCCTTTCTGATAACCCTTTGGCGCGCGCCGTTTGCACATAGTCCTGCCCCAGCGCCTCGATCATACTGGCGCGAATCTGCCGCATATTGACGGCGACTACCGCTGTTCCCAGCGTAATCATGGGCAGGATGAGATCCTGGATATTGGCGAGCGCATCCTGATTAAAAGGAACATAGCCGCCGGGAGGGAAAATTCGTAAATCGACGGCGAAGAAGAAAATAAGCGCCAGTCCCAGGACAAAATTCGGAATGGCCGTGCTAAAAAGGCTGAAAACATTCGCCAGCCAATCTCCCAATGAATTGCGGTGCGTGGCGGAGTAGACGCCCAGCGGAATCGCCAGTATGAGAGAGTAGAGCAAGGCGGCAACGCCTAATTCCGCGGTGACGGGCAGTCTTTGCTGAATGGCTTGCAGCACCGGCTGACCGAGTTGAATAGATTGCCCCAGATTTCCCTGTACGGCCTGCCAGAGCCACAGGCCGAATTGTACGGGCAGCGGTTTATTCAGTCCTAGCTGCTGGTCTAACGCCGCGACCGTTTGTGGCGTCGCATACTCCCCCAGCAAAATACGCGCCGGATCACCAGGGATGAGGTGAACCATCATGAATGTCAGGAAGCTGACAAGCAGTGCGACCGGAAGCATGAAAAGAATCCGCCGCAGGATGTAGCGCAGCACGAAAGACTCCTCTAAATTGTCAATGGAATAAATGGTTCGGGAATATTTGTAAGATGTTCCCGAACCATTTTACCCCAGTTTATGATTAGGAACTGAGATACACACTGGCGAATTCCATCATGCCCGTGGGCAGCAGCGTGAAGTTCTTGATACTCGTCGTCGTTGCCTGCTCGTTTACTCCATAATTGAGAAACACGTAGGGGGCGTCCTGCAAGATCAACTGCTCCGCCTGCTGGTAATCTGAGATGCGCGTGGCCTGAACGCTGGTCGAGCGAGCCGCCTCAAGAAGCGAGTCCACCTGCGGATTGGAGTATTGCATGTCGTTAAAGCCGCCGCCGGTGTGGAACCACGAATACATATTCCCATCTGGATCAGGGCGTCCGCTCCACCCTAACAGAGCCGCCTGATAGTTAAACGCGGAAGTGTCGGTCAGCAGCGCCGTGAAGGTTTCTTGCTTGATATTCACCGTGATACCTGCCGGCTGCAATTCCGACTGGAGGAACTGCGCTTCTTCGGTATTAAGCGGGGAACCGCTGGCGATCAGCAGGGTAAAGCTAACGCCGCTCGCTTTGCCGCCTTGCGCAAGTGCAGCTTTGGCTTTGCTGATGTTGTAGCTATAGGGCGCGAAGCTGCTGCTGTAGGCCCAACTGGCTGGTGAGAGCGGCCCTTGCGCGACAACGCCGATACCTTTCAAAACCGTATTGACGATCTCGCTGCGGTTCACTCCCCATTCGATGGCCTGGCGGATGTAGACATTATTGAGGGGAGCCACCTTTGTGTTAAGCATGATTCCGAAGAAGCTCAACCCAGGTTCCTGCTTATAGACAAGGCTGGAATTGGCTTTCGCGGATGGCACATCGGTCGGGTTGAGATCATCGGCCACCTGGATAGTGCCGGTCTCAAGGTTCGAGTACATCACGCTCCCGTTGGTGATGGGTACATATTGGATGGATTGCAGGTACGGCAGCGCGTTCCCCTGGGCATCTTTCTGCCAGTAGTGAGGATTCTTCACCACGTCGAGATGAGCGCCTTTCACCCAGTCTTTGAACATAAATGGGCCAGAGCCGGCGCCAGTTGCGTCATTCGTCAGGTTGCTGCCCAACTTCTGGACGGCTGTTGGCGAAAGCATCATGCCCGCGCGGTCGGTCAGCGCCGCCAGCAGCGGGGAAAACGGCCGTTTCAAATTGAACTGCACGTGAGAAGAATCGATCGGCACCGCCGATTTCACGCTCGATATTTCGCTGTAGCGGGGCGAAGTGGGCGTGTTCAGGATGCGGTTGATGTTGAAAACGACTGCAGCGGCGTTAAAGGGCGTGCCATCCTGGAACTTCACGTCGGTACGCAGGGTGAACACCAACTGCGTCGGTGAATTGTAGACCCATGACGTCGCCAGGTCAGGCACAATACTGTTATTTGCGTCGAGCCTGACGAGAGTATCGTAGATGTTCAGCATGACTTGCCGGTCGTACAATGACGACGATTTTAAGGGATCGAGCGTGGTTACGTCAGCATCGAGGCCGACTTTGATGTTGCCTCCGTACTTTGACGAAGTGCTACTTGTGGTAGATGCTCCCCCACACGCTGCCAGGGTCGCTACCAACGTGATGGAGATAATGACGAGAGAGATAAAAACCTTTTGCGTGCGTGCGAGTCTCGAAATAGAGTGGTACACCATGAAAAAGCCCTCCTTGGCTAGCCCGGTGTGTCCGGTGATAGGTAAACAAGCGGTTCTTTTAGCTGAACCGCTTGTTCTGGTATATGAACAAGTATAGTGGGGAGAAAAGATTCTGTCAAGCTATCAAGATAAAGCAGAGCTAATTGAGATTTTTGTAGATTTTTCCAGTGAGCGATAAGCACAGTAACTTTTTAATCCGCTCATCATGTACATGATGAGCGGATTAAAAAGTTACTGTGCTTATCAACCTCTACCATGCCGCGGCTATGCTCTCCGCGCGCGGATCGGCTCCTCCTTGCATCGCGCCCGTGGCCGCGTCGAAAACGATGCCCTGCGCGTATCCCATCAATGAGAGCCACGCGCCCTGTTCGTTTACGGCGTGGCCGCGCTGGCGCAGCGCCTCCAGCGTCTCCGGTGGGAAACGGCCTTCCACCTGGAGCGACTCTTCGCCGTTCGCCGCGCCGTGTATCCAGCGCGGCATCTCGATAGCTTCCTGGATGTTCAGTCCAAAACGCGCGACTGCCGTATACACCTGCAAGTGAATCTGTGGCTGCCCGTCGCCGCCCATCGTGCCAAAGACCAGCGCCGGTCGCCCTTCACGCAGCGCAATGGAAGGGATCAGCGTGTGCAGCGTGCGTTTCGCCGGAGCCAGCACGTTAGCAGCGGCGGGATCGAGCGAGAAGTACGCGCCGCGATTCTGGAGGACGATGCCGGTATCGTCCACGACCACGCCGCTGCCGAAGCCCATGTAGTTGCTCTGGATGAGCGAGACGACATTGCCTTCGCTATCAGCCGCGCAGAGGTAGATCGTATCGCCGGTGAAGCTGCCGGGAGCAACGGACGGCTGCGCTCGCGTGGGATCGATGAGCGCGCGCCGCTCTGTGAGATAGTGCGCGTCGATGAGCGCCGCCGGAGCGACGCGCATGTGCGCCGCGTCGGTGAGATAGGCCGCGCGGTCCGCGAAGGCCACCTTCTTCGTTTCCACCGCCAGGTGAACCGTTTCTGGCGCGAGCGGGTTGTCGCCGAGCGGCAACTGATCCAGAATGCCAAGCATCTGGAGGGCCGTGATACCCTGCGTATTGGGCGGCAGCTCGTAAATTCTGAGATCCGCGAAGGGAACGCTGAGCGGCGCGACCCACTCGCTCTGGTGCGCTGCCAGGTCAGCGCGTGTGATTAACCCGCCCTCGCGCGCGAAAAACGCCGCCATCTGTTCCGCGATCTCTCCCCGGTAAAACGTTTCTGCCCCTTCTTTAGCGATAGCGCGCAATGTGCGCGCCAGCGTGGGGTAGCGGGCCAGCGCGCCGACCGGCGGGACGCCGCCATCGGGCAGGAAGTGCGTATGCCAGGAGCGATGGATATCGGGCCTGGTACTTGTGCGGGTTAGAGCGGCGTGCAAGTCTGGCCCGACGGCGAAGCCCTCTTCGGCATACGATATGGCCGGGGCCAGCGCCCGCGCCAGCCCCAGGCGGCCAAAACGCCGCGCTGCCTTATCCCAGCCATCGGCGCAGCCAGGGATTGTTACCGTGTGAATGCCTGACACCGGCATGGTCGTATAGCCCAGGTCATGGTAGCGTTCGATAGTGGCTGCCTGCGCGGAGCGCCCGCTGCCGTTCAGGCCGTGCAGCTTTCCGCTTTTGGCATCGTAGATGATCATGAAAACATCGCCGCCCAGGCCGCAGACAAAGGGGTAGACGACCTGGAGCATGGCGCTGGCGGCAATGGCCGCGTCGATAGCGTTGCCCCCCGCTTTCAGCAGGTCCAGCCCTGCTTCTGCCGCCAGGTAATGCGGTGCAACCACCATGCCCCGGCGCGCCAGGGTGATGGGACGGCGTAGATAAAGTGAAGTCACGGCTGATCCCTCCGTTTTCTCATGATTGCTGCAACGTGTCTGGCAGGATTGTCCTACCCTGGTAATTATCTTACCATAATTTCGTGGGAAACCCGTAGAGGCTTGCCCCTGCCCGAAATTGCAGACCATGAAATCCGTAGGGGCGCGGGCTTGCCCCGCCCTGGCGCGCTGTTGAGAGAAGGCATGTTTTTGGGCGGGGCAAGCCCGCGCCCCTACGGATTGTGGTAATATTAATGCAAACAAGGAGAGCGGAACGTGATAAAGGAAATCTCGCGGCGCGTGTTGTTACCAGGAATGTGCATATTGCTAATTCTGCTTGCAGGATGTGCAACTGACCAGGCAGAGGAACACCCGGCAAAAATCACTCCCATAACGCTGCCGTCCAGTACGGTCTCGCCTTCACCTGCGAGCAGTACCGACTGGACAACGTATCACCATGACAACACACGCGCTGGCTACGTGAAAAATGCGCCTGATCCGAGCCGACTCACGCGCGCGTGGAGCGTGCAGTTGGATGGAGCGGTCTATGCCGAGCCGCTGGTCGTCGGCAATCGTGTGATTGTGGCGACGGAAGGCGACACTCTCTACGCGCTCAATAGAAACACGGGAAAGACGCTGTGGCATACCAATGTTGGTACGCCCGTCCCGCAATCGGCGCTGCCTTGCGGCGACATTGATCCGCTGGGCATTACCGGCACGCCCGTCTATGATCCGGCAACCGGGCTGGTCTTTGCCGTCGCCGAGATCCAGGGGCCTGCGCATATTCTGGTTGGCGTTGATGTCAATACGGGGAAGGTGCGCGTGCGCCGCTTAGCCGATATTCCCGCGATGGATCCGACAGCGCACCAGCAGCGGGCGGCGCTGGCATTGTCGCACAATATGGTGTACATCGCCTATGGCGGCCTTGATGGTGATTGCAGCGATTACATCGGAACGGTGGTTGCTTCGCGCACAAACGGGACAGGGCCATTGTTATCCTACCGCGTGCCAACTGCCCGCGAGGGAGGTATCTGGGCAGCATCCGGGCCTGCTGTAGATGGCGCGGGTAATGTCTACGTCGCGGTGGGCAACGGAGCGTCAACTCAGGGAAGTTGGGATCACAGCGATTCCGTTTTGCGCCTGTCGCCGGCGCTGCAACTGGAAGGTGGCTTTGCGCCGGTGCAGTGGCAGCAGGATAACGCCAGCGATGCCGATCTCGGCTCGACAGGTCCCATCCTCTTGCCCGGAGGGTTGATCTTCGCTGATGGCAAGTCCGGTCTGGGCTATCTGCTCCACGCCGATGCGCTGGGCGGCGTAGGCGGCCAGGCCCAGGTAAAGTCTATTTGCCATTCCTTTGGGGGGTTCGCTGCCGCCGGTTTGCAGGTGTACGTACCCTGCGAGAATGGATTGCTACAAGTGACCGTCGGGCCTGGCGCGACTCTGACCCCTGGCTGGCAGGCTCCGGCGAACATCACCGGCTCTCCCATCGTAGGAGGTCACACGGTCTACAGCCTGGATACTGGTGGAGGGACGCTCTATGCCTTGAATGCCGCCAGCGGGGCCGTGCGCGCGACGTTGTCCGTTGGCGCGACATCGCGCTTCGCGACCCCAACGCTGTCGGGCAACCTGGTGTTCGTCGGAACCCTCACCGGGATCGTTGCCGTGACTATTGTCCCGTAATGACATCCCTTGTGGGTGTCAGGCTAGAAAAGGAGTACCATTCTTATGTCTTATGAATCGGTGCGCGCGCGCATTGGCCTGGCGATCGAGGCGCGCGAAACAGCAGCGGCGATTGCGGCGATTGCCGACGCCGAGACGGCAGGCGTAGGGCAGGTCTGGATGACGCAGTCGCCGCCGACGCTGGATACGCTGACCCTGTTTGCCGCCACTGCGACGCACACGACGCGTATCCGCATGGGTACATCGATTGTGCCGACCTATCCACGCCATCCCCTGGTGCTGGCCCAGCAGGCATTGACGGTGAGCGACATCGCGCCCGGTCGCCTGCGCCTGGGCGTCGGACCCAGCCATCGTCCTACTATCGAAGGAGTCTATGGTTTGCAAGAAACGGCTCCCTTGGCTCACCTGAGCGAATATGTCGCGGTGCTGCGCGCTGCCTTACAAACGGGCCGCGTTGAGTATCATGGGAACTACTTCAACGTCAATGCCACCGGACTGCGCACTGCGAACGTACCGTTATTGATTTCGGCGCTGCGCGAGGGCGCGTTCCGCCTCGCCGGTGAAATAGCCGACGGGGCAATCTCCTGGCTCTGTCCCGTCCCTTATCTGTTGAACAAGGCTTTGCCAGCGCTGCAAGCGGGTGCGGCGGCCAACGGGCGTGCCGCGCCTCCACTCGTGGCTCATATCCTTGTCGCCTTGAGCGAAGACGAGAATGCGGTCCTGGCCGCGGCGCGCAAACGCATCGGGTACTATGCCGCGCTGCCCTTCTACGCAAGGATGTTCGCGGACGCGGGACTGCCCGTGGCTCCCGATGGCGCTGGACTCGACGCGCTCGCGCGCTCCCTGGTGGTCTTCGGCAACGAGGCAGCAGTAGCGCAGCAACTGGCCGCTCTCCTGGCTCAAGGGCTGGATGAACTGCTGGTGCTGCTCGTGCCGGTCCAGGACGCGGCGCACGAGCGAACGCAACTCGCACACCTGATTGGCACTATGTAACAGGTGAGATGTGGAGATGGGGCAGATGTGGCGGGACAGGTGAGATGTGGCGGCGCAATTCATTGCGCCAGGATCGGCCCAAATTGCTGTTGCGGACTGGCGCAATGAATTGCGCCGCCACATGTCTGGCCTCTGTCACATGTCTGGCCCCACATTTTAGCGATCGTCTGGCGAGGATGTCGCTCGCAGCGGCGAGGCGGGATCGCTGCGCATGAGGTCTAATAGCCGCTTACTGGCCGCTATTTCGCCGCTGGCTGCCGCGTCCAGGATGCGCTGCCGTTCTTCATCGCTGAGATCGCGGGAGGGGTCCCAGCCGTAGCGTTTGAGGTCCACACGCTCGTCAGCGGAGAAGGTGATGCCTTCCGCTTCGAGCAACTGGCGCATCCTTCCCCGTTGGCCGAAGGCCCAACTGCCCGTCAGTTCGCCCTTACTATTGATCACGCGCTGCGCCGGGACGTCGCCGGAAGCCTCGTTCATGATCCAGCCGATCATGCGCGCGCCGCGCGGATAGCCAAGCGCCTTGCCAATCCAGCTATAGGTCGTGACGCGCCCGGAGGGGCAGGCCCGAACCAGCGCGAAGACACGAGCCATGAGCGTTGCCGCCTGCTTATTTGTAGGAGATACGTCGTCAGACATTGCTTCTAGCCTTTCCCAGTTGCTATCTGGAACCGAATCCCTTCAGGAAACGATTAACCACGGAGATATCACCCGATTCCCTATCATCATATACGCTATCATATATTTCTCTCCACCTTTTGGGTATATTGTTAACAATCGATCTTTCCTTCGTCCTAACCATAGAGGAAGGTAAACCCTTCCTTATCTCCGCGCCGATTCCTATCAAATCCTGATGGTCGCTATACAGGTGGCTGACTCGCCTGGCTTGAGAAGCCATTTCTCTGTTACGCAAATGTACAGTGACTGACCGGATTTGCTATAAGCAGTGTTTGCGATAGTGTGATCGCAAAATTTGTAAAACTGGGGGACGAAAGATGTATAGCGTACAGCCATTCCGTTCATTTCGCCGTCGCAATTCCGCGCGCGGCCGCACTATTCCGTGGATGACCCTCGCAACGGTCGCAGTTTTAATTTGCGCAGTCCTATCATTGACGACGTCGCTTTGGGGCAGGCTCTTGCCGTTTCATTTCTCCCAACCCTCTGTAAAAGCGGCGGCGTCTGCTGCTGGACAGATTGATATTCCGTATTTTAAGACTGCCGTGCCTTTTAATCAAACTGCAATTTTCTGGTTCGGTGACGTTACTTCAAAAGATACCTATACCGATGTACGAGTTGGCTATAACAGTAGCGAACTGTACGTAGATTTGCAGATAGTTGATCGCTACTTGTGGTACGACACCAACACTGCCGCACCGAATGTCAACATTGGTGATAACGCAAGCATTTATGTGAGTACGACCACCGGTGGGAACAGTCTGCTCGCTAAGCATTCCTACAAGTTTCAGGCAGCCGCCAATGGGTATAAAAGAAGGAATAATTACCAACAAGCCTATGCCGGAAGCGGGACGGCATGGACTGCTGCCAAAATTCCGTTCATCGCCACCTTTGGCTGGCGGGGACACGGGTTCAATGGGCCAGAAGACTCCGGGTGGTCAATGACCTATCATATCCCTTTTTCCTCTCTTGGGCTATCAGGTTCCCCGTCTCAAGGCACGGTCTGGAAACTGGCAGTCCAGGTCCATAACCAGGATAACGCGGCAAACACAGGGATTCCCGATAAATGGTGGCCGGCATCAGGAAGCGAAACAAACCCGTCAGGATGGGGAGATGTAGAGTTTGGCATACCGACGTACCAGATTCCTCAGGTAACTCATACTTCAACCTATACCGTTCGTAATAAACTGAACAACCAGGTGGTGACCGACGGTATGGTAGGCGGCTCGCTGTCGTGCGGGAATGGAGGACTGAATCGTTGGACGCAATTGGGAGTACAAAGTTATCCGGGAGCGGCGCAGGTCAATATTCAGAACGAGTCGGATATCTCCGATTGGAACTGTTTTTCGAAGTTTTACATCACCTTTCCATTAAGTTCGCTTCCCTCGGGTCAAAGTCTGGTAAACGCAAAGATAACCTTGTATGAATATGGGAATTCTGGAGTGCAGGGGAAACCCAATCCCTCCTACATCCAGGTCGCAACCGTGGGCCAGAATTGGAACCCGGCAACGCTCGCGTGGAATAACGCTCCGCCCGTCCTGGAGAATATTACCAGTATGCTTGTGAATACGAAGACGAAGCCTGTCGTACCTCCTCCAGGGGTGCCGATAACGTGGGATATTAGCAGAGCGGTAGCACAAGCGTATGCTACGGGCCAGCCGCTCCGTCTAGTGTTCTACTCAACAGATAACCAGTATAATACTGGCAAGTATTTCTGGTCTTCTTATGTTGGTAATTGGAATGCGAGTGGCAGGCCAACCCTACAAGTGACGCTTGGAAACTAAGAACGTAATTTAAGGGGTCAGGGCAACCGAGGCGCAAAAAGCACTTGCTTTTTGCGCCTCTTTATGGTAAGCTTGCTACGAAATACACAAAATTGTGGAGGTGCAAAACTATGTCAACATTGGTCATTCCTTCGGTCTCCATGCTTTGTGGTACTCCTCGTTGAGTAGACCCCGGCCTGCGACATATTAGAGGTAATAGTACCACTCCTGGAGATCCCCATTCCATTGCTTCGCTGATTCTCGCGTGAATCTACACCCTATCGTACCGTGTGGATTTTTGCCCACTTCTCCCCTAAGGAGCTATTACCTTGAAGAGATCGTTTGAAGATAATCCTGAAGATGAAACTGTCACTTTCGTGAAGATGAAGCCCGGCGCGCGCGAGCTTGCCCGCGCCCGTTCCCACAGTGCTGACAAGCCTGCCAGGAAGACCAGCTACGAAAGCAGCTCCGAAGTTCAGCGCTGGCTGCGCGCGCAGACTTATGAAGGGCAGGAAGAGCAGCCGCAGAAACCAGCCTTCAATCCAACGTTATTAGCGTCGAGGCGCGACGCTCCCTGGATTCTTTCGTCGCTGCGGCCATTCTACGATCAGCAGCTCATTACTGACGTGCTGCACGAGGCGCACAGCGGCAAGGAGGCGACCGTCTATTGCTGCGCGGCCCACCCGGCGACGGGCGTGGAGTACCTGGCGGCGAAGATTTATCGCCCGCGCATGTTCCGCAGCCTGCGCAACGATGCCGTGTATCGCTATAGCCGCGTGCAGCGCGACGAGCAGGGGCAGGCGGAACATGGCAACAGCCGCCGCGGCAGCGCCGCGTCGCGCAAAACCGAGCGCGGGCGCGCCGCTCAGATGGCCTCCTGGATCGAGTACGAGTACCAGACGCAGCGCCTGTTGTATGCCCATGGCGCGAATGTACCGCGCACCTTCGCGCAGATCGGCAACGCGGTATTGATGGAATATATCGGCGCGCTCGGCGACCCGGCTCCCCGCCTCGGCGGCGTGGTACTGGACGAGGAGGAAGCGCCCGCGCTCTTCGAGTGCATTCTGCGCAATATCGAGCTGGCCCTGATCCACGGGCGCATTCATGGCGACCTTTCGGCGTACAACGTTCTCTATTGGCAAGGAGCGGTGACGCTGATCGACTTCGCACAGGCGGTCGATCCCTACCACAATTCAGACGTCTTCTCGCTGTTCGCGCGTGATATCGAGCGCATCTGTCAATACTTCGCACGCTGTGGCGTGAAGAGAGATGCCCATGAACTGGCGCGTGAGATGTGGATAAGGCACATGGGGCCAGTTCCCGAACTGGTCTGATGGTCTGTCAATGGGTAACATGATCAGGGTGCGGCCGACTGTGCAATGCATTGCACAGTCGGCCGCACCCTGATCATGTTACCCATTTTATTTGGGATACGCCTTTTCACATCCTGGAAGGTGTGCTATTATCACCCAATGGCAGAGTAGCCAAAGAACAATAGGAGAAGTTTGCTATGGAGTGTGATAACGGCTATTGAGAAACAAGACACGGCTATAGCGAAAGAGACGGGCCGCATAGAATCGTTCAGCGATGGCGTGTTTGCCGTCGCTATAACGCTGCTGGTCTTTAATTTGAGGGTTCCGCAGCTAGCGGCTCCGCTGCCGGGGGAAAATCCTACGCTTGTGCTGGGCCTGGCTCTGCTCAAACAATGGCCGTCCTACCTGACGTTTGTCACGAGTTTTGCCACGATCTTGATCATGTGGGCAGGTCATCACGGCACATTTAAGCTCGTACATAAGTCGGACACGCCGTTTCTGTTCGCCAATGGCTTCTTGCTGCTGTTAGTGACGGTGGTGCCGTTTCCGACGTCCCTGGTGGCGCAATATCTCATCGAGCCTTATGCCTCTATGGCCTGCGCCGCCTATGCCGGCATCTTTTTCGTGATCAATATCGCCTATTACCTGCTCTGGCGGTCGGCGGCGCGGGATCGTCACTTGCTGTATCCCAGCGTTTCGCCTGAACTGGTGAAGGTGCGCTCGCGCAACATTCTTTTTGGTCTTCCAGCGTATATAATCGCGACAGCGCTGGCGTTCTGGAGTCCCTACGTGAGCGTGGGCATTTGCAGCTTTTTGTGGGTCTTCTGGGCATTGACCTTCTATGAACGCAAGCCCCGCCGGCCGGCGAGCGAGCATGACGGGGAAACGACAGGGTTGCACGATCTGGTAAAATGAGAGACGCGAACAAGTTTTTAGAGGGCAGAACATAGCTGATAAAGAGCGTCATAAGTATCAATGTCACTGTTGCGATTGAAATGTTTTACCAGAAGGTCAAGTTGTCATAGAGCTTGAAGCTGGTCCTGTAGGCAGCCTTAACACAATATTATCTAGTTGTCAACGGATGAGCTTTCTAAGGATGCACGTGGGATTTTTGCAAGCGGCCAGGGCAACCGCAAGGATTACCCCTTGATCTTGCCCCGGCCATCTCGCCATACCCCGGAACGGCCCGCGGCGGCATTTCGTATATGGTAGGGGCAAGGCTTGCCCTTGCCCTGGCCAATGATGCCCTTGCCCCGGCCATCTCGCCATACCCCGGAACGACCCGCGGCGGCATTTTGTATATGGTAGGGGCAAGGCTTGCCCTTGCCCAATAAGCGTCAAGATAAGGCGATGCGGAATGGGGGCAGTGGAGGGCAGGGCGATGGCAAGCATCGCCCTGCCCTCCACTTTTATGTCTTCGCCTCACTACTTACATCACGGAATAGCGTGAAAAACAGTTACATCGCAGGGCTTGTGAATTCTCTATGATCCCACGCGCATGACCCCCACAAGGGGGGTCACTACATTTTGCACGCCTCGACGGCCACAACGTGTAGTGACCCCCCTTGTGGGGGTCATGGCAATCGTCGGCGTCATGGCAATCGTGGGCGATATGAATCATCCGGGTCAGGCACAATGCACCGTCACCGTACTCGTTATCCCACAAACGGCAGCAGATCGCAGAACTCCACCGGCTGGAGCTTCTGATATTCTTTCTGCGGCACTTTGACGTAACTCCATTGCTCGCCGGTGAGTAGCGATGCGTTCTCGCACCAGAGGCGGGCGGCTCTGTCCTTGAAGGCGACTTCCAGCGACTCCTGGCCCTTCGTTTCGACGAGCCACATCGCGCCTGTCTCCGTCTTCACGACGAAGTCGGGGTAGTAGTAGCGCAGGTTGGCGTTGTTGTCGGTGTACTCTATCGAGAAGCCGAATTGCTGCGGCAGCTTGGAGAAGGCGACGACATCTTTGGCGTTTTCCAGGAAGCGCGCGAACTCGTACTCGAAGTCGTTGTCGCAGGGGACGTAGTTGAGGACGCATTTCCTGGCTTCGAGGACAGGTCTGGAAAAGGCGAATGGCTCCATTGCTGAGAGCGAGCGGCTCGCGCCCTCGATGGTCGGCTCCAACTGCTCGATGATTTTGTCTTTCAACGCCCTGGCGAAGACGTCGAGGACGACGTAACCGGCGACGCGGTGATTCATGGCCTGGATGATGGCCGGGCTGTACATATCGACTTTGCCGCCAAAAGCGCGGCTTTCAAAGAATGTCCAGACGCGCGGCGCGAGCGCGCTGAACTGGCTGGGCAACTTCAGGTT
>Ga0207416_1001766_pt1 | contig 26403 bp, 24 predicted proteins | sample PaiPotPPM11metaG_FD_184107 | JGI IMG/M metagenome (GOLD analysis project Ga0207416, IMG submission 184107) | Iron sulfur acid spring bacterial and archeal communities from Banff, Canada, to study Microbial Dark Matter (Phase II) - Paint Pots PPM... ... | reverse complement strand
ATTGTCGAGACTTGGCGATCGCTGGAAGATTTGTTATCCTTATGCATGGGCCGATCTCCTTTGCACTTCGAGTGCGTCATCGGGCAGCGTTAACGCCACCCGCTTGGGGACCGGCCTTCTCATCCCACCTTTGACACTGTAGAGGTCAGAGGTTCGAGACCTCTCGCGCCTAAGTTCTTTAAGCGGGTAACGACGAGGTTTTTCTATTTTCCTCGCGGCGTCAGTGGCCAGCGAAATCGCCATAATCGGCGCTCTGCCAACACTATGGCCACGGATTGGGTGAGCAACGCGCTTTCGGCGCCCACCCATGATCGAGCGATACTGACGTCCCATCGCGTCTCGCCACGGCTGCTGGGAAGCTGTGCGTAGGGGTAAAGTGCTTTGAGGTGGGTTTTCTTTTTGTCAACTCTGATCGTGGCCTTTATCGCTATGACAGGGTGCCACTCCAGCTCCAATTTGAAAGCTGTAAATCCTACGATCGTGGCGGAGTATTCATTGCCTTCAGCGTTTGGTGGCGAGTACAATTTCACTCTCGGGCCCGATGGAGCGGTGTGGTTTATCCCCGATCAAAGCGACTACATCGGTCGCTTTGACACGACGTCTGGTCACTTCGATCAGTACCCGCTGCCCAAGATCCCGCAGTCCGAGATGCACGGCACCGCCAACGGTTCAAGCACCGAGCGACGCGTCGAGGAGATGCACGGTATCGTCGTTGGGCCCGACGCATCGATCTGGTTCACTGAGTATGGCGCGCATCGCATAGGACGAATTACAATTCATGGCGAGATCACCGAATATCGTCTGTCGGACCAAAACTTTCCGTATGGGATCGCCGTGGGCCCAGACCAGGCCTTATGGTTTACGAACCACGGCGGCAATGCCATCGGGAGAATCACCACCGCGGGCAGCGTGACGGAGTTCCCTCTTTCCACAGACAAAGCGACGCCGGCAAGTATCGTTGCTGGTCCGGACGGAAACTTGTGGTTCACCGAGATACTGCCAGCGCGGATCGGCAGGATGACGACGACGGGCGAGTTTACTGATTTTTCCGTCGGTGAAGCGGGCCAACTAGGTGAAACCCCGCTCTTGCCATGTGGTGACTCGGGGCTATGGTTCGTCGCCGGTGCTCAAGGCAGTCATGCACCATTCGCCTGGGACTACGGCGTCGGTCGAATCTCGTTGGCGGGCAAATCAGACTATTTCCCCTTGCCGTCGCCGCCAACACCTGAACCCGCGGCTCCGTGCCGCTCTTGCGTGCAATCTCGCCTTTTGGTGGGCAGTTTTCCACAGCCGTTCGGCCTCGCCGCCTGCGATGAAGGTGCGGTTTGGTATTGGATCGGAGAGAAAGTTTTCGGTCGCGTAACGAGCGACGGTCAAGTTGAGCAATCTCTGCTCACGGCAAGCAACGCCGAAACGGGTTCGCAAACAGCTGCCGAACGTCGCATCATATGGTACGTCGTAGGAGGCAAACTAAGAAAAGTTGCGCTATGACGAGAGCTCAACGAACATGCCGTCGAGTCGGCCTAGACCCCGCTGAATACACCAAGTAGGTCAGTCTATTCCTTACAGTGTGCAAGGACAATTTTTGCGTAGTCCTTACCTTCCTGGCGATCGCCTGCGAGGCGCGACGTGCTGTTCTCAACCCAAGCTGCTTCAAATATGAGCCCATCAATAATAGTCGCAAGCTCGACGAGGGCAGCTGCTCCGTAATAGGTCCCGGAGTCTATACCATACAGCTGCGTATCACGAGTAACCGACACTGATACAACCGGCGCATCCAGAACGCCACATTTCTCGCACGGATGAGCTGCGCTTGCAAATAGGCCATGTGATTCCACGGCGAGCGCTAGTCTGTTTAAGTCCGCGGGAGCAATCATGGCGGTGTAATCGCCGATGAACGGAACGTTTTTCACGCCTTGGAAAAAAGCACAGCTATTGCTTCTAAAACTGACGTTGTACGCTGGTAAGCCTGCAGCAATGCTCCCGCCCGATCGACTGAGGGCTACCTCTGTAATCCTCTCTGCAACGGCGGGGCGGACCAAAAGCCTGACATAAAAACAAGTGCACTTATGACACAAGCAGCACGCACACAGATCAAAGCCTCACTCCTTCCTAATGACAACTGCTGTAGCCGAAATCCCGCATGCTCCTGACCTAAGGTGCTGAGCAGTAGTCCGGAAAAGCCTCAGACATGTTTGAGTACCCGCCGGCGGTACATGCTCCACCGTTAAGCGCGGAAAAGCCTTTTGATTTCCGTAAGTAATTTCGGTGATGGCGGCTGAGGAACGAAACCTAAGCGGCGTGCAGGTGTATTTGATTGATGGGACCTATGAATTGTTCCGGCATTTTTTCGCCGTACCATCTGCGGCAGACGCGAATGGACGAGAGGTCGGCGCCGTACGACGTGTCCTGGCTTCGGTTTTGTCCATGCTCGAGCGTGGCGCCACGCATGTCGGTGTTGCAACCGATCACGTCGTAGAGTCCTTTCGGAACGACCTGTATCACGGATACAAAACCAGCGATGGCGTGCCTCCCGAGTTGCTCTCGCAGTTCCCTATTTTAGAAGAAGCCCTTGAGGCGATGGGAGTCGTGGTCTGGCCGATGGTTTACTACGAGGCCGACGATGCGTTAGCTTCCGCCGCCGCCAAGGCTTCGCCAGATAATCGTGTGAGCCGTGTGTTCATTTGTACGCCCGACAAGGATCTGAGTCAATGCGTTGAGGGCACCCGAGTCGTTCAACTGGACCGCCGACGCAACATCGTCCGCGACGAGGCCGGCGTGGTGGCCAAGTTCGGGGTTACACCGCGATCGATTCCGGACTATTTGGCAGTGGTCGGAGATAGTGCGGATGGATTCCCAGGTGTGGCGGGATGGGGTTCAAAGTCCGCAGCCATGATCTTGTCGCGGTACCGCCACCTTGAAGAGATTCCTAAGGACTGGCGCAAGTGGAATCCTTCAATCCCTCGGGCACGCTCACTGTCCGAGGCGCTCTTCAACACTTGGAGTGACGCCCTGCTGTTTCGCACCCTTGCCACGTTGCGATTGGATGTGCCAGTCTTTGGTGCCGTCGAGGATCTTCGGTGGAAAGGACCGCGGTCGAACTTCGATCGCCTCTCCAATCAAATGAAAGTACCTGGTTTACTCCGCCGCGCCATGTTGGCAGCGGTTGCAATAATTTCTTAGCGACGCGCCCGAGTTGCGAGCTCTGCATAGTGAGTTTCCGCCCCGAACCGGGTCTGAAGTCTCAGACTGTCTGTTCGAGAAGAGTTGATCGGAAGGGCGTTGCGCATTTTCTGAATCAGATCGTGAGCGCTTCTCCTGCGGCCTCATCCTCGGCCCAGCCTGCACCTTCCGCCATGAAAGCCTCGAGCTCATCAGATGTGAGCTCCTCACGCAGCGAAGAGAGTAACTTTTGGTAGCCCCACTCCTCTGTTGGCTCGCGCTGGTTGCCCAGGCCTCGGTAGGTGGCGTCGACATAACCCGTTAGTCGAGCAGCACGCTTCCGATCACCACGAAGAGACAAAATAAGCGCAAGATGCTGGATCGCAATCGCCATACAATAGGAGTATTGCGTTTCTCGAGCCCACCGGATTGCCTCGGACGCATCCGCGTGGGCCGCGTCCAATTGACCCAACGCGATACGATAAACGGCACGGTTCGCGCAAACGATAGCTACTAGTCTAAAATTCTTAACGCCTAAATAAATTGCAAGCGCATCGCTAGCATGGCGCACCGCCGCTTCGCCGCCTTCCTGAGAAAACTCAAGCTCAGCGAGGTTGAAATGGTAGCCCGCGCTCGCCGCATCGTCTCCCAGCGCCTTAGCGGCACTCAATGTTTCACTCAGCAACTTCCGAGCAGTCTGAGCATCTCCGCGAGCCCATGTGACGCTGCTCAGCGAAAAGAGACAACGACCGGCCTCGACCGCGTCGCCTGCTTCACGCAGATCCGGCAGGGCATTTCGTAGCGCTACCTCAGCCTCTTCCATTCGGGCGAGGTGATGCAAAGCGGATCCAATGCACCGGAGCGCGCGGGCAGCACCGCGCCGGTCGCGGACTGATTCATAGAGTGTGCGGGCGCGTTCACCATCCTCGAGCTTGCGTAGTCCCTCATTTAATACTGCCGAGGTCAGCCACAGGCGCGCCGCCACAGCGGGCGCCTGCGCTTCATTGATGCGGCGCAGGGCGCTCGCAATCCAACGCCGCCCCTCCTCGGTTCGCCCGCCGTACCACCAAAGCAACCCCAGGTTGCCGACGATCGTGCCACCCGTGATTGGGTCGTTGTCAGCGCTTATCGCCCAGTCCAGTGCCGCACGAAAATTATCAATTTCCGGTTCGTACAGCTTTAGCCAGGGTTGCGCGGGCATGTTTTTCGATGCCTCGTCCGCCTCGCGCGCCACGGCCGCGAAACACTCGGCATGTCGCCGTGCCAGGCCACTATACTCGCCTTTCTCGGCGAGTAACTCGAGTCCGTACGCGCGCGTGGATTCAAGCAGGCGATAACGCTCGACCGCACCCGTCGTGTCGACCACGGCCAGCGATTTTTCTACCAGGGACGCGAGCAACTCGAGAACATCGCCCGTGCCGATGTTCTCTCCCGTGCATACCGTGCTCGCGGTCTCAAGCGTCCAACCACCGGCGAAGATTGACGCGCGGCGAAAGAGGGTCTTCTCGCTGTCCGCGAGGAGGTCGTAACTCCAGTCTATGAGTGCCCGCAACGTTTGTTGGCGCGGCAATGCTGCGCGGCTGCCACCGGTAAGAAGCCGAAAGCGCTCAGCAAGCCGCTGTGCTAGGTGGGGTATGCTCAGCACTTTCACTCGAGCTGCGGCAAGCTCGATCGCCAATGCTATGCCGTCCAAATGCCGACAGATCTCTGCGACGATTGGCGCCGTGTCATCAGACAATGCAAATTTCGTATCTGCCGCTGCGGCGCGATCTGCGAAAAGGACTATTGCGCCGTACTGCAATGCCTCGTCTCGCTTGAGCGCTTGCGTCTTTTCGGGAACGGCAAGCGGCGGGACTTGGTGCACGATCTCACCGGAAATGCCGAGGCCTTGGCGCGATGTTGCGAGTATCCGAACATCGGGGCAGCTGGTCAATATGGCGTTGGCGAGGTTAGCGGCGGCGGCGATAAGATGCTCGCAATTGTCGAGTATGATGAGCATTCGTTTGCGGCGTAGCGCGCCCACGAGGGCGTCTGTTGGTGACCGATTTTGAGGTACGCTTACGTTCAGAACCTGGGCCGCGACCATGGCCACCAATTCGGGGTCGCTCAACGATGCGAGCTCGATGAACCAGACGCCGTCTGGATAGCGTTCGATTAATTCAGCCCCCACTTGAAGCGCAAGCCGCGTCTTGCCTATGCCACCGGCTCCCACGAGCGTCAACAGAGCTGTGCCATCGAGAAGCGATCTTACATCATCTACATCGCGTTCTCGACCGCGAAAGCTGGTCAGCTGGATAGGGAAATTGTGGCGGTGCGCTTCCAGCGAGTGAAGCGGCGGGAAATCGCTTGAGAGATCAGGGACGCACAGCTGGTAGACGTGCTCGGGTTGGGCAAGATCCTTGAGCCGATGCGTGCCGAGGTCGCTCAGGCTTGCTTCTGACCGCGAGTCAGCTTGAGCGAGGTGAGCGGTAACGCCCGATAGCAGCATCTGACCACCGCTGCCAACCGCCAGCAGTCTGGCAACGCGATTGACCGTGGGGCCGAAATAGTCGCCGTCACGTTCGCTGGCCTCACCCGTGTGCAGTGCCAGGCGGATGCGCAAGCCCCCCACTTCCGAGAAGTCTTCCTTTACGAGTGCGCGCTGGGCTTGCACAGCAGCTGCAACAGCGTCAGATACGCGCGTAAACGTTGCGCAGAATGCGTCGCCGACTGTCTTGAAGACATAGCCGCCATGCGACTCGATCGCGATGCGAATAAGCTCGTCGTGGCGCTTGACCGCGTCGGCCATCGCCTCCCGGTGAGATTCCCACCGTTCGGTACTAGCCTCGATATCTGTAAATAAAAACGTGACCGTGCCTGTAGGCAAAGTAACGGGGCTCTTGTCTTTGGGCGTAGCCCCACTCCCAGGTGGCATTATGTCTATGTTCCGCTGCGTGCAGACGGGAACCTAGGCGAAACCACTTTACAGCCGTGACTTGTGAGTCTATACTGGTCGCACCTTGACTAAAAGGAGCAGAAATGTTGAAGGTCGGCGATAGGGTCTATATTGATGGGACGAAGATAGAAGGCACCGTAAAAGAGGTTCATCCACACGGGGTCGTCGTGCGAGTCGAGGTTGCCGGGGGGCACGAAGACCGCAAATACGCGTTGGAAGATCTGCGACTCGATCCCACGATGGATGAAGTGGCGAAATTCGTCGACCATTAAGTTGACAGTCGAGAAATAGTACGGCGCATGTTTCACCTCGCTCAGTTAACCGATTACGGCTTGCTGCTTCTTAGGTTTATGGTCGGTGCGACATTCATCAACAGCGGGTACAAGGATCTCAAATATCCAGATGCGCGCGCCAAGAGCATCGGATTGTCAAAAGCCTTCACCATTTTCCTCGCTGTGGCCGAGCTCGCGGGCGGCACGGGAGTGATGCTGGGCGTACTCCAGCAGCTCGCCGCGATCGGATTGATCATGATCATGCTCGGCGCTACTCAAAAGAAAGTCTTCGTTTGGAAAACTGGCTTTTGGGGCAAAGATGGATTTGGCTGGTCGTACGAATTGACGCTGATCTCGATGCTGCTCGTCATCCTGTTCACAGACGGCGGCAAATTCGTCATCGTGCGCTAGGTAGAGTCCTTCTCTGCTCTTCTGTCGACTAATACTCCGGTATTCAAAGAAGCGGATCTCGCAGGAGGGGCCTCGGTGATGCCCGTCCGAGCGCGGGTTTCCTAAGACAAGGACCCGTTGTTGTAATAGTTATCCAGGTCACACTCATTAAGGCACGAGAGCTGGCGTCGCAGGGCACCATCCGAATCCCTCCGACAGTATATTCATAGCCCACTATACTACGTCACTAATCCTAGAACGGGAGCGACAGGCTGTGAGTAGGCATACCGACCACGACGAACTTGAACGGTACAAGTTGCTGGCAGAACACGCCCGTGACGTGATGCTTTTCATGCGAAAAAGCGACTGGCATATTATCGAAGCGAATGATGCAGCCGTGAAGACCTATGGCTACTCACGCACCGAGTTGCTCTCGCTGAGCGCGCGTGATTTGCGCGACCCTGAGACTTTGTCCTCATTCGACGACTCGCTTGCCTCTGCGTTGCGTGGCGGGGCTACGTACGAAACGCGGCACCGGCGTAAAGACGGATCTATTTTTCCAGTCGAAGTAAGAGCTCAAGGAGCACAGATCGCTGGAGAACCAATCATTTTGGGCATCATCCGTGACATCAGCGAGCGCAAACGGGCCGAGCGGGAGCGCGATCGATTTTTTGAGCTCTCGCTCGACATCATGTGCGTAGCAAATTTCGATGGTTACTTTGTGCGCTTGAACCCCGCTTGGCAAACCACGCTCGGTTTCACCACGGAGGAACTCTGCACGACGCCGTTCATGGACTACGTTCATCCCGACGATCGCGAAGCCACGTTGGCGGCCACAAGCGCGCTCGGTTCTGGGCACAACGTCATTGCTTTTGAGAACCGCTATCGTTGCAAAGATGGCTCATACAAATGGTTCCTGTGGAACGCTACACGGTCGACCGCTGATAACTTGATTTATGCTACAGCCCGCGACGTGACGGAACGGAAGGCAGCCGAGGCCGTGCTCGCGCAGGCGCGGGATCAGGCAACCGAAGCGTCCCGACTCAAATCGCAGTTTCTGGCGAACATGAGTCACGAGATCCGTACCCCGATGAATGGCGTGATAGGGATGACCGAGTTGTTGCTTGCGACGCCATTGAACAATGATCAGCGCGAATATGCGGTCACCGTTCGCGAATCGGCAGCTGCACTGCTGACGATCATTAACGAAATTCTGGACTTTTCGAAGCTCGAAGCCGGCAAGATGGACTTAGAATTGACTGACTTTTCTGTCGTGTCGGTTTCTGAGAGCGTCGTCGAACTTCTCTCATCAGCGGCCCACGCGAAGTCGCTTGACATTCAAGCGTTCGTCGCTCCCGACGTTCCACGGATGCTTCGAGGAGATGCCGGGCGTGTTCGACAGATTCTCGTCAACCTCGTCGGCAATGCGGTAAAGTTCACCGAGCGAGGACAAGTCACACTGCGAGTGACCAAACAGTCGTCGCAAGGGCGTTACGTGACGTTGCGCTTCGCTGTCAGCGATACGGGTGTCGGTATTTCCGAGGAGGCTCGCACACGACTCTTCCAACCCTTCACCCAAGCCGATGGAACAACAACGAGAAAATTCGGCGGCACGGGACTGGGGCTTTCGATCTCTAAGCGCATGGTTGAATTGATGCAAGGCGAGATTGGGATAGAGAGTCAGGAGCACAACGGCTCAACGTTTTGGTTTACCGCGCCGTTTGAGGCTATGGCAGCTGTCGAATCGAATCCCACCGCGGTTGCGCTTCAAGGTCATCGGGCTCTTGTAGTCGACGACGATCCGGTTGCGCGCGAAGTATTCCACCAATATATTCTGTCGTGGGGAATGCGCAACGGTCAAGCTGCGAGCGGCGCGGAGGGGCTTGAAATTCTTCGCAAGGCAGCAGAAGCCGGCGATCCCTATCATCTGGCTCTCATAGATTTCAAAATGTCACGAATGGATGGCCTCACGTTGGCGCGCGCTATCCGCTCGGAGCCGGCGCTCGGTCGAACCAAACTCATCCTCGTGACTGCCTTTGACACGAAGGAACGAGGCAAAGAAGCCCTGCGCGCTGGCTTCGGAGCTTATCTCACAAAGCCGGTGAAGCAATCACAGCTTTTTGACTGCATCGCTTCCGTGCTCGACGACCATATTCACGATGCGCCTCCCCTGGTGACGGAGAGGCGCCCTCACGAGTTAACCAGCGCGCATCTTGCTTCGGGGGTGACCGGCAAGGTGCTGGTTGCAGAGGACAACATCACAAACCAGCGGCTTGCGCTTGCTCAGCTGAAAAGATTAGGGATTGCGGCCGACGTTGTAAACAATGGCCGCGAGGCAGTTGCGGCTATTGAGCGCAACAACTACGAGCTTGTCCTCATGGATTGTCAAATGCCGGAAATGGACGGCTTTGAAGCAACACGAGCGATCCGTCGAGTGCAACACCGTACCGGTAAACACGTCGTCATTGTCGCCATGACGGCTAATGCTATGGAAGGCAACCGGGACACGTGCATCGCGATGGGCATGGACGATTATGTTTCAAAGCCCGTTCAATTTGACAAGCTGGAGAGTCTGCTCGCGCGCTGGTTGCCGGGAACCACCAAGAACACAGCGAGCGCGTAGCAGGGCCTCCGTCTCCGCTGATCTCCCAGGTGCGTGACCCCTAGAGGCTCAACGGAGTGTAGGTGCCGTCTGATAAACTTGTGCGCTGTTCCTGGGCTGAGGGTAGCAGCCCGATCATGCAGCGCTATCACGATCGCGAGTGGGGCGTCCCGGTTCATCGCGACAGAAAGCTCCTTGAGTTTCTTATCCTGGAAGGTGCCCAAGCGGGCCTGAGCTGGTCGACAATCTTGCGCAAGCGCGCTGCATACCGCCGGGCATTCGTCGGTTTCGATCCGGCTGCAGTCGCGCGCTTCAAGGCGCCGCAGATACAGCGGCTGCTAAATAATCCCGACATCGTGCGCAACCGGCTCAAGATCCAATCGGCGGTTGGCAACGCGAAGGCGGTGTTGGTGATCCAGCGAGATTATGGATCGCTCAACCGGTTCTTGTGGGACTTCGTCGGAGGGCGACCCATCCAAAACCACTGGACGCAGCGGGGACGTGTGCCGGCTCGGAGCCGCGAATCGGATGCAATGAGCGAGGCATTGCGGCGCGCCGGCTTCTCGTTCGTGGGAACGACAATCTGCTATGCGTTCATGCAAGCAGTCGGCATGGTGAATGATCACGTGACGACATGCTTTCGCTGGAGGCAGCTGCGTCCCGGACGGATCTCACTCTAGTCATTTTAGCGTGCTGAGGTTAGCCTTTAAATCCGAAGCATCAACATTGGCAGCGGCTGCGATGCGCAGAAGCAACTCCTCCTGCGCTTCGTTGTGATGCAGCAAGAGTCCGATCCATTCATGATCGAGTTCCGCTCTCGTCTCTGCATGCTCGCCCGATTGGCGCTGTGCGACCGAAATAACGAAAAGCAACGTCAATTGAATAACGTTGGACACCGTCAAGAGGAAGACAAACGGGTAAGGATCGCTGTGGGTGATCTGACCTACAACCAGCCACACAAGCTGCACGACGATGACGGCTGCCAGCGCGATTGGTGCGCCGGTAGAGTCTGCCACTTTCTTGCAAAAATGCTCAATCGGCGTTAAGCGCTCATTGTGGACTTCATTCGGATTTCGAACGCGTCGGTGCGGCATTTTTGGATCCGGAATTAGGCGACCCGGCCACGGACGCGCGTGCGCTTCGGCGTCTCGCGGACCGCTTCGGTCGACGGCGGTGGCCAGACCGTCGTCTGGGGATGAAATTTCGCCTTCGTTTTCAGCAACTCCGGCAGCACGCTATCGAAAACGTCCACCAGCGCTGGGTCGAAATGCTTGCCTCGGTTTCGATGCACTTCGGCAACCGCGTCTTTTACGGTCCACGCCTTTTTGTAGGGCCGCGCCGAAGTGAGCGCGTCAAAAACATCGCTGAGAGCACAAATGCGTCCAACCATTGGTATGTCGTTTCCGCTCAACCCTTCAGGATAACCCGAGCCGTCGTATTTTTCGTGATGCGTTAGCGCGATTTTTGCAGCAACTCGCAGCAATGGTGAGTTGCTGCCCTTGAGGATTTCGTAGCCCGCGACCGTGTGCTTTTTGACGATGTCGAATTCCTGGCGCGTCAGTTTGCCCGGTTTTTCCAAGATAGCGTCAGGGATGACAACTTTCCCGATATCGTGCAGCGGCGACGCGGTGAGCAAAATATCTTGCTCTTCTGGCGACAACCCAGCCCCGCGCCCGAGAATCCGGCAGTAGTTGGCCATTCTCGAGAGGTGGACGTAGGTTTCAGGGTTTCTTTGTTCGGCAACAAGCGACAGCCGGAAGATGGTCTCGCGCTCTCGATTTGCAATCTCAGCCGTCGCAGCTTTTACCTGTTCTGCAAGCCAGGTCGCTGTTTCAGCGAGCTGTTTTTCACTTTCTCTCAGCGCCAGCATGTTTCGAACCCGCGCTGTGAACTCGGCCGGGTCGACGGGAGTGGTCAGGAAATCATTCGCCCCCAATTCCAACGCTTTGTACCGGACTTCTCTCGCCCGTTCCGCCGTGACCATGAGAATGGGTACAGTTTGCTTGCCCCCCATTGACCGCAGAAGCTTAACGAACTCGAGACCATCAGGGGCAGGCATATTGTAATCGACGATCACGAGATCGAGCTCGTTGCCTTGAGCCCATTCGAGCGCCTTGGCAGAGCTTGAAAAGCACTTCGCCTCACCGTAGTCGGAGCGACTCAGGAGACCGATATATACTTTTAAGTTGACCGGGCTGTCATCAACTATCAGAATCTGCACTGTCAAACCCTTACGTCACCGAAGGCATGCTGTTCTCTCATTATTATCGGCACCAACCCTCTGTGAGTAGCGTCACTCCGACTCGTTTTCCGCCAAAACGAGACGCAGCATTTGTGCCGAACACCATTGTGATGAGCAAAACCAATGCCTAGTCGTGCGCCCGACTCCGAGTTTGACCCAGCCAGGCTCCTCGACATCTTCGATAACGATCGGCTGGCTGTGGCCGAGATACTCGCCGAGGCGGCGACGTCGATGCGCGAAACGATCGACGGGTTATCCAACGAGGTATCCTCGGGGGACAAGCAGGCTGTTGCAAGACTGCTCCATACGTTGACGGGTGTGGCAGCAAACATCGGCGCAAACAGGCTTAGCGCATTGAGCGGAGATCTTCTTGAGTACGTACGTCGGCATCAAACCTTCCCACCGGATTTGGTTGAGCGTCTACGCAGCGCTCATGACTGTTTTGCTGCCTGCATTCAGGAACATATAGACACGTCTAATCCCTTATCGCGGCTAAACTCGCCGGATCGGAAATAACGATCGAGGCACCCGTCATATCGATGAGCCGTGCGTCCCAAAACTCTGTCAACGTGCGATTCATTGTTTCTCGAGTAGTGCCAACCATATTTGCAAGCTGTTGGTGAGTCAGCTTAACGGTCAGGCGTGTGCCTCTTTCGCCCGTTTCGCCAAAGTTTTCAGCAAGCATGAGCAACAGGTCAGCGACCTTCGCCTTTACACTCAGATGCGAGCGAGCTTGCGTCGCCTTATTAGTTGCACGGAGCCGAGTTATTAACGCTGAGATTACGGCGCGATTGAGATCTTGACGTTTTGCCAGAAGATCCAAGAAATCGGCGCGCTGAAGGATCAGCACTTGGCCCTCGCGGAGCAAGGTGGCAGTCGCAGAGCGCGGCGCTTCATCAAGGACGCCCATCTCGCCAACCACGTCTCCTTCTTTGAGAATCGATAGGATTGTTTCTTTGCCGTCGCTGTTCGTGCGCGTTACCGCAACACTGCCTTTTCTTATGATATAAAGTGCATCGGAGGGATCGCCTTCATGCATGAGGACCGATCGCTTTGTGTATCGCCGCGCGCGCAGTAGGCACGAGACCGCGATAAGGTCATCGGTAGCAAATCCGCTAAACAGTGGAACTTTTTTCAGGAATTCAGTGCTGTCGGATCTCACGCAAAGCGCTCCACGAAGAGGACCGACACCTCGCCGGTGCCTTTCCCCCATTTCTAGTTTCGTGTGCGACGAACCGTCAAATTAGCCGTGCGGGTGCAGAATCAAAAATAGTTGCTAGGCCTTGAACGATGGTCTCATACCGATGTACTCACGTACCACCTGGGTGCTGCGTCGCGGCGATTACGAGCAGCGGAGGAGGTGCGACGCCGTATGACGCGCCACCCGCGCGTGTTTTGCTGGACCTTCTATGTTCGCCATGACCTCTGCACCCGCCATCAGGATGAGAAGCTTGTTCACAAGGGCGGTTCTCTTGCGCAACCCGGCGCTGGCGACGAGTTGAGAGAGGAACTGGCGAAGCTCATGCTTGTTTCGAATGACTTCCTTATGTATAGGATGCTTCAGGCTTGGGAACTCGGCCGCAGCTCGGTGGAACGGACATCCGTAATAGTCATCCGATTTAAACCACTCTTCAAGGGCGTCGAACAGTGCGAGTAACTGCTGGCTCGGCCGGCGCCCAGGTCGCATCACGCGGTGGATGAGCCACCTCATCCATTGATCACTGCGGGCGCGAACGTACTCTGCCGCAAGAGCATCCTTGGTTGGAAAGTGTTTATACAGAGTCATCTTAGCGACATCAGCGCGTTCGATGATCGTGTCAGCGCTGACACCTCGAATGCCGTCGAAGTTGAAACATTCGAATGCGGCGTCCATGATTCTCTGCTTTGCATCGGTTCCAATTTGCTGTCCCATGCAAAAAGCGTACCAGTACGTCTATTTCATGTCAAGAGGGCCGGCAGGACGCGGATTTTATATTCTAGTAGACATACTAGTATGTATATGCCCCTTTGTCAGCAAGTTTATGGGGGACGCCCCCCGCTGTGACCCCCGATCGTCCCATATGCCCCGAACGCCAGCTAGACCTCGGTAGCGCCGTCGATATCAGCACCGTCACCAATTGGCCAACCGCGTCAGACGTACAATCATGTCGTGCAATGCTCAGCGCTCTCTTGACGGCGTGGCGAGCCAGGCTGAGCCCAGCAGATGTTGGTCTTCCCTCACGCGGCCGGCTCAAGGGGTTACATCGCAAGGACGTAGCTAAACTTGCCGGTGTAAGTCCACGTTGGTATGAGATGTTTGAGCGAGGAACGGCGAAAAGACGGTTCTCGGCGGCGTTCGTCATTCGGGTTGCGGACGCGCTTCGTCTCGACACAGGTGAGCGAGCCGCTCTGAATCGCCTGGCACTACCTGAAGTGGCGGCCGCAGTCGAATATTTTGAGTGCATCGCCAAAAGGGGCGCCTAGGACGAGCCTCACCCACCTAGTTACTGGACGTTGTCCGGTTCACCGTTGTGGCGAGCTCGAGAAATCTGATTAATGATCGTTGCCACTTCAGCTCGAGCCAATCCTATAGCGTTAAGTCGGTCGAGCTGCGGTTCTTCATGCCATGCTTCGAAGGACAGCACAAGCTTGCAACGGGCTCGCTTCAAGTCATCTAAGAGTTGGCTCATCGGAACTTGTGCGTTCAGGTGAGGAGGCTGGTTGCGCCTTTGCGTCAGCGCGCTGTCACGGATGATTCTGCCGAGCGTCTCGTCGTCGCCGAGAGCGAAAAATTCCATGAGAACGAGCTCGATGATCGAGCTTTCACTTACTCGCTCCCTGTAAGCCAACTGCTTGAGTCGCGCTGCCACTGACCCATCGAGTGAGTGCGAGACCTTGCTTGTTCTAGCCCGACGAGCTTCCAAGATTGTTCCGTCCTTCATGGTGCGAAGGAGCCTGAAAATACTATACTATAATACCCAACCTGCTCTTATGGTAACAGGAAACCGGGTGAGCTTAACCCGGGAATCCCCCAGTGCTAAGGGTCTTGTCGGGGGTCTTTTTTGGTGCCGGAATCTGGCATGCGGCGGCTCGATCGAGGAGCAGCTCGCGCTCGCGGGTGTTACGCGTCAGTGATGCCGCGCGCTCAAACTCTGTACGCGCTTCGTCCCATGCGTCCGAGCTTTGCGAGCAGGTCTCCGCGCACGCTTGGCAAGAGGTGATAGGCCCGAAGAGACGGCTCCGAGTTGAGCGTGTCGACGAGCTCGAGAGCCGCTGCCGGGCCAAATGCCATGCCAATTGCCACCGCGCGATTCAGCTCGACGATCGGGGAGGGCGCGAGTTGGAGGAGCGCGTCATAGAGTGCGGTGATCCGTGCCCAATCGGTCTCCGCCCCGCTCGGTGACCGGGCGTGGCAGGCGGCGATTGCACCTTGAACCGCATAAGGACCAAGCCTGTCCCCAATCTTCTCGGCGCGCTGGAGCGCCGCAAGACCACGAGAGATTAGCAGACGATCCCAGCGTGAGCGGTCTTGATCGAGGAGCACGATGGGCTCCCCCGACGGACCGACTCTCGCTCTTAAACGCGACGCCTGGATCTCCATAAGACCAACCAGTCCGTGGACTTCCGGTTCGCGGGGCACGAGCTCTGCAAGGATGCGGCCGAGACGCAGCGCGTCCTCGCAGATCGCAGGCCTGATCCAGTCGTCGCCGGCAGTTGCCGAGTATCCCTCGTTAAAGATAAGGTAGATAACCTCGAGGACCGACGACAGACGCGCAGCGCGCTCATGCGCTCCTGGTACCTCGAAGGGTACGCACGCTTCGGCAAGAGTGCGCTTCGCCCGGACGATCCGCTGCGCGACGGTGGGCGCCGGAACGAGGAATGCGCGCGCGATCTCCTCGGTCGTCAACCCTCCCAGCAAACGGAGGGTGAGAGCAATGCGCGCCTCTGTTGCGAGAACTGGATGACAGGCCACGAAGATGAGGCGTAGGAGGTCGTCGCCGACTTCATCGTCGATCGCCGCGTCGAGGTCGGCAGTGGCTATCTGCTGCTGGGTCTCTGTTTCGCGACCGAGCTCCTCGTTTTTGCGGTGGAGACGCTCGTTCCGGCGCAACCGGTCTATTGCGCGATGCTTTGCGGTGGCCATCAGCCAGGCGCCCGGTTTGCGCGGAATTCCCGACTGCGGCCACTGCTCCAACGCGGCGACAAGCGCGTCCTGTGCGAGATCCTCGGCCAGACCGACATCCCGTACGATCCGCGCTAGACCGGCAATAAGCTTGGCGGACTCGATTCTCCAGACCGCGTCGATTGCGCGATGGGTCTCGGCATCCGTCACGTGGCGCGGCTGCTACTGCTTGGCGGCTTGCCGCTGCAACTGTTCGCGCAACGCTTCCTCTCGAGCGGCGTGCTCAGGCGGAATGACATCGGCAGGAAAATCCGACGCCTCGAACACTTGGCGAATTTCGACCTGACCTTCCCTGAAGGGAGCACGCTTGAGCCACTCAATCGCCTCTTCCCTGGATTTCACTTGAATCAACCAGAAGCCGGCGATCAGCTCCTTTGTCTCGGTAAACGGCCCGTCCGTTACCACGCGTTTTTCGCCGGAGTAGTTGATGCGCGCGCCTTTCGAGCTTGCTTGGAGTCCGTCGGCCGCGAGCATCACGCCGGCCTTTATCATTTGCTCGTTGAACTGCCCCATCTCGGCGAACAGCTCCTTACTAGGAAGAATGCCTGCTTCGCTGTCTTTGTTTGCCTTGACCAACACCATGAATCGCATTCCAGATATCTCCTTAGTTTTGAGGGGGTAGCCTTGGTTGCGCCGTTATGGCCGGCTGAACCTAGGCTCTACTGACACGTCGAACGAGTTTCCGCCAAATCGACAACCTCGACTGGCTTTTTTCTAGCGGCCTACAAGGACTTGCTGCACCATTCGGGCTTCGGGTGGAGCAGTGGGTCATTCCGGCCAATGAGCTCAACCTTGACATTGGGCGACGCAACCACGAAGGCTCCCTGCTGGTTGTTCGTGTACACCGCGCGCTGGCCGCTGAGTGCGTCTGCGCGAGCCCGCGCGTACCCAACCGTTTCGTCTGGGCACAAATGGCGCCCGAATCGCACGACTGTGGCGTGATTGAAAAAGAGCGCCATGAGTATCGAAAGCGCAAAAGCGTAGCGCGCGAGTATTGGTCGGCGGGCTATGGCGATGACTGCGCCTATTGCAATGAGGCTCACGAGAGGAACCGTCCAGTGCGTGCCAGCGCGGGCGAGCGGATACGCCCACGGGCCGTTGAGCGTGATCTCCGCGACCAGCGGAGCTGCAAGCAGTATGCGCCAGCTCAGCGTGAGCGGCGCAAATGCAAACGGGGCGAGAACTTCGGCAAGGAACGCCAAGTCTTGCGGCCACGCAGAGACGCGCAGACTGTAGGCGGGAGCTGCAGGGGCGTAGCCAAGCGCATGCACGATGCTGTAGTAGATCGCTCCGTTAACAATGGCAAGAATCGTTACAGCGGCGCCAAGGGTCCGATCGTACCAGAGCGCGCCCGCGACGCCAAACCAGGCGAGAAACCAGATTTGATCTTCCTTTACACCCATGAGCAGTTGTGCACAGACAAGCGTCCAGAGCAACGACCGGCGCTGGGCTGCGAGAGCAAGAGAAAACGCAAGAATAGGGACGAAGACATTCTCTGAAAAGTCCATGTACGCCCAGCCTTGCGTCGACGGCATGATGAGATACACGAGCGCAAGGAGCTGTGCGGGCTGGGCAGCCAAACCCGCGCCGCGTGTAAAAAAATACAATGGAATCGCAGCCGTTGCGACTGCGACGACCTGGATCACGAGCAATGTTTCCGGCCGCGGGAAGAGCGCAATGATCGGCGTCAGTAGCAACAGCGCCCAGGAGTCGTGCACTGCAAGGTGCGGCAGGCGCTCGACCCAATTGAATGTCGAGCCGTGTTGCGCAAAATTCACCAAGCTCTGCAAAAAGATGCCGACGTCCACGCCATAGCGCAGCGCATGTAGCTTGTTAAAGTCCAAATAGATGTAGAGGCCAATAAATGCGACGGTACCTGCAAGCACGTACCGCATATCGGAGATTGTGGACATCACGTCAAAGTCACGCGTCCGAATCGTAATGTGCGTACACTCGGCGGTCGATACACAAAGAAGGCCCATTCGCGGCGAGCACCTATCCATCCCGGTCGAGGAGGCGTGTCGTGCAACGTTTGATGATTGCAATTGTCGTCGTGCTGACGTTACTCACCATAGGTCGAAACGGCGCGTACGCAGACTCATCTGACCTCACGAGCGTTATGCAGAGATACGTGAGCGCGTCCGGCGGTCGTGAAGCCTTGAGCAAGATCCATAACTCGATGACGGTATACAAGTCTACCATCATGGGACGCATTCTCAAGGTAACGACAACTGCGAAAACGCCATTTTACTATCTCCAAGAGGTGCAGGCCGAAGGCAGCACGGGTAAGATAAGCTTTGGTTTTGACGGCACGACCGCGTGGATGCGAACTCCCGATGGCACGGTTACGACCCTCACCGGCGAGAAGCGTGCGGAGGTCATCTCCGATGCTGTGGGCGCCAATAACTCAGAGATCTTCCCCAATCGTTGGCCGACAACGGTAACTTTGAAGCCGACGGAACAGATCGATGGAAAGTCCTATACGGTGTTGAGCATCAAAGCCAAGGACGGCGTTACCCATGACTTGTTTATTGACCCTCAAACGAATCTACCGGTGATCGAGCGGACCATCGAGGGAAATGTTACGGGAATCTCGGTTGTCGAGGCGTTCGGAAAAGGTCCTATGGGTGAATTGCAGGCGCGCATCATTACCAGCACGCGCTCCGATGGATCTCCGCAGATCAAATCGGTCCTCCGCGAGGCGCAGGACAATGCACCTGTGAGCGCGTCGATCTTCGCGCCGCCGATCGGCAGCAAAGGCGCCCAAACAATCTGAGCCGGGGAGGTTCGAGCGGCCGCGCCAAGTAAAGCGCAGGGGTGAGCGCGACAACAACCACTGACCTCGCGGCCCTTCGGCACACTGCAGCCCACCTGCTGGCCCATGCGGTCGTTGACCTTTTCGGCGACGACGTCCAATTAGCGATCGGCCCGGCAATCGACAACGGCTTCTACTATGATTTCCTCAAAGAGACGCCGTTCGTTCCCGAAGATCTTCCGCGCATCGAAGCGCGCATGAAAGAGCTGATCGCTGCGGGTCTTACAATGAAGGGCGAACCGATCGAACGAGCCGCAGCCGAAACCTATTACCAAAAAGGCCATCAGCCGTTTAAGCTCGACATCTTGCGCGGCATCCCTGCGGACGAGCCGTTGACTATGTACACGATCGGCGATTTCACCGACCTGTGCCGCGGCGGCCATGTCCAGTCTAGTAAGGACATCGGCGCGGTGAAGCTGCTGTCGATTGCGGGGGCGTACTGGCGGGGCGACGAGCACAACCCGATGCTGCAACGCATCTACGGGACCGCCTTCCCCACGCAAGCCGAGCTCGACGCGTACCTGGCGCAGCTCGAGGAAGCCGAGCGTCGCGATCACCGAAAACTTGGCAAGGAGCTCGACCTCTTCTCCATCGAGGAACAAGCGGGCGCGGGGCTGATCTTTTGGCACCCCAAGGGTGGACGCGTCCGCGCGATCGCGGAGGATTTCGTGCGCGCTGAACTGAGGAAACGCGGCTACGAACCTGTTTACACCCCGCACATCCTGCATGAAAATGTTTTCAAGACCTCCGGCCACTTGCAATCATTTATCGAGAATATGTTTGGACCGATGGAGGTCGAGGGCCAACGCTATCGGATCAAACCCATGAACTGCCCTGGGCATATCCTCGTCTATCAGTCGCAGCCGCGTTCCTATCGCGACTTGCCGCTGCGCCTGGCTGAGTTCGGCACCGTGTATCGATTCGAGCGGTCCGGCGTTTTGCACGGGCTCTTGCGCGTGCGCGGCTTCACGCAAGATGACGCGCACTTGTTTTGCACGCCCGATCAGGTGCAGTCGGAGTACGAGAGCACGGTTGATTCGGCGCTCACGATCCTCAAAGCGTTTGGCTTCAATGAGTACAGCGCGTACATCTCCACGCGACCGGACAAAGGACTCGGCGACGACGCGGTGTGGCAGCGAGCGACGACCGCTATTCGCAATGCCGTGAAATCTAAAGGCTTGGCCTACGAAATTGACGAGGGCGGCGGTACCTTTTATGGCCCGAAACTCGACATCAAAGTGCGCGACGCGATCGGCCGGGAGTGGCAGCTCTCGACGGTGCAAATCGATTACGTGCTCCCCGAACGTTTCGGACTGACATTCCGCGGAGCCGATGGCGCCGAACACCGGCCGGTCATGATCCATCGTGCGCTGCTCGGGTCACTCGAGCGTTTTATGGGCGTTCTCATCGAGCACTACGCGGGCGCGTTCCCGGTGTGGCTTGCGCCCGTGCAGGTTGTCCTCTTGCCGATCACCGATGGTCAGGTAGAATATGCTCGCACGATCGCATCTCAATTGAGCGGCGCCGGCTTCCGCGTGGAGATCGACGATTCCAACGAGCGGCTGCAAAAAAAGATCCGCAATCAGCAGCTGCAGAAAGTACCGTACATGCTCGTCGTTGGAAAAACCGAAGTCGCCGACGGCACGGTCAACGTGCGTGCACGCTCTGGAGATCAGCAGACAATGACAGCCGCGGAGTTTCTGGCGAAGCTCTCGTCTGAGGTCGCCTCCCTCAAATAATGCGCCTCCTTGGGATTGAAACGTCCTGCGATGACACTGCTGCCGCGGTTGTTACGAGCGGTTATGTGGTCCAAAGCAACGTGCTCGCCAGTCAAGATGAATTTCACCGCGCCTATGGCGGCATCGTGCCGGAGATTGCGAGCCGTAAGCATGCAGAAACCATCAATGCCGTTATCGAGCTCGCGCTGCGCAATGCCGACTGCAGCTTCGACTCGCTCGATGGCGTTGCAGTGACCTGCGGCCCCGGTCTTCCGGGCAGCCTAGTCGTGGGCGTCGCCGCGGCGCAAGCTATCGCCCTTTCCCGAGGACTCCCAGTCTATGCAGTCAACCACCTGCATGGCCATCTCTTTGCGAATTATCTCGAAAACCCGCAGCAGCCCGATGAGCGTGCGCCGGCAACGCCCTTTCTGTGCCTCGTCGTCTCGGGTGGACACACGGACCTCATCTTAGTGGAAACACCCGCGCGGCACAGGGTCATCGGCCGGACCCTCGACGACGCAGCGGGTGAAGCGTTCGATAAGGTGGCAAGGCTGCTCGGGCTTGGATTTCCTGGAGGGCCGGTGCTTGACAAGCTGGCGCAGTCGGGTAATCCGCAGGCCTTTGATTTTCCGCGCGGTTTGTCTCGTGACGGTTCTTATAACTTCAGCTTTTCCGGACTCAAGACCGCGGTCCGCTACCACATCGATGCCCACCCGGAGCATCTCACCGAGCATCTTGCCGATATCGCGGCTAGCTTTCAGCAGGCAGTCGTCGACGCGCTGTGCGAGAAAACATTGCGCGCCGCGCGCGAGCTTGGCCAGACAACGATAGCCTTGGCCGGTGGCGTCGCCGCAAATTCGGCGCTGCGCAGCGAATTGCGGCAGCGCGCGCGGGACGAAGGAATCAGCGTGCGTGTGCCGCCGCTCGCCTACTGCACGGACAACGCTGCGATGATCGCGGCCGCTGCGTATTATCGCGGCAAGCTGGGCCGCGTGCGACCTGAAGAGTTACGGATCGATCCGAACTTCGCGTGGTGAAGTGAAACGGACCTAAAGGTCCGTTGCTACAAAGGTTATTCGCCGGCGCGTATGATCTTGAGGAAGTTTGTCCGTCCTTGAACGCCGAGTGGTGTGCCCCCGACGAGGACGACCGCGTCGCCCTTGCGGACGGCTTCTATATCGATGAGCTTTTCTTCGACTGCCGCGATAAGATCGTCGGTACTGCGGCCAAAGTCGACGACGCATGGCTGGACGGCCCAATCGAGCGAAAGCCGGCGCGCGATCTTCTCGTCGGGCACGAACGCGTAGATGGGGACGGTGGGGCGGTCCTTGCTGACGATGCGAGCAGAGAATCCTGAACGGGTGAATGCAGCGATCGCTTGCACGTTGATCGATTGCGTGATCGAAATAGCGGCTTGCGAAATCGCGTGCGAATCGCTGCCAATGTGGGTTGCGCGCCGCCGGTCGAGCGTCGGCGGAAAACTGCGTTCCGCTTCGAGCGCGATGCGCACCATCGTGCTGACTGCTTCAACCGGGTAGTCGCCTGCGGCGGTCTCGCCGGACAACATCGTGCTGTCGGTTCCATCAATGATAGCGTTGGCGACGTCGGATGCTTCGGCACGCGTCGGCCGCGGGTTGTGCCGCATCGAGTCGAGCATTTGTGTTGCGGTGATCGCGGGGATCAAATGCGCTCGCGCGCGGGCGATGATCTGCTTCTGGAGCGTCGGCACGAGCTCGGGCGGCATCTCGACGCCGAGATCGCCGCGTGCAACCATGACCGCGTCTGCAACATCGAGGATTTCTTCGAGATGGTCGATCGCCTCAGGCTTCTCAATCTTGGCGATGACAGGTGTGTCGCCCCCAGCCGCCTTCACTGCGGCCTTCGCATCGAGCACATCTTGCGCGCGACGTACAAAGGACAGCGCGACAAAATCGGCCCCTCCCGCAACGACAACTGCGACGTCCTCGCGATCCTTCTCCGTGAGCGACGGAGATGAAACAGCCACGCCGGGCAGATTCATCCCTTTGTTTTCGCCAAGCTCGCCGCCGTTGACGACGACCGTCGATACTGTGGTCTGAGTTGTTCCGGTGACACGCAGCTCGATGCGTCCGTCGTCGAGGAGGATGCGGTCGCCGGTCTTGACATCCTTAGGCAGCGGCGCATACGTCGTCGAGACTCTCTGCACGTTCCCCATCAGCGCTTCGGTTGTAATTTCAAACGGAGATCCGGCCTTGAGGACAACGGGCTTGTGCCCCTCGAGCTGGCCAATGCGCAGCTTTGGACCCTGCAGATCCGCGATCACGCCTACCGCGCTGGCGCAATTCTTCTCGGCGTCGCGCACCATTCGGATCCTGGCGCGGAACTCGTCGTGACTGGCATGCGACATGTTGATGCGAAAGACGTTAACGCCGGCCTCGATGAGCTTGATGACCATTTCCGGACTGCTGCTCGATGGTCCGATGGTCGCGATCACTTTGGTTCGGCGGAACACGCTCATGCTCGGCTCCGTAAGGCGAGCCAGCGCTGCAGTCCCTCGCGCACAACCTCGCGCTCGATTGCATGCAGGCGCTCGAGTGCGGCGGACTCATTCTCGTGAGCAAAGAGTTGCATATGCTTGCGGGCAAGCACCGGGCCGCGGTCGACAGCTTGGGTGATCTCGATCAGACTAGCGCCGGTGTACGGCACCTTTGCAGCAAGCGCATCGCGCAGGGCATGCGTGCCGCGAAAGACTGGGGTTTGCGTGCCATCAGGGAAGGCCACGACATCGGCGTTTGGATCTTCCGGCAGATATGCCGGATGCAGATTGAACACTCCCTCAAAACCAGCATCCAAGAACTCCGGCGCAAGCACGTGCATCCAACCAAGGAGCAACACGAGCCGCGCTCCGCTCTCGCGCACCGCGTCCGCTAAGCGTTTAGCATATGATGCTCGGTCGTGCGCGCGTTTGTCGAACTCCATCACGACTGCGGGGATGCCCGCGTCATGCGCGCGCTCGAGTGCAAAGGCCGACGGCTTGTTGGAGACGACGATTTTGATCTCGAGAGGGAGCGACCCAGCGCGCGTGGCGTCGATCACCGCCTGGAGATTCGTGCCGCTGCCGGAAACGAAAACCGCTGTCGGAACCGGCGGCAGCTGTTCCAACCGCTGCGGCGCCGCGCTCACTTTAGCGGCCACCAACAATGACACTCGGCCCACACGGGTGGCGCGGCTCGACCTCGCCCACGATGGCGGCCGATTGCAATGCGCCCGGAATTGGGTGTTCGCTGAGCGCGGCGCCCGCTACCTCAACGGCGCGCGGCGCATCCTCGCGCGCAACGACCATGCAAAATCCGATCCCCATGTTAAATGCGCGATATGCTTCCTCCGCGGAAAGACTAGCCTCACGGACGATCAGTTCGGTAAGGAGCGGCACGCGCCAGCTTGACGGATCGAAGCGCGCGGCAAGATGCTCAGGCAACGCGCGCGGCACGTTGTCGACGAGACCGCCGCCTGTGATGTGCGCCATGCTCTTGATGGCGACGCCTGATTGTTGAACCGCGCGCACATGCGGCAGATAACATGGATGGACGGCAAGCAGCGCATCGCCGATTGTCTCACTGCTCCCCGGCGCAAGCGATTTGTTCCAGCGCGATTGTTCGAGCGTTGCGCGAGCAAGCGCATAACCGTTTGTGTGCAATCCGTTGGCCGGCAGCCCGACGATGACGTCGCCACCGTTTACGGTTGAGACGTCGATGAGCGCATCGCGCTCGACGGCCCCCACGATCGTGCCTGCGAGATCGAAGTGCGGTGGGGTGTACACGCCTGGCATTTCGGCTGTCTCGCCACCGAGAAGCGCCACGTCGTGCGCCTGGCACGCCTCGGCAATGCCTCGAACAATGTCCGCCGCAGTCTCGGGTTCGAGTTTGCCCATTGCCAGATAGTCAAGGAAAAACAGCGGCTGTGCATTCGAGCAGAGCAGATCGTTGATGCAGTGATTGACAAGATCTGCGCCGATCGTAGTGTAACGGCGCAGCGCAATCGCCACAAGCACCTTGGTACCAATGCCATCTGTGCTGGCCGCGAGGACCGCATTTCGATATCCTTGCAACGCGAAGCAACCACTGAATCCGCCGACACCTTTGAGCACCCGCGGGTCGACGTGGCGTTCGAGTATGGACTGATACCGCGCGATTGTTTCGTTCGCAAGGTCGATATGAACGCCGGCTTTGGCGTATGCGTCCGTCATATAAATGCGTCGTTTGTCGCTTACATAGAGGCTCCCTATGGTGTACCCAAGGTCGCTTTGCTGGGTTTGTAGAAATGAGCGATGTTAACGATCTTTTCTGACATTGTAAGAGAGGTATTGTCTCGCATGAAGGTTGTGGTGCGGGCGGAGCGTCCTGTGCGCGTGAAAGCGGATGCTCTTGCCCTCGGCGTGTTTTCGGATGGATCTCCTCCGGCAAGTTTCAGCGCTGTTGATGCTGTTTTGGACGGCGTGCTTGCAGATATGCGGCAACGCGGCGAGATCCGCGGCCGCGATCGGGAAGTCACCGTTGTGCCCGCGGGTAAGCGACTGGGCGTCAAGCGCGTTCTTGTCGTCGGCTTGGGGGAACGCGCAACCTTCCATCCGTCTTCGTTTGCTCGCTATGCTGGGCTCGCGGTTCGCGCCGCTGCCGGGCGAAAACTTGGCAGCGTGGCCATTGTTTTGCCGGAACCAATTCCGTTCGATGCAGAGGCCGCAGTTGAGAATGCCGCCGAGGGCGCGATTATGGCAACCTTCAACCCTGCGCCCTATCGCAAGGACTCAAACGGCAAGCCTCACGCCATCGCATCGACAGCGCTCATCGTTGAAAATGCGCGCTCGGTTTCCTCGCTGCAAAAGGCAGCCGACCGGGGCGTCATTTTGGGTGAAGCGGCGAACGCCGTCCGCGAGATGGTGAATCTGCCGTCCAACGATATGACACCCTCGCACTTGGCCGCGCGGGCCCGCGAATTTGCCAAGAAGTATGGTTTGAAGGTTACGGTCCTCGACCGGCCGGAGATGAAACGCTTAGGCATGGGCTCGATGCTGTCGGTTGCAGCCGGTGCCGAGCAACCGCCCAAAGTCATCGCCCTCGAGTATCACGGCGACAAGAGTTCCAAGACGACGCTTGGACTCGTTGGCAAAGGCATTACGTTTGACACGGGCGGTATCTCTCTGAAACCTGCGCTCGACATGGACGCTATGAAGGGCGACATGGCAGGCGGTGCTACCGTCATCGGCGCTATGGCTGCCATTGCGCAGCTCAAGCCAAAGGCAAACGTTATCGGCGTCGTGATGGCGACGGACAACATGCCGTCGAGCAAAGCGACGAAGCCGGGCGATATCGTTAGGGCGATGAACGGCAAGACGATCGAGATCACCAATACCGACGCCGAAGGACGCTTGGTGCTCGCCGATGGATTGGTCTACGCAAAAAAACTTGGCGCGACGCATCTGGTCGACATCGCAACCTTGACCGGCGCCGCGGTGGTTGCGCTCGGCAATACGACGACGGGCGTCATGGCAAATGACCGGCAATTTGTCGACATTTTCCACGAAGCCACGGCGCCGTATGGCGAGCGCTATTGGGAGCTGCCGCTGTTCCCCGAATACGCCGACCTCATTAAGAGTCCGATCGCCGACATGAAGAACTCTGGCGGACGTCAGGCGGGAACGATCTACGGTGCGATGTTCCTGAAGGAGTACGTCGACGATACGCCCTGGATACACCTCGACATTGCCGGCACATCGTGGACTGACTTCGACGCCGGGCACATCGTCAAAGGTCCAACCGCGGTCGCGATGCGGCCAATGGTTAGACTCGCGGAGCTCATGTCAGTAAAGCATCCACACGCCAAGGCTGATGAGGCTGCATTTCAGCGACTCACCCCATCGGTTTCCTTGTCGCATAACGAGGTAACGTCGCGGACACGTCGCCGCAAAGAGAAACCTCGTTAGAAGCCTCTCCGGAGCTCGGAATCGGGTAGGAGGAGGCGTCACCGCCTCCGTCCTCCCACACCACCGGACGTGCCGTTCGGCATCCGGCGGTTCATCCAACTAACAGGTACCAAAACTATCCACGAGTCCCGCGAAGCTCCGCGCTA
>Ga0207416_1001764_pt1 | contig 26418 bp, 22 predicted proteins | sample PaiPotPPM11metaG_FD_184107 | JGI IMG/M metagenome (GOLD analysis project Ga0207416, IMG submission 184107) | Iron sulfur acid spring bacterial and archeal communities from Banff, Canada, to study Microbial Dark Matter (Phase II) - Paint Pots PPM... ... | reverse complement strand
TTATGCGGTCAAATTAGCATAGAGCGCAATATCTCGCGTCAGGAGGCGAACGTTCTAAAACGTCGCAAGCCGGCCCACGAAGTGGGACAAAGTTGACCGCCCCACGGCGACCGCTTAAGGCACTTTGTTGCAGACATGATGCTCGGTTACGGGCGTACCATTCATTCGTGTAGCTGGGGCCGTCAATAGTATATTCTGAATCTGACTTCTTCACGAACACAGCTGTGGCGCCTGGGCCGGGAAGAACATAGGTCCACGACCAGGTGTCGTTGGTCCGCTTGCCGGTCATGGCGAAGTACATGCCGTCACTTAGGGCGCCGAAGCGCACCCAGTGATGAACGCGTTCATCATATCTTAGGAACCACTCACCTTGAAATGCCGGCTCGTTAGCCGTGGCGGCGAAGTCATAGGTTTGTTTGAGCCAAGCGTTACCAAGAGATTTCACAATTGTTGTGGTGTATGGGCCGGTTACCCCACCCTCAGTGTGCGCGCAACTCCACGTTCCTACGAAGAGTTGCGCCGCATCCATTTCTTTCTGCGAAATCTGATCTGCCCCCGCGGATACCTGAAAAATAAGTAACCCCATAGCGACGGCCACGAACATGACTAAGTTCTTCTTCATAATATAGCTCCTTAAGACGGTACAAGGGGCGCCCGTGCCCGACCCGAAGGCTTCGATTGACTCGCTTACCAATTAGGCTACGGGTGCGCCGCCGGTCTTCAAAATTGACATCAAAATTTCTTGAACAGGTTTATGATAGACAAAACACGATGAGCGTCTACGTCATTGGTCCATTCCAGCTCAATGCTGAGCGGTTATCGCTCATGCGGGATGGTAAACAGGTACCACTCGGCCCCAAGGTTGTGGAGACCTTACTCGCGCTCGTCGAGCGTCCTCATGAAGTACTGAACAAGAGCGCACTGCTCGACCGCATCTGGTCAGAGGGTTTCGTCGAGGACGCGAACCTCGCCCAAAATGTGTACGTGCTGCGCAAGACGTTTCGCAAACACGGATGCGCCGACCCGATTGAGACGGTTCCTGGTCGCGGCTATCGCTTTACCGCGACGGTAAGCCGTCTCGCCTATGCTTCGCCTGCGCACCCACACCCGCGCAGGGTCGGTGCTGCAATTGTCGCCGTTGCAGTGATCGCCGCATCCCTTGTTCTCGCTGCTAGTACCAACCTCACTCAACACAAGGAAACTCTAGGAGCGCTTTCCGAGAACGGCGTGCGGATGTACGAGATCGGACGGTACTACTGGAACATGCGCACCCGCGACGGCGCGCAAAAGAGCTTTCTCTATTTTTCGCGGGTTATCGATACCGATCCGTACGACGCACGCGGTTATGCGGCGCTTGCTGATGCAAACGTGACGATGGGTGACTACTGTTATGGAACGCACACGCCGGCTGTATATTTTGCGCGTGCGCGGGAGTACATCAAAAAAGCTCTCACCCTCGATCCAGATTCGGCCGAGGCACACGCGGCACTCGGGTTCCTTGCACTCCATCGAAGGGATGCGGCCGCAGGCCTAGGCGAACTCCAGCAAGCTATAACGCTCGACCCCTCATACAGCGACGCGCACGAATGGTATGGCATCGCGCTTCTACGACGCGGTCAATCGTCCGAAGGTTTGCGCCACCTCAAGATTGCAGCTGACCTCGATCCGCTCTCTGTTGCGACGATTGCTTGGCTTGATGCTGCAGCATATCGCGACCGGCGATTTAGCGATGCAATTGTCTTTTCACGCCAAGCCCTCGAGCTTTCGCCACAGCGCACCGATGCGTTGCGGACGATAGGTGAAACGTACGAAGCTCAAGGAAATCTCAGTCGCGCGCTGGAGACGTTCAAGCGATATGGTGCCGTGGGTCCGTATTACCGCCCCGAAGCGGCGTTACTACTAGCTCAGGCGTACGCACTCGCTCATCGAATGTCGGAAGCGCGTGCGCAACTCTCGTATGCACGCGCGCACGCCAGCGACGTTGATGGCACGGACTTGATAGCAGCTGCGGCCGCGGTCGGCAACAGAAACATGTCACTCGACATGGTGCGTCGGATGCGTACCCACGTTTCCTGGATGGCAATTGAGAACGCGGCTCATTTCGATGCGTTGCAATTAACTGAACGAAATGTCGTAGCGTCCGGCGGGTGACAGCGGTTCGTTGGGCTCAACCGTTTGCTAGGAGATTGCGGATGCTTTACCGGCTGCCAATCCTTGTAATTTCGTTCGTCAGCTGCGCGTTAATCGGCGCGACGCAAGAGACAGGCCTTCAGACGCGCCTCGTCTATCCAGTTGCTCCACGGAGTTCCACGACGGACAACTACTATGGCACCGTTGTCGCCGATCCGTATCGCTGGATGGAAGACGTCGACTCGGCGCGGACCGTCAAGTGGGTTCGAGAAGAAGGTGATCTCACGCGACAGTACCTTGATTCGATTCCTCAGCGCGCGCTCATTAAGCGGGCCTTTAGCAACCTCATCAACTACGAACGATTGTCTGCTCCGTTTCGCGAGGGCAAGCACTGGTTCTATTTCCGCAACACCGGCTTGCAGAATCAATCAATCCTGTACATTCGGAATTCCGAGACAGGACCGGCGCGCGTCTTTTTTGATCCAAACGGGTTGTCGGCAGACGGCACGGTTTCACTCTCCAACCGTTCGTTTTCGCGCGATGGTCGCTACATGGCTTACGCAACTCAAACGTCCGGCTCGGACTGGGACACCTGGCGCGTGCGCAACGTGGAGACCGACCGCGATCTTCTGGATCGAATTGAGTGGAGCAAATTCTCATCTGCCTCCTGGGTGGGCGATAACGGCTTCTATTACGCGGGCTACGACAAGCCGAAGGTTGCCAATGCCACCCTTTCCACGCTCGGCGTGCAAAAGCTCTGGTATCATCGCCTCGGTACACCGCAATCGGCGGACACGCTGATCTACGCGTCAACCGTGCATCCCGATGAGTTCGTCGACACGCAAGTGAGTGAAGACGAACACTACGTTTTCTTGGAAATCTCGAAAGGCAATGGCAACAGCTTAGCATGGAAGCGGCCGGCTGATCCGGCGGCGGCCTTCAGGCCGGTCTTCGCACTCGATCCTGACGTTCAATACAATGTCCTGGGCGATGACGGTTCCCGCATCTACGTGCAGACCAACAAAGATGCTCCGCGATTTCGTGTCGCCTGGTTCGATATCAATGACGCAGCCCACGTTCTGCACGATGTCGCGCCGCAGATATCGGATAAGCTTGAAAATGTATCGCTCATCGGCGACCGCTTCTATCTCGAATATCTGCACGATGCGCACTCAGTTGTGCGCATTGTTGACACAGGCGGACGGTCGGCTGGTTCGATCGAGCTGCCGGGCATTGGGAGCGGTGGTCTTCCGGGCGCGAAACGCGAGGACCGTATCGCCTATTATGAGTTTACGTCGTTCACGTATCCCACAACCATCTATCGTTACGACACCGCGACACGCGAAACCACTGTCGCAGTCCGCCCGAAGATCGAGTTCGATGGGTCGCAGTACGCGACGGAGTTATTGTTCGCGCGCTCAAAAGATGGAACGCGCGTGCCTGTCTTCCTCACACATTTCAGAGGCATGCCGTTTGATGCTTCGACCCCGACGATTCTCTACGGCTATGGCGGCTTTGACATTTCGTTGACACCGTATTTCTCTTCCGCCACTGCGATGTGGTTGCAAATGGGAGGAGCGTACGCGATGGCTGTGCTGCGCGGAGGCGGCGAGTACGGCGAGGCGTGGCATGAGGACGGGCGGCTCCAGAACAAACAGCACGTGTTCGACGACTTCATCGCCGCTGCGCAACTGCTCATCGACAAGAAGATCACGAGAAGGTCGAAACTCGCCATTAACGGTGGCTCCAACGGCGGCTTGCTCGTCGGCGCTGTCCTTGTGCAACGGCCCGAGCTTTTCGGTGCCGCTATACCGGAAGTCGGGGTGCTGGACATGCTCCGATATCAAAAGTTTACGGTGGGTAAAGCATGGATTCCCGAATACGGGGCGAGCGATGCGTCGGAAGAGCAATTCCGGTGGCTCTATGCCTATTCGCCCGACCACAACGTGAAGAAGCCGACCGCGTTTCCGCCAACGCTCGTCATGACTTCAGATCACGACGATCGCGTGTATCCCGCACACTCATTCAAGTTTGCGGCACTTCTCCAGTGGGCCCAAGCTGCAGATGCGCCGGTGCTCCTGCGCGTGGAGTCGAAATCGGGGCACGGTGCCGGTCGGCCGACAGACAAGATTATCGACGAGGTCGCCGACCGCTACGCGTTTTTGGTCAGGAACCTCAACTTCGGGCCGCGGTTGTAGCCATCACTTAGGGCGTCATAACGGCGAGAAGAGTCCAGACCTTAAAATCATCCGGCACTCCGAATTCGGCTGGGTCACCGCGAACCCGGCGATCTGCGAGCGGAATGGGCACCGCTGCGTACGGCAGCGAGGACGACGACGACCACAATAAGCGTCAGGACGAAGAGCATCGCCAGAATGGCCGCGATATAGGGATGCAAAAACGCGAGGACGATGCCAAAAATTGCAGTTGCATCCTCGCCTGCACTGATCGGCGCATTCGCCAGAGCAAACGTGGTGGCCGTGGATGCGGCGCGAGCAGCTGCAGACGAGCTGTGCACGATAAGGGAGTTTAGCGCGCCGAGCGTCATAAGCGTGTACAGCATGCCGGCATTATCAGTGTGAACCGTGCCGCCGACGAGAATCGCGCCTGCAAGAGGCCGAGCAGCGAACGATACCGCGTGCAGCGCATGGTCAACTGCAGGCACCTTGTCGGCGATCAGTTCAACGAGCGCAAAAATACCTAGAATGATCGTGGCAGCGTCCGATGCGAGCCATCCGAAGGCCCCGCTCGGGTGAATCCAGTGATAGTGCGCGGCAACCGAGGCCGCGAAGAGCGTCAGAAAACCGCGCAGGCCGGCGGTGGTGGTTAGCGCATATGCGAGCGCGTATTGCCCGGTGGCGTCCATAGTGAGGTATACCCGCGGACCAAAGCCTTGGTTTCAATGCAAAATTCGTTGTCATGCGTGGCAACCCCGCCATAAAAGAAATTGGGGCGAGCTTGCGATCGCCCCGAGCGAGGGGTCATCTCCCTAGATTAGTGCGTGCTGTCGTATTGGATGGCGTCTTTGAGCATCTCGCGACCGCTTGCGAGCAGCCGGAGCGCTGCGACGCGGTGTCCACCATAGTCGCCGTTGTCGTGCTGAAGTACGTCCATGATGTGTTCGATGTTGCGTCGAACGACGTTGAGGTTGATGTCGCTTGCGCAGTCACCGCGCAGGTAGACCATCTCGGCGTCAGGCCGAGCGACAGCTCTTGAGCTCATCAGATTCTCGCGGCCTGTGTCAAACTTCAAACCGAGCGTTAGCTGTTCGCGAGCCTGTTGGAAAAGAGCAATGGCCCGCACCCGATAACCGCCGTAGTCGTGGCGATCGCGTTGCAGCATATCGAGATTTTCTTCGACCCGGCGGCGAGCCCACCCCAGGTTGCTGTCGCTTTGGTTGCCGGTGACAGCAAGCGCCTGCGAGCCGTTGGGAGCGGCCATGACTTGCGCCGTTCCCGCCACGCTGAGCAACACGCCCGAAAGTACCGCCAGCAATTGAATACACCGTTTCATTTACTTGAGACTCCTCCGTAATGATTGCGAAGGGCGAAGCGCCCTTCTATGACCGGAAAACGGCTCAAAGAGCGCCTGGCGTTGCGGTGCTCCGTGAGCATTCAATGAGAAATGAACGCCTACCGAGACTGTGGCATTGCCGTGCGCTCTGCTCGATCGAGGGCAAAATAAAATACGTCAATGCCGAAAAAGTGGGCGTGTTTGCAGTAGCGGAGGCCAACCTTTTGCCGGACGCGTTGCGAGGCAACGTTATCCGGATGTGTCAACCCCACAATGCGCTGCAGGCCAACTTGGTCGAAGCCCACGTACACAGCCAATTGTGCTGCCCCGGTCGCGAGTCCGTGCCCCCAGTATGAGCGATCAAACAAGTACAGCACTTCGACTTCGGAAGCTTCTTCGAGAGTGTTTAACCCGCACTGGTCGATGAGTGTGCCGGATGCTTTGTCGAGGACAGCCCACGCACCGAAGCCGTATTGTTCCCAGAGATCGATGAAGTAGGAGACCGTCTGTAATGCAATTTCGCGGGCTTTGTCGGCCGGGTATGGACCGCGAGGGAGAAAAGTGTCACGAGACGATCAGAAAAGATGTGCCCATGCGCATCGACGTCCTCGAGCGTGAAGACGGAGCGAGAGTCGAGGAGTCTCGGGTTTCTCGGGCGCTCGCAGCGGAGAAAGCCGCCTAATACTTCACGCTTACGAAAAACGTGTACTCGCGAGGCGGGCCGCTCAGTTCCTTTTCATAAGGAAGGCCACTATAATTGTATTGAAATGGCTCGCAGGCGAAATTTTGCCCCGGTGCGCACGCGTTCGGATTCACCCCGGACGGAAACCCGAAATTGCCGAAGCCATTGAACCCGTAGTATGGATTGGCCGGGATGCGCGTTGGCGAGTAGTCGCCGAAGAGGTTGCCCGCCCGAACGCCGACTTGAGCGTGATGCGATCCATTGCCGATGTCATGCGACAGGGTGAGGTTCACAATGGTGGTCGCGGGACTGCGCAGCGTGCCTGGGTCGTCCCCCTCCGGAGTCCCTCGCGACGCGACGATATTCGGTGCGAACTGCGTTCCGGGGTTTGACGGGTTCGTCGCGTAGTAGGACGCGCCCAGATTCCCGCCATTGGCGAGGTCAGTATTAGGCACTTGGACAGGAAGGCCATTGGGATCGAACACAAAGGTTTTTTTGCCCACGCCGTACGGATAACCGGCGTTGTACGAAACGGTTGTTGCTGCGTGAAAACCCGAGCGCGCGTTATACACGAGATTCAACGTGCCGACAACAGGCGACACATAGGTAACATGGTAGAAATGATTGGCGGCAAGCGCAGCGTTATTGACCGTTGGGAAAAAGTCGCTATCGTAATTCGCAAGCGTATTGTCATACGTAGCGTCGAGCAGTCCTGAAAATCCATACGGGGCGTTGCGCTGTAAAGCGAATTCGACGCCGGTGTTTTGATTGACGCCGGCATTCTCTTCCTTGAGCGGACCGAACACCGGGGTCCCGCTGCGCAATAAGAATAACAGGGGCTGGTTGCCGACGACGTAGTTGAAGCCTTTTCGGTAATATGGCGTGATGCGCAGTTCAATCCCCTCTCCAAAATCGTGTTCGATCGAGAAGTCGTAGTTAACGGCTGTCTGCGGTAATACCGGAGTGTACTGCGCGAAGTTGTTGGTGTTGAGATCGATGATCGCTTGCTGGTAGAGATTTGTGACGTTGTTACAACTTGTATTCCCGTGCGCAGGATCTGCGCCGTTGACGCAGGTCGGGCTGTAGCCGGGGAGCGCGACAAAGCACCCGCTCGCGAGACTGCAATTCTGCAACGCGGGATTGACCTGATAGGTGTTCTCGATAGCAGAGAGTGGCACAAATTCAACATTTTCGCCAAATGAGAACCGCAAAGTGTCGCGCGCGCCGAGCTCCCAGCTCGCGGCAAGCCGAGGGCTGGTTTGCGACGGCTGCGTGACGTTAGTACCGATAGCTTTTCCCGGCACAGTGACGATATTGCAAGGGGTCGTCGCAGGCGGGGCGCCACAGCCTGTGGGGGTCGTGTCATCTATGAAGTAGGTTGTGTTAAGGGCTCCTGCGTTCGGAGGCAGCGGTATCGATTCTTTATCCCAGCGCAGCCCCAAGGTAAGCGTGAGCCGCTCGTTAGGTTGCCAACGGTCTTTCAGCCAGAGGTCCCAGCGATGCAGCGGATCATTCGTATAGGAAAAATCATTGATAAACGTTGTCAGGGGTGCGTGACCGGGATCCGTCGGCAGAGGCGTCGTGGTGGCCCCGGCGGCATTCAACGCAGCATTAAAGGGTGCGATATAACAACCACCGGCCTGTTGACTGCCAAGGGTGTTAGCTGCGCTCGCGCATCCAAGGGTCTCCAGCGGTTCATCGAATGGTTCAAAGCTCGGGAACGCAGCAAAGAATCGGTTGTTGAAATATGAGCCGTCACCGCCAAAACCGATTTCGTTCTTGCTACTAATTTGATTGGAGTAGTCGAACGCCTCGCCGAGATTAGTGGTCTGCAGGTCCTCGTAAAAATCCGAGAATGAACCCACGTCGTACGGATACCAGAAGATCAGGTTCTCCGACGTTTTGAACAACCGCACCTCGGCAAAGCTGGAGGGCGTCAGTTGCCGCTTGAAGTTGAGCTTATCGATGACCGAGTTGTACGACTGCGTATCAGCTGTATTGACGTTCTGCTGATAGCCGACTTGGCTAGGGAACAGCGTGAGGTAATTACTTTCGAGCACGGCTGGATTACAGGGCGGGAAGGGTGGACTGAATGAAGCGGTACACAGACCAAACGGGTCGCTGGAGAATTGTACGTTGCCGTTATTCGATGCGTACGGAGCAACTGGTGGAAATGCAAGGTAATTAAAGGTGAACGTTTGGCCGCTTTCGTTCGTCAGGAATTGCAGTTCGTTCTTATTGTCATCGCCGAAATGATAAAAGAGGTTGAGGACCTCGTCATTCAGCGTTGAAAAAACCGTATTGCCGATCTGGAGCGGCAGCAAAGTCGCGCGATCGCCGTAGTCACTTGCATCGCGCTGACCGCCGTACGACAGATAATAGCTGAAGCGGTTGTTTGGGGTGGCGCCACCGTAGTCGAAAGTGATCTCGTGGCCGTATGTCGGCGAAATGACCCGAAAGGTGGCCTGGCCTTCGGCGGGATATGTGCCGCGCCTGACGACTTCATTGATAACGCCAGAGTTCGTGTTGCCGTTACTGACATCGTAGCCGCCGGTCGAGAGCTGGACGCTGCGCGCTCCGTTCAACGACACAGCATTGAGGAATTGCCCTGTGACCGCATCCGTATTGTCGACACCGTCGAGCTGGTACCCGATGTCATTTTCGGCGCCCGCGCGGATCGTAGGATAGCCGAAGTTGTCGGTGGTGACACCGGGCAGTGAATTGAACGCTTGGAAACCGTTGAGATCTTGGGGCGTTCCGTTGATGTCAGAGAGCCGTTGCTGGTTGACGACGTACGTATCTGCAGTGACGGTTGGTTGGACGAGTGACGTTGTGCCGCGTACGGTTATCCGACCCAGCGACTTGGGCCCTGTTGAAAGATGTGCGTTCAAGCGGTACGGCTGGTCCTGGATAACGGTGATCCCGGGAAGGGTTTGCGTTTGGAAACCGTCCTTTGAAAAGGTCACGACATAAGTGTCGAGTGGCAGACCATTGAGCGAGTAAAACCCGTTCGTCGCAGTTGCGGTTGTGAAGTGGCCCGAGGGTGCAGCAACGGTGATGGTAACCCCAGCTATCGCATGTCCGCCATCATCCGTAACAGTGCCAAGAATTGATCCGGTTGTGCCGGCACGCGATGGCAAACCACATAGAGCAGTTAGCACGATGCCTAAGACTGCGATAGCGAAATGACGCCCATTCAATTTATTCATCCCTGCCCATCCAATTAAGCGGCGGAAACAATAAAGACGTGTGCGGACACGAACCTTCACAACCGTGTATCCGAACATAGCGCGCCTTAACGGCGGCCCTTCGGGAGGTCGTTTCGCGATTCTTGCCGTTTTTCAGGTTAGCGCATGTAGCGGTCGAACCAGCCAACCCATCGGCGATATACATCCTCGCTCGATACCGGGTCTGTGGGAAAGTGTTCGTTGGATTGATATGCGATGAACTCAGTTGGCACTGCGCGGTCGCGCAACGCGTGGAACAGTTCGTATGAATGCGTGATGGGAACGATTGTGTCTCCGACACACGACATGATGAGGGTGGGCGTCGTAATATTCCAGGCGTACGTGATGGGTGATTGATCCACGTATACTTGAAGGCGGGTCTTCGACGTCCACAGAGGACCGCCGTAAAAATAAGCGTTGAGAATGTTGTAGCTGCCAATCGCGTAGTCAACGGGAAGATCGGTCGGTGCGGCACCTACCATAGCGGCTTTCCAAGTGTGGTGTCCGATCAACCACGCCGTCAACAAACCTCCATAGGACCACCCGGAAACGCCGATTCGCGACTCATCCACGACGCCGCGCTTTTCGACGGCGGCTATGCCGGCCATGATATCGCGGCTCGGTCCTTCAACCGTGTCGCCGACAATCGCCGTTTCGAACGTGCTTCCCATGTTGTCGCTGCCCCGGTAATTCGGCTCGAACACAATGAAGCCGTGAGCCGCAAGTAACTGCGTGAGCCCAGGATAATCCGTGTCAAACGCTTCTTGCGACGCATATTGGGGCCAGCCGTGAATTTGGAGCACCAGCGGGTACTTTTTGCCTGCCACAAAGTTAGGAGGAAACGTGAGCACGCCGTTCTCGTCAAATCCGTCATTACGCCATTGTATGAGAGTGACCGCGCCTAAGCGCAAAGCCTCGAAGTAGTTGTTGACATGTGTGAGGCGACGCGGCGAGCTGCGTGCCGATTGCATGACGTAGAGTTCGGTCGGAAGCTTCGGGCCAGACGCAATAAACGCGATCGAGCCTGTGCGGCTGACGCTTGCTGCGCTTGCATTGAGGTCGCCAATGTCGAGCCGATGCAGCGCTCCATCAAGTGAAGCGAGCCACATCCCCTCTCGCGTGCGGTCGTGCGCGAGAATAAGCAGCGACGTGCTGTCAGGCATCCAGCGCGCAACCCACGGCGAGCGATCGAGGTTGCGCGTTACCTCGAGTCCGTTCGTGCTATCGGAGAAGCTTGCGACAAAGATGCTGCTGGCCGCCAGCGCCTTGCCGTCGTGGGGATACCAGTAGGCGACGCGAGTGCCGTCCGGCGATGTATCGCAGCCGGCCTCGAGTCCGTGATGGCGAGTCAACGCGCGTTCTCGGCCTGTGACCAGATCGCGGACCTCCATGACGGCCTTATCCCAGTGCGTGGCGTAGGCGTCTGGGGCTTTCGTGTACGCGATAGACCGGCCGTTGCCCATCCAACAAAAAAATTGGTCCGGGAAATGTTGAGGGACTATGAGAGAGTCGAGGTATGGCTGCGAGATCGACAGCGAGCCTGAGGGGACCATAGACGCCCCGGTGGTCAAAGGCGCCGGAGCGCCGCCGTCCGTTCGCACGAGCCAGAGATGCGACGGCAACGGCTTTGCCGTTGCGCGATAATCGTTGTCACCGACTTCAAAGCTCGTGTTGAATCTAGTGTTCGCTTTTGGCGCAGGCGGCAAGTCTTGGGTCGCATACGCGATGGCATTGCCGTCGGGTCGCCACACAAAATGGTCTACGCCCTGTGGTGCGTCGGTCAGTTTGCGCGTGTGGGTGCCTGACGGGGAGATAATATAGAGCTGCTTAGGTTGGCCCTCAGCGCCGGCAAGATAGGCAAGCCGGTCGCCGCCGGGAGACCAACGCACGAATCCGACGTCTGTCTGAGGCACGGGCAGTGCGTGCATCGCCCCACCCGCAACGTCAATCAAAACGACCTGCACAGCAACCGAGTTGTGGACGAAATCGTTGCGGCCTACAAGGAGGGCGACGCGCGAACCGTTGGGTGAGATTTGTGGATCGACGAGCGTTACTTCTTTACCGATATCAGCGAGCGTGAGCGTTCGCGCGTCCGCACCATGCGCCGTAGAAAACAAAAAACCGGCTGCAATGCCGGTGAACAAGAACATGCGAAACGCTGTCATCATTGAGCGCAAATACGGTTGCAAGCAGGTTAGCGCCTGCAACAGACCTCGAGCTTGTTGCCATCCGGGTCTTCAAAGAAAACGGCGTAGTAAGGCTGCCTATAAGATTCTTTTGGTCCGCATACATCTTTGCCGCCTGCGCGGCGCACGACCCTTGCAATGCGGTCAACGTCCTCGCGCGTTGCCGCCGCGAATGCCACGCGCGTACGGCTCGGCGTGTTCGTGACCGCTTGCACCAAGCTGAAAAACGGTAGCCGTTTATCTTCGTGCCAGTAATCTCGTATGCGGTCACTGCGGCGGATGATGCGCAGCCCGAGAGCGGGCATGAGCGCATCATAGAACTTGGACACCTTGCGCAGGTTGCGGACGCGGAAATCGACATGGTCATACGTATCGATCTCTTGCATCGCGCTAGATGCGCACGCCCCATCCGCCGAATAGCTCTGCAATAACGCCCTGGGGCACGTGAACGAGGGTCGTCCGCGACTGCGCCAACAGCTCGCTTGAGGCACTATCACTTACGATCGCTGCGCGCTCTACCAACATCATCATCTTATCTCGACTTTCCGGCCGCCCGAGGCGGCAACTACGGTAACCTGTTATTACTGTACACCAGTTATCATAACCTGTCAAGCTATTTAGACAGTTATGAAATGTGCCATATTACGGGACCGTAGATATTGCTGATAACCTCCTTAAGAACTATAATGGTTTCAGAAATATGACATCTACCGCCGATAAAGCCCCCTCGCCACCGCCCGCCCAGCGGGAGCCAGCGCCGGGCGAGCTCGCCCTCGTGCAAGACTTTATTAATGCTTGGGATCTGCAAGGTCTCGATGAGCTCTCACAGCCTCGTGCGCTTGAACAATGGCTCAGGGAACATGGCTTGCTTGTTAGCAAGCTGCGGGTCACTGATGCTGATCTGCGTCATGCGGTCGAAGTGCGTGAAGCGCTTCGCGACTTGCTTTCGGCCAATTATGGACAGCCTGTCCGAAAGGATGCAGTTGAGACGCTAAGCAGGGCGGCTCGCAGTGCTCAGCTGGTCGTCCACTTCGAAGGCAGCGGTGGCGCCAGTCTTGAGCCAGCCGCGTCGGGCGTGGATGCTGCACTCGGTAAGTTACTCTCCATTGCCTTCCGGGCGATGTTGGAAGGCACGTGGCAGCGGCTCAAAGTCTGTCGTGACGATACGTGCCGTTGGGCCTTCTACGACCGCTCGAAGAACCGCTCGGGAAGCTGGTGTTTGATGTCAGTCTGCGGGAACCGCTGCAAGGCACGCAAGCACCGGGCAGCACGGACCTAAGCGGCAGCCAGGCCTCGCTCGAGGTCGGCGATGATATCGGCAGGGTCTTCGATGCCTACCGACAGCCGTAAGAAACCGTCGTGGATGCCGAGCTCGGCGCGCTGCTCGGGCGTGAGCGATCGGTGCGACGAGGTCGCCGGATGTGAGAGGGTCGTTGCCACGCCGCCAAACGTTAACACGAGCTGTATGTGCTCGAGTGCTGCAAGCATCCGGTCAACGGCAGCCCGGTCCGCGGCAACCTCAAATGAGACGACGGATCCAAAGCCCGATCCCAACGTCCGCAACGCAGCTGGATGAGATTGGTCGGCCGGCAGTCCCGGATAGTGGGTGGACGTCACCTTTTTATGCTGAGCAAGCCACTGCGCTACAAGCAGCGCGTTGGCGCTCGAGCGCGCCAGGCGCACGTCGAGAGTTGCAATCGAGCGGACAGCAAGCCACGTTTCCAGCACGGCAGAGATAAATCCAAACCGCGCTGCTTGCAATCGCATCGGCTCGACCAATTTGCGACTTCCAGTTACACACCCGAGCACGAGGTCGTGATGCCCGCCGAGAAACTTCGTGATGCTTTCGATAACGATATCGGCGCCGAATTGCGCCGGGCGACAATGATACGGTGACGCAAGCGTATTGTCGACGACGAGCAAAGCACCGCGTTTGTGTGCAAGCTCGGCGATGGCTTGCAGATCGGCGACGCGCACGCGAGGGTTCGAAATCGTCTCCACGACGAAGAGGCGCTGTGGCAATTTGAGTGAGGTGTCAAGGATGTCCAGATCGATGAAGTCGACGGCCTCCGTCTGAACGCCAAATTTGAGCAGGTCGCCAAGCAAGCGTGACGTGTTGCCGTAGAGATCGCGCGAAGCCACGACGCGCGCTCCGGCCTCCGTGTAATGCATCAAAACGGCCGTAACCGCGGCCGATCCCGCGGTTGTCACAATGGCCGCCTCGGTTCCGTGGAGCGAGCAGATAAGGGCTTCGAGGGCCTCATGATTGGGGACGCCAGAACCCCCGTAGACCTTGCCGGGCAGACGGCCTTCGTAGACCGCATCGACCTCGGCGAGCGAACGAAAAACCCAGCCGGCAGCCTGGTAGATGGGAAGCGCCGCCGGAGCATTGGTTGTCGCGCGAGCGCGTGCGTCCGCCACCACTCGCGAAGCAAAAGTGCGCTCTGCCATGATGTCCTCCAAATAAAATAAAGAAGGGGTGCTGCGTCATTGGCAGCTCCCCCTTTTGGAATCTGTTCAACCCGAGAATTAACTCGTGGTTATTTCTTCTTCTTCGCCTTCTTAGCAGCTTTCTTCTTTGCCACGATGTACAGGTCACCTCCCATCTGGTCTTCCGGTGCGCGCGGGGCGTTGCTGTACGCCTCTTTTTCTTCACCTACCCGTCGATGCGGAGCGTCGACGGTTATCGTACGTCACCGGAGGGTGCGGGAACTTCGAAGAAGATCCTCGCGCGGAAGTTCGGTTACGAGCACTCCCTTCCTTTCATCATCGGCAGCGAAGAATAAAAAGTTATCCTCAGGTAAGCTGGAAAAATTTCACTGGAGGGGTCGCGAGCAAGGTTGCGACGACGCAAATGACCGCGTATGACTCCCTTTACGCACCTCGCGCGCGAGGGCGACCGCCATATATATGTGCATTGAGCACGCTCAGCGTATCCTCTTACATTATATACGCGTGAGGTGACAAGGGCGCATGAGCGACGTCTGACGAAGATTCCTACGGCATGAACAACTCGAGACGAGTGGTGATTACGGGGCTCGGGGCCATCACGCCGCTTGGTCACTCCGTGCCAGAGTTTTGGTCGAATGTCGTCCGCGGACGCAGTGGTGTCGATCACATCAGCCTCTTCGATGCCTCACCGCTTGCCACGCAACTCGCGGCTGAGGTTCGTGACTTTGATCCGGCGGCCGTCATCGGTAAGAAGGACGCGCGCAAGATGGATCGCTTCGCGCAGTTCGCCTACGTGGCTGCGGTAGAAGCGGTTGCAGACTCGGGCCTGCAAATTACGGACGAAAACCGCGACAATATCGGGGTCATTATGGGGTCGGGCATCGGTGGTATCACGACGATCGAGGCGCAGACGAAGGTCATGAACGAGCAAGGGCCGGACCGGCTCTCGCCGTTTTTTATCCCCATGCTCATCAGCAATATTGCTCCCGGCCTCATTGCATTGAAGCTTGGTGTACGCGGCCCGTCGCAGACGGCCGTTTCCGCGTGCGCCTCCTCCAACAATGCGCTCGGCGATGCCATGCGCACCATACAGCACGGCGGAGCAGACATCGTGATTTCCGGGGGCTCGGAAGCGCCGATCACGCCGCTCGCGGTTGGAGGCTTCTGCGCCATGCGCGCCCTTTCGACGCGCAACGATGATCCAAAGTCCGCCAGCCGGCCCTTCGACAAGACCCGCGATGGGTTTGTTATTGGCGAGGGTGGCGGCGTGTTCGTCCTCGAGGAACTTGACCATGCTCGCGCACGCGGGGCGAAGATTTACGCCGAGATCACAGGTTACGGCCAGTCGTCGGATGCGTACCATATGGTTGCGCCAGACCCGCAAGCTCGAGGCGTCAAACTTGCCATGGTCCGCGCGCTGCGAGATGCCGGCGTCAAGCCGACCGATGTGGACTACATCAACGCGCATGCCACGTCGACCGACTTAGGCGACGCGGCCGAGACGCAAGCAGTGCATGCCGTGTTCGGCGACCACGCGAAAACGATCCCCGTCAGCTCGAACAAATCAATGTTTGGCCATGCGCTGGGGGCGGCTGGCGCGCTCGAAGGCATCTGCACCGTGCTGACGATTCAAAACGGCATCATTCCTCCAACCATCAACTACGAGCATCTAGATCCGGCCTGTGACCTCGACTGCGTCCCGAATGTTGCCCGCAAACACGAGGTCAATGTCGCAATGTCGAACTCGTTCGGGTTCGGCGGGCACAACGCGGTGCTCATCTTTCGCAAATTCTCCGACAACTGACCCGTGTCTGAGGGGCTTTCGCGAAAACGCGCCTTGCGAAGCTTCGCGCGCCGGCTTGGTCTGGGTGAAGCAACAGCCGAGAGCGGCCTGCTCGATACCGCTCTGATCCACGATTCGTACGCCGCAGAGACAGGTAGCCGCGCGTCAAACGAGCGCCTTGAGTTTCTCGGCGATGCCGTGCTCGGAGCGCTCGTGAGCCATGCGTTGTATCTGCGCCATGCCGATGCGCCGGAGGGCATGCTGTCGCGCCTGCGCGCTGCCCTTATTTCCCGCCAGGCCCTCGCGCAGACCGCGCAGCGTCTTGAGATTGCCCCGCTGCTCTTGCTTGGCCGAGGTGAAACAGCGGCGGGAGGCGCCGAGCGCCCGTCGATCTTGGCAGCCGCACTCGAAGCAATAATCGGTGCCGTCTACTTGAGCGAGGGTCTCGAAGCAAGTCGTGTCTTCATCGAGCGCCACCATCTGGCGCACGCAAAGCCAACTGAGGTCATCGATCCAAAGACGGCACTGCAAGAATACACTCAGGCAAAGTATAAGAAGGCACCGCACTACGCCATAGCAGCGCAGCGCGGTCCTTCGCACGCCCGGGTGTTCACGGTCAGCGTATCGGTTGCGGGCAAAACCGTGGGCTCTGGGGAGGGCGCGACGAAGAAGCAAGCAGAGGCTGCGGCGGCACGTGCAGCGCTCGCGAAAATAGGGCCTCAGCGGCCCACTCGGACATGAGGTAAGCACGCATCTACCTTAAGAGCATCGATCTCTTCGGCTTCAAAACGTTCGCGGAGCGAACGCATCTCGAATTCCAGCCAGGCGTTTCTGCAATCGTCGGCCCCAATGGCTCCGGCAAATCAAACTTTGTCGACGCAGTGCGCTGGGTGCTCGGCGAACAAAGCGCGCGTCAGCTGCGCGGGGCGCGCATGGACGACGTCATCTTCGCCGGCAACAGCCAGCGCCGGCCGCTCGGCATGGCCGAGGTGACGCTGACCTTCGACAATGCCGACGGCGCGTTGCCGATGCCGTACGCAGAACTTGCGATCACCCGGCGTGCGTACCGCTCTGGCGAGAGCGAATTCTTCCTTAATAAGTCCCAGGTGCGGCTCCGCGACATTACCGATCTCCTCATGGGAACCGGGCTCGCGGCTGAACTTGCCGCCATCGTCTCTCAGGGCGAAATTGACGCCATTTTGTCGGCGAAACCTGAAGAACGTCGCGAATTGTTCGAGGGAGTCGCGGGTACGGCGCGTTATCGCTCGCGCAAGCGCGAGGCGCAGCGACGCTTGGATCAGACGGCTGTCAATGCGCTTCGCGTCAACGATCTGCTTATCGAACTTGAGAAGCAGATCCCGGCTATCGAGCAACAAGTGCGCCGCGCCAAGCGCTATCAAAAAGTGAACCAGCAGCTGCGCGACTTCGAGATTCTCTCGTACGTACGCAAGACCGCAGCCCGGCGCGAGGAGCGAGCCCAAATCGTATCGTCGCTCGGAGCGGACGAACACGAAGCCAACGCAGCGGCCAAACAACATAGCGAGCTGCAGGCACAGCTTAATAAGGCTCGCTATGACGAGTACCAGGCATCGCTCGCGCTTGATGAGCGCAATGCCGCGCATACGAAGCTCGCTGAGGAACTGCAGGAGCACGCATCGGCACACGCGGCAGCGACGGCGCGCACCACCGAGCTTGTGCGCGGGAGCGAATCGCTCGAGCGGGACGTCGACGCCTCGGCACATGCAGTAGCACAAGCTGATGCGCGATTGTCCGCAGCAATTGAGGACCTCAGGCGCAGCCGAGAAATGCGCGATGAGGCACTTACTCTCGCCGAAACCGCTGCGGCGACGGAGGCATCTGGTACAGCCGATTGGGAGCGGGCGTACAACGCGCTGCGTTCGGTTGAAGATGCGCGGATGCGCGAGGTCGCGCACTCCACGCAGAGCAGTTCGGCTGCCGCCTCGGCCGCGGCGGATGTCGAGCGGGTGAGCGACGCTGCCAAGCGAGTTGCTACGGAAATTGAGGCGGCCGAAACTGCCGCCCGGGAGTGCCGCAACCGCCAGACGCAGATCGCGGCTGAGTTGAAGAAGTTCAGCGCGCAATCCGAACAGCTCTCCGCCTCGCAGCGCAGCGCGGAAAATGAAGCGAATACGGCTGCGACAACGGTCGATGAACGGCGCAGCGCGCGCGAAAACGCGCACGCGCGTTGCACGCAGCTCACCGCGCGACGTGATGCTCTCAAGCAGTTTGAAACCGGATCCGCCGGAGCGCCGGCGGGCTCGCGCGAGATTCTCGACGCTGCGAAGGCCGGAAAGCTCAGTGGCGTCATTGGAACGATTGCCAGCCAAATCAAGGTGAACGACCGTTACGCGATTGCCATCGATGCAGCTTTGGGTGTCCATGCCCACGACGTCATCGTACGAACGCTGCACGATGCAAAAGCCGCGATGCAATTGCTCAAGAGCAAGCAGGTCGGGCGTGCGACGGTTATCGCCCTTGAGGCGCTGCCCTCGAAACGTTCGCATGCGCCGGCTGTTGCCGGCAAGGAAGTCATAGGTCGGGGCGCCGAGCTCGTCAGCTGCGAACCGGTTATTGCCCCGGCGGTCGAGCACGCCTTAGGCGAGAGTTTTATCGTAGCGACGCTGGACGAGGCATTTGCCGGCGCGCAGGGCATGCCGGATGCCGCATTCGTCTCACTCGACGGCGACGTGATACGCGGAGGCGTCATCTCAAGCGGTGCCGGTATCGGTCCGGTCAGTGCCCACGTAGCGCTGACGGCGCTTGAAAGCGAGCTCAAGGCGCACGTCGATGCAGCGCGCCATAGCGATAGCGCGCTTGATGAAGCGGTAACGGCGCTCACCGCCGCCCAGAGCCGTCTTGACGCGCTTAAGCAGGACGGCGCCGCCCTCGCGCTGCGCGAGCATGACGCGAACGCCGCAGGCGAACAGCAAAAGAACGAACAGAAATCACTCGAGCAGAGACTTGCCGCCCTGCGCGCACAAGCCGAGGAGCTTGCCACCCACGCCCAAAGCGCGCACGCCGCTGCCCGTCGTCACCGCGAGGCCGCAACGGAGCTCGCGAGTCAGGTTGAAGCGCTCGAAGCACAGCGTCGCGATGCGCTGGCAAAGTCCGATGCGCTCGGCCGTGGGCTCAACGATATGCGCGGCCGCCATCGCACCGCCGCGGCAAACGCCGCTGCCCTCGTTGAACGGGTCGCGCAACTCAGCGACGATGTGGAAGCGGCGCGCTCGGAGCTCGAGCGAGCGCAGGTCCAACGCAAGGAACGGCTGGCGTCACTCGCGCGCATGCGGGAGGAGCGCGAACAAAGCAAAGCCGACGTCGAACGTCTAGCCGGCCTGCGAGCGGGCGCTGAAAAAGCGGTGGCCGCGGTCGCGGCCGAGCTGCAAGATCTGCGCGAGCGCCGCGACGTGCGCGTCAAGAGTGCGCGCGAACTCGAGGACGCGTACAGCGCTCAAGAACAGCAGCACCGGGAACAGTCGCTTGAACTCGAGCGGCTGCGGATCAGGCTTGCTGAGATCGATGCCGAGCTTTCCCTCCTGCAGCAGACATTCTCCCAGAATCCGGCGACCGCGCACGAGTGCGATGACGTCGACGCACGCCACAAAGAGTTCGCGGGCGACACCGATGCGCACATTCGCCGCTTGCGCGAAGAGTTGCTGCGGCTCGGCAACGTCAACCTCAACGCGCTTGAGGACCGTGCGGCGACGCTTGAACGCTGCGAATTCTTGCGCGCTCAGCTGCGCGATCTCGAAGAGGCGCGCTCGGGCATCCTCGCGAGTATCGCGGAAATGGATGCGGAATCGCTGCGTCAATTCAACCAGACGTTCGAGAAAGTTGCAATCGCGTTTTCAGAGACCTTCACGCGGCTCTTCAACGGCGGCAGCGCAAAGATCTGGGTAGCGGACGCGGCCGATCCAACCGAAGCGGGCATCGAGATCTCCGCGCAGCCACCCGGTAAGAAGATGCAGAACCTTAACTTGCTCTCGGGAGGCGAGCGCGCTCTCACCGCGGTGGCGCTTATATTTGCTACGCTCCAAGTCAGGCCCAGCCCATTTTACATCTTCGATGAGATCGACGCAGCGCTCGACGAAGCAAACGTTGGACGCTTCGGCGTGCAGCTTGCCGAGCTGGCGGGCAACGGGCGTTCGCAGATCATTATCATCACGCACAATAAGGCGACGATGACACTTGTTGACAGAATGTACGGCGTAACGATGAGCGAGGCAGGCGTCTCGAACATTCTCTCACTCTCGCTGGAGCGAGCGGGTGCCGCTCGATAAACCCGTCGCTCTTGTCTCGCTCACCGATCGATCAGGCCTCAAGGAACTCGCGCAAGCACTCAATACGGCCGGATATCGCGTCGTAGCAAGCTCGGGTACCGCCGCTGCGATCCGTGCGCTCAATCTCCCATGCGACGATGTCGAATCGCTCACCGATTACCCGGCTCTCTTCGGCGGGCGCGTGAAGACCTTGCACCCCAGAGTGTTCGGGGGCATTCTCGCACGCCCGGCGTTGCCGAATGACGCAGAAGAGCTTGAGATGCACAACATTGCGCCGGTGAAAGTCGTTGCAGTGAATCTCTATCGTTTCGCGGATGCGGCATCGCACGCGGACGCGCTCGAAGTCAACATTATTGAACAGATCGATGTCGGCGGAGTCGCCTTGCTCCGAGCTGCCGCGAAAAATTACGAGCACGTAAGCGTACTCGCCGAACCCGGTCTCTACCCCGAGTACATCCAGACGCTTGAACGCGGCGGACCCACGAGGGAAGAGCGCCGGCGTTGGGCAGCGCGAGCTTTCGCTATCGTCGCCGAATACGATGAGGCGATCGCGTCGTACTTTGCTCGCGACAAGGCTGAAGGGCTGCCCGACATTTTATCGCTGAACATGCCCCTGCGCAGCCGGCTGCGCTACGGTGAGAATCCGTGGGCGCGCGCCGCATTCTATCACGGCGAAGGGAACACGTTTCCCGACGTGCTTGCGGGTAAGACACTTTCGTACAATAACTTACTCGATGTTGATTCGTGTTTGCGGCTCATCGCATCCATCGGTGAGCCATTGGGGTTTCCAGCGGATGCACTCGCCGCCAATCCTGTCTATGCCGCCATCGTAAAGCACACGATCCCATGCGGACTTGCGGCTGCGCGGACGTCGAAAGATGCGCTCGAGGCGGCGCTCGGCGCAGATCCAATCTCTGCGTTTGGCGGAATTGTGGCCGTCAATGCCCGGCTCGATCTCCCCAGCGCCGAGATTCTCAGGTCACGTTTCTTGGAGGTGGTTGCCGCGCCCGAATACGACAGCGCTGCATTTGACATGCTGCGCGCGAAGAAGAATCTACGCTTGCTGCAGTTTGATCCTCAAATGCCTGCGCGACTGCTTGCCGGCACCACCCTGCGTTCAGCGCTCGGCGGCCTGCTGGTGGAGCAGCCCGATCCGAGCGCGCCGCCCGATGAGTGGAGGCTTATGACCGAGCGCAAGCCCAGCGCTGTGCAGTGGCGGGACCTGCTCTTCGCATTCGGCGCGGTGCGCCAGGTCAAGTCAAACGCAGCTGTGGTTGCGCACAATCAAGTGACCCTCGGCATCTGCGGCGGGCAGACAAACCGGGTCGCAGCAGTCGAAATCGCATGCGTACGCGCAGGCTCAGGCGCACGCGGAGCTGTGCTCGCCACCGATGGGTTCTTTCCATTTGCCGATGGGCTTGAAGCAGCTATCTCTGCAGGCATCGCAGCCGTGGTTGCACCGGCCGGTTCCATTCGCGATGCCGAGGTCATCGAAGCGGCGCGCCGGGCCTGCATCATCCTCGTCTTTACCTCTCGCCGCTACTTCCTTCATTAGAGCCGTTGACGACCGCATCTCTCAAAACGTAGCGCGTTTCACCCTGGCGCAGCATCTCGTTGACAATGCCGCCGACGCGCACGCGCGTGCCGGCTGGGAGCGCGACGATGTGCGTGGGCACGACGTCGAAGCCTATGTCGACGGCATCAGCTGCGCAACACGCCATCACGCGTTGCGACACGGTCGCCAGATTCTCACGATCGGGTGGGCGCCACACGCCCGTAACCCAGATGTGCCTGCCGAGCAACACGCCCGGCTGAGCGTCGAGAGTGTCCAGCGCATCGAACAGATCGTTATGTGCAGAATGCAACGTAGCGTGCGTGATCACGGTTTGCCATGACGCAGGAGCGTTGCCAGGCAGCGTGCAGCCCGCAATAACGCCGGCAATAAGCCCGGCCGGCACAGAACGACTGCGACTCTTGAAAAGCGCCACCGCAAAGATTGCTGCCGTTGCGATCATAACCGGCGCCGGCGCGCGGACAAGTGCTTCCATTGAATGATGGCCGATCGCGCCCGCGATGAGACCGACGAGTCCCGCTAGCCGCGCTTCAACGCTGCACAAGAGCGCGTCCGATACAGCAAGCAACGATCGCAGCGCAGCACGCGCCGGCCGCACGAGTTGCGCCGAAGGATCTATATACAACAATGAGCTGGCGAACGTCGAGGCACTGCGCGGCGATGACGAAGACGAGCTGGGTTCCCGGTTCTGCGAACAGCGCGCGCGCGAGCAGCGCATCGGCACTCGAACAAGGCGAAAGCACAGCGCCAACCAGCGCCGCTGCGCCCGGACCCAAGCCGTGCATCGAGTGTGTGCGCAGCGCGAGGAAGACAGCGCTGACGCCGGCGGCGATTGCGAATGACGTCACGCCACGGCCGGCGAGATCTACGAGCGAGCGCGAGAAATTATGCGGCTGCGCGCACGTGCCGGCGTGAGGTGGTGCTGGGATCTTCGACCAGGCAGCGGCGGTAAGCGCCGTTGCGATCGCTCCTGCAATCATACGGTACATCAGCATGCGTGGACCGAGGACGGCAGCCGTCGTGTAGAGCGCAAGTGGATTGCAACAGCTGCCCCACACGATTGCAACCGCGCTGAGTCCCGGTCGCGCGTGCCGCAGTGACGGCGCGTAGGCATTCATCGAGCAGTCGCAGCCGGGAAAGAGCATCGCGAAAAGAGGGAGCGCGACGCGCATGCGTACAGCCATTGCAGCGGCAAGCGCACCTGCAGCAAGAAACGGCGCTGCTCCAACCATCATCGAGCAGAAATAGAACCACACACGCGCGAGGTCGGTTGCAATCGCGACGGCGCGCGGCACGACAATGGCTGGCGGAAAACTTGCCGCTGCGATGAGGCCCACAAGCACGAGCACCGCGAGCCCAATTCTTCGCAAGTATGTGAACGGCGAGCGCCGAAACCGTAACGGCATTGCGACTACTACAATGGATGGGGTTCCCCCGGTTTGGAAGGCTGTGAAGCACATCACCGCGCCGCGCGGCACGTTTGATATCCTTCCCCCCGAATCGTCACAATGGCAAGCCCTCGAGCGCATCATCGACGAGGTCACCACGCGTTTTGGATATCGCGAGATTCGAACGCCCATGTTCGAGAGTACCGAAGTATTCGTCAAGCCCATTGGCGAGGGTACGGACATCGTCGACAAAGAGATGTACACGTTTCTCGACCGCGGGGATCGAAGCATTACGCTCAGGCCGGAGCTGACGGCACCGGTCGTGCGGGCGGTGCTCGAACACAACCTTTTGCAGACGCTGCCGCTCAAGCTCTACTATCGCGGATCGATCTTCCGCTACGAACGCCCGCAGAAAGGACGCTACCGCCAAGCGCATCAGTGGGGCGTCGAATGTTTTGGGGCGGCGGGACCCGAGGCCGACGCCGAAATCATCGCGCTCGGCCTGGAAGTCATGCGAGCTGTCGGCATCACCGATTATCGTCTCGAGATAAACTCTCTCGGCTGCGAAAACTGTCGCAAGGAATTTCGCGACGCGCTCGTCACCTTTTTGCGACGCAACGCTGAACGCCTTAGCGAGACCAGCCGCGAGCGCCTCGCGCGCAACCCGTTGCGCATCTTGGATTCGAAGGATCCGATCGACATCGACATCCTGACGCAAGCGCCGACGATGGACGCATACCTGTGTAAAGCCTGCCAAGAGCACTTTGCGACTCTGCGGACGCTGCTCGAGTCAATGGGTATCCGCGCTTTACACAATCCGCACATCGTAAGAGGTCTCGATTACTACACGCGCACGGTCTTTGAGATTAGCTCCAGCGCGCTTGGAGCGCAAAACAGCGTCTGCGGCGGCGGACGGTATGACGGTTTGGTGAAATCGATGGGGGGCCCGCAAACGCCGGGCGTCGGCCTTGCCATGGGCATGGATCGAATGCTCATGCTGGCGCGCGGCGCCGGCTTCGGCGAGCCGCAAGACGGCCGTCCGCGGCTCGACGTCGTCTTTGTCGCGCTTGACGAGGAGTCCGCGTACGCGGCCGTTCCGCTCATGAACTCTTTGCGGGCTAGCGGTATTGCCGCGGACATGGATTACACGCGACGAAGCATCGACAAGCAGCTTCGCGCGGCGGGCGAAAGCGGCGCTCGCTACGCGGTGATCATCGGCGAAGACGAACGGCGCACATCTTCAGCAACCATTCAAAACTTGGCGACCCGCGAGCGCTCGCGCGTTGATATGAGCAGCGTGAGGAGCGAACTTTCACACCGGCTGAAATCGTAACGTGGAGGCGACGTGGACGTAGATAAACGGGTACTCGACGAGCTCATCGCGCTCATGCAACGCGACGGACTCGACCGGTTACGCGTTGCATTTGGTGACCTCGATCTCGACCTGCGCATGAGCATCCCGAGTGCAGCCGTCGTCCCAGCTGGGCATGGCGGCGGCGCAACGCATACGCCGTCGAAAGCGCAAGGCGCAACCGAAGCGGCTGAAGCTCCGGCTAACGTCAAGAAAGTGCCGGCCCCACTTGTCGGCGTTTTTTATCGCGCGCCGGCGCCAGGTGTCAAGCCCTTTGTCGAAGTTGGCGACGAGGTTGTCGCGGGGCAGGTCCTGTGCATCCTCGAAGCGATGAAGCTCATGAACGAAATCGTCAGCGAGTATAGCGGCAAGATCAATCGCATCTGTGTCAATGACGGCCAGCTCGTGTCGCTGCATCAGGAGATGTTTTGGATCGAAACGTGAGCGGCGCAGCAGCGACGAAGTCGTTCGCAGATTGCGTTGCCGAGCGCCGCGACATGTGGAGGCTCGAAGAATATGCCGTGCCCATTGGCCAGGCCGTCACTGCCGTCGTGCGATCTTTATCTGCGAGCGGCCGCGTATTTTTCTTCGGCAACGGCGGCAGCGCCGCAGAAGCTCAGCACCTTGCCGCCGAATTGTCCGGCCGCTTTCTGCTCGATCGTCCGGCATATGCCGGTATTGCTCTGACCGTTGACACATCCGCGCTCACCGCAATCGCCAACGACTACGGCTTCGAACACGTCTTTGCGCGCCAGCTCGAAGGTCTCGTCCGCGCAGGAGACATAGCCGTCGGCATGACGACCTCCGGCGAATCGCCGAACGTCGTTGCGGGCCTGCGCACGGCACGCGCTAAGGGAGCGGTCGCGATTGCATTCACGGGCAATGGCGGCGGCACTGTTGCGCGAGAGGCGGACATTGCAATCGTCGGGCCGAGCGGTCCTTCCTGGAAAGTGCAAGAGGTGCACCTTGCGCTGGGCCACATTTTGTGCGAGCTTGTCGAAGTTGCGCTCGCAGGATCGTGATGTGACATGCCCGACCGGGCGCTGCGTCGCGCTGTCTTCTTGGACCGCGACGGCACGTTGAATGTTGACACGGGTTACATATCGCGGCCGGAAGGCGTCAGGCTCATGCCAAACGCGGCAGAAGGCGCTCGCGCTTTAAGCGAGGCGGGGTACGCACTGATCATCGTATCAAACCAATCCGGGATAGCCCGAGGCACGATCACCACCCCGCAGGCTGAGGCGGTTGACGCGAAAGTGCTCGATCTCTTGCGCGAGCGCGGCGTTCACATCGAGGCGACCTATCGTTGCCCGCATCTGCCCGGCGGTAAGGTCGCGGAATTCGCTGTCGAATGCGATTGCCGAAAGCCCAAGCCGGGAATGATTGCGCAGGCTGCGCGGGAGCTTGGCCTCGATCTGGCACGATCGTGGACGGTTGGCGACGGTGTGCGCGACGTAGAAGCTGGGCTCGCGGCCGGTACGCGCGCGGTACTTATTGCAGACCGCGATGCGCCGGGAGTAGCCGATGCGCGGGTGATGCGCGCCAAAGACTTACTCGATGCCGCGCGCACGATCGCAACGAAGGAATAGATGAAACACACACGCGTTGCGTCCAGCTCGAAACCCAAGAAGAAGCGGTCGCGCGACGAGCGCTGGATTGCAGATTTGCTGCGTGCCATGCATGGCCGCCATATCGCCGTGATCGGCGATCTGATGCTGGATGAGTGGTACTGGGGCAATGTCCGGCGTATTTCGCCTGAGGCGCCGGTTCCGGTGGTCGAGGTCAAGGACCACACGTATACGCTTGGCGGTGCCGGCAACGTTGCGAACAACC
>Ga0207416_1001762_pt1 | contig 26422 bp, 24 predicted proteins | sample PaiPotPPM11metaG_FD_184107 | JGI IMG/M metagenome (GOLD analysis project Ga0207416, IMG submission 184107) | Iron sulfur acid spring bacterial and archeal communities from Banff, Canada, to study Microbial Dark Matter (Phase II) - Paint Pots PPM... ... | reverse complement strand
AAGGGGCGTCTGACCATTCCCGCGCGCATCCGGGCCAAGCTCGGCGACCACTTCATCATGACCATCGCCCCACCCGACGCTTGCCTGGCCCTTTATCCGGAGACGACCTGGGCGGACTTCTGCGAGAAGCTCGAGGCCGCTGCGCTCAAAGATCAGCGTTATCGGAGCTTCGTCAGGCACCTATTCGCGAACACCGAGGAAGCATCGCTCGACGGGCAAGGGCGGCTTGTCGTCCCCGCGGCGCTGCGCGCCTTCGCCGGGATAGACCGGGATGCGGTCCTTGTCGGCACCTTGACGAGAGTGGAGGTCTGGTCGGCGCCAGGCTGGAGCAAAGCCAGCGCTCCGCCCGAACGGCTGCCCGACTTGATGACGGAGCTTGGACTCTACTAGCCATGCCCCGGTCATGCTGGAGCAGGCGCTCGACCTGCTGCTCGCGCGGCCCGAAGCCGGCGAACGGCCGTCGGCCCCTCGAGTGTACGTCGACTGCACGTTCGGCGCCGGCGGGTTCAGCGAGGCCATTCTCCGGCGAGACCCGGACTGCCGTCTCGTCGCGCTCGACGCGGACCGCGCAGCATGGGAGCGCGCGCAGGCTCTGGCGTCCCAACACCCCGGGCGTCTGGCCGCGATTCGATCCAACTTCGCCGAGCTGGTCGAGGCGCTCGATGCGGCCGGCTATGGAGAGATAGACGGCGCCGTGTACGATTTAGGCTTATCCTCGCTGCAGCTCGCCGATCCGCACCGCGGCTTTGCCTTCTCGATCGACGCACCGCTGGATATGCGCCTCGATCCAGCCGCCGACGTACCGACTGCCGCCGACCTTCTCGAAAAACTTTCCGAAGGGCAACTTTCCGACATGATCTTCGAATTGGCGGATGAGCGCAACGCGCGCCGCATCGCGCGTCAGATCGTGCGCCGCCGCGAGCGCTCGCCGCTGCTGCGCTCCGGCGATCTCGTCGCGGCGGTGTTGAGCGCGCTGCCGGCCGGGACGCGCCGCCGGCACGCGGCCATCCACCCGGCCACTCGCACGTTCCAAGCGTTGCGGATGGCGGTCAACGACGAGCTCAACGCGCTGAACCGTAGCCTCGTGGCCGCCATGGATCGCTTGAAACCCGGCGCCCGCTGCGTCGTGATCTCCTTCCATTCGGGTGAAGACCGCGCCGTCAAGCGATCGTTCGTCGCGGCGCACTCGACGGGCGCCGCAAAGATCCTCACGCCCAAGCCGCTGCGCCCGACGCAAGCCGACGTCAGGACAAATCCCCGCAGCCGCAGTGCGAAACTTCGGGCTGCGGAAAAGATCGGCGCCGTCGCGCTCCCGCAACCCGAGGAGGCGGCATAGCGTGGCGATCGCGGCTCGCGCTCATGAGGCTCGTGGCCCGTCAACGGATGAGCGTTCAAAGAGCCGCTTCATCCGCCGGCGCGCTCGCCTGGCGACGAAGAGTCGAATGCGCGGCGCCGCGCTGCTCGCCGCGCCGCTGCTGTTTGCGTTCGTCTACGTCGGCATGACCGCCCAACTTGCGGCTCAGACGTATCGGTTGTCCGCCGACCGCTCGCACCAGTCCGAACTTCGCCAAACGGCCGACGTTTTGGGGCAGCGGCTCGCCCAAGCGCAATCGCTGACGCAGCTCGAACGCGTCGCACAGCGGCTGCACATGACGACCCCAGTGGAAGTCGTGTACATACCGCTTCGAGTCGCCTCAACACCGAAGGCCCAGCCCCGGACCTTTGCCGCGCATTTTCAGAACCTCGCTCGCTGGCTCCGCGTAAGGTGATGAAGGGGCGCGCCCGCGCGCCCGGCAGCGAAAGATGAAAGAGAAAGAACTGCGCCGTCTGCGGCCGCGCGCGATTTTCATCTTCTGGACGATCTTCGCCATCGCCGCGGGTCTCATCGTCCGTCTGTACGTCGTCCAGGTTCGTGATTCGTCGAGCCTTTCCGCGGTGGCAGCCGAAGAGCAAAAATCCTACATCGACGTCCTCGGCAAGCGCGGCAATATCGTCGACCGTTTCGGCGTGCCGTTCGCAGTCAATATCGCGGCTTCGGCCGTGGCGGCGAATCCAAACTCCGTCAAGAATCCGGCCGCGACGGCGCGGGCTCTCGCACCTCTGTTGCACCGGCCGGCAGCGGCTATCGAAGCGACGCTGCGCGGCGGCGGCGCGTTCGTCTACCTGGCGCGCGAAGTCCCGAAAGCGGCCGCTGCGAAAATCGACAGGCTGGCGCTACCCGGCATCAGCACGCGGCCGGAAGCGACCGGCGCCGAGATCAGCCCGCAGGGCCGCGTGGGATCGACCGTCATCGGTTTTACCGGCGAAGACGATCAAGGGCTTTCGGGGATAGAATTCGCTTTCGATGCGCAGCTCGCCGGGAAACAGGGCGAGATCATAGAGGATACCGATAGTTCGGGTATCCCGATCCCATTCGGGCGGCGTCGCGTCATCCCGGCGCGCGCCGGCGATACCATCATCCTCACGCTGGACCGCACGCTGCAGTACGCCGCGGACCGCGTCCTCGAGCAGACCGTGCGCGCGCACGATGCGCAGGGCGGCAGCGTGGTGGTCATGCGAGCGAGCTCGGGAGAAATACTCGCGCTGGCAAATTATCCGAATTTCGATCCCAACCATTACACCGACTTTCCGGAGGCGGCCTGGCGAGATCGCGCGATCACCGATCCGTACGAACCGGGTTCCACGTTCAAGCTGATCACCGCGACGGCGGCGCTGGATTCCGGGAAGGTGACGCTCGACGACACGTTTCGGGCGGTGAACCGGATCGAAATCGGCGGCTACACAATTTGGAACGCAGATGACGGATTGCTGGCGTCCGGCCGCAATGTGGAGACGCTCGACGACATCGTGACGTACTCCCACAACGTCGGCGCTGCCCAGGTGGCGCTGCGGATCGGCAAGCAGACGATGTACGACTACATCCGGCGGTTCGGATTCGACAAGCCGACCGGGGTCGATCTGCCGGGCGAGAGCGCGGGCATCGTGGGGACGCCGGACAACTGGTGGGGATCGCGCCTCGCGACGATCGGCTTCGGCCAGGGCATCTCGGTAACGCCGCTGCAGCTCGCCCGCGCCTACTGCTCGATCGCGAATGGCGGCTTGCTGATGCGGCCGCTCATCGTACGCGAGGTCTTCGACTCCAGCGGCCGCGTCGTCCAACGGTACGCGCCGCAGGTTGCGGAGCGCGTGATGAGGCCCGGGACCGCCGCGAAGCTGCTCGCCATACTGCGTGACGTCGTCAGACGCGGCACGGGCGAAAGCGCACAAATTCCGGGTTACGCGATCGCCGGCAAGACCGGCACTGCGCAGATCGTCGTCAACGGCGAGTACATCCAGGGCGCATACACGGCGTCGTTCATCGGCATCGTGCCCGCCGATCGTCCGCAGTATGTCATCCTCGTGAAAATCGACCGACCGCGCGGCGCCTACTACGGCGGTCTCGTCGCAGCGCCGGCATTCAAAGATCTCGCGAAAAGACTGTTCTGGCGCGAAGGCATCATGCCGAGGTTCGCGGCGCGCGACAATACACGACGCACGACGTTCGACATCTCGCCGTCACCCGCCGGCGCACCGGCGAGCGCGTTGCAAGGGAATGACGCGAGCCCCTGGTAATGACTGCGGATATGCCGACGCTACTGCGGCGCCTGGTCGCCGACGTCGGCGACGCGCGGATTAGCGGCGACCCCGACGTCATCGTCAGTTCCATCGCGGTCGACTCGCGGAAGGTCGAGCCCGGCGCGGCTTTCGTCTGCCTGCGAGGCGCGCGCGCGGACGGCCACGCGTTTGCGGCCGAAGCCGTGCGACGGGGCGCGGTAGCCGTGATCGCTGAGGATGCGGTCGAGCTGCCCGAACGGATTCCGGTGGTGCGCGTGCGCGACGCGCTCGCCGCGCTGTCACCCGTCGCCGCGAATTTCTATGGCAGGCCGAGCGGCCGGCTGACGTGCGTCGGCATCACCGGCACGAACGGAAAGACGACGACCGCGCACTTCATCGAAGCGATCGCGAAAGCCGCGGGCCGAGAGTTCGGCATGGTCGGGACGCTCGGCGCTCGGCTCGATGGAAAATTCAGCGTCGAATCAGAACACACGACGCCGTACGCGCACGTGCTCCAGCATCTGCTCGCGCGCTTTCTCACCGCGGGCGCCGCAGGCGCAGTGATCGAGACGTCGAGCCACGCGCTCGCGCTGCATCGCGTCGACGATGTTGATTTTGACGTCGCCGTGCTCACCAACGTGACGCACGATCACCTCGATTTTCACGGCAGCTTTGACGAGTATCGGGCGGCCAAGCGTTCACTTTTCGAACGCACTGCCAAAGGCGGACGTAAGCCCGCGGGCACCAGCGTCTTGAATGCCGATGACGCGGAAGGGCTCAGGCTCGCCGCCCACCTGCCGCGCGTCTTGACTTACGCGGTCGAGCGCCGCGATGCGCATCTCGTCGCGTCGGACGCGGACTACGGCCTCGACGCCACGACCTTCGCCGTAGCGGCCCTTCGACCGGCGAAGTTCGTCACGTGCTTGACCGGCCCGTACAACCTTGCGAATGCGATGGCCGCCATCGCGGCGGCCTGCGCGCTGGATTTCGAAGTCGAAGCGATCGCCGAGGGCATCGAGTCGGTGCGCAGCGTTCCGGGCCGCATGACGGGGGTGCCGGCCGGCGACATCGGCGTGTTCGTCGATTTCGCGCACACGCCCGACAGCTTGCGCAACGTTTTGTCCGCTGCGCGTGCCATCGCACAGCGGCGCGTGCTGTGCGTGTTCGGCTGCGGCGGCAACCGAGACGCGTTGAAGCGACCGGTCATGGGCCGCATCGCGCGCGAGCTTGCCGACGCAACCTACGTGACGTCCGACAACCCGCGCTTCGAAGACCCACACGCGATCATCGACGACATCCTCGCGGGCCTCGAGCCCGCGAGCGGCGGCGAGTATTTCGTCCTGCCCGATCGCAAGGAAGCGATCGAGCGGGCCATCGCCGACGCGCGGCCCGGCGACGTCGTGATCATCGCGGGCAAAGGCCACGAGCCCTACCAGCTCGTGCGCGGCGAGCGCCTGCCATTTTCCGACGTCGAAGCAGCAGCCGCCGCGATCCGACGGGTCCGGGCATGAGCGGCTTGACCATCGGCGATTTCATCTCGCTGGCCGGCGGGCGCAGCGTCGGTCAAGCGCGCCGTGACGAAACGCCGTTCGTGCCCAGCACAGATTCCCGCACGATCCTCACGGGCGAAACGTTCGTCTGTCTGCGCGGGCCGAATTTCGACGGTCACCGATTCATCGGGCAAGCGCTCGAACGCGGCGCGGCCGCCATCGTGCTCGACGATCCGAGCGGGCTGCCGCAGCCTAGTCCCGTGCCGGCCATTGCGGTCGCCGATGCGGCGGCGGCCTATCTGCGCGGCGCCGCCGCTACGCGCGCGCGTTCAAAAGCGCTCGTCATCGGTGTGACGGGCAGCGCCGGAAAAACCACCACCAAAGAGTTCGCGCGCCAGTTGATCGAGCGCCGGCGCCGCGTCCTGGCGACTCCGCAAAACGAGAACAACGAACTGGGAGTGGCCAAAGTCTGCTATCAACTTTGCGGCGCGGCCGGCGCGGCGGAGCCAGAGGTCGCCGTCATCGAGATGGGAGCACGGCGGCCCGGCGAAATCGCCGAACTCGTGGAGATCGCCCGGCCGGACGTCGGCGTTCTGACCAACGTCGGCGAGGCGCATTTGGAATTCTTCGCGGACCGGGAAGAACTGGCGCGGACGAAGTTCGCGTTGTTCGGACGCGGCGCGCGAGGCGTGGGCGGCGCATCCGACGAGTGGACGAGGCGCCTCGCGGCGCAGGCGGGCATCGAGAAGACGACGATTTGGGTGCGGCTGTGCGGCGAGCCGCCGGCGCCGGGGTTGACGCTCGAAGCCGGGGAACGGCGCGACGGGCGCGTCCCGTTGACGCTTGGCGCGTCTCACGCATTCGCCGCATGGCACCTCGCGGGCAACCATCATCTCAAGGACGCGCTGCTCGCTGCCGGCGCAGCGCTGCATTGCGGCCTGACGTTCGAAGAGGCGATCGACGGCTTGGGCGATCTGCGCCTGCCGCCCGGCCGTTTCGAACGGCACGTGCTTCCCGGCGGAGCGATCGTCATCTACGATGCGTACAATGCGAGCCCGTTGGCCGTCGATCATGCCCTGCGCGCATTCGAAGAAGTTCCGGCCGCGCACCGGATCGCCGTGCTCGGTAGCATGGCCGAACTAGGCGCCGAGAGCGAGCAGCAGCACGAGCGGACCGGAGCTGCCGCCGCCCGCACACCGCTCTTCAAATTGTACTGCGGCGGCGAGCACGCGGCGGCGCTCGCGCGCGGCGCTATCCGAGCCGGGCTGCCGAAAGACGCCGTCGCGACCTATACTTCAAATGAAGAAATTGCGGCGACGCTGCAACGTGAGCTGCGCGCAGGCGACGCCGTCCTGCTCAAGGGCTCGCGCGTGCAGCGGATGGAGCAGATCCTTGACGCCCTTGTGTCGGACGGCGCATCCAAACGCGTGGCGTCGTGAGCGGCAACCGCCGTTCGTTCGAGATACCATCCGGCGGCGCGGGCGGACGGATCGTCGCGATTCCCGTTCGAACGCCGCTGATATCTGCCGGCGACGACCTCGCGGCCGTCGTCGCGCACTGCGTGAAGGGCATCGCCGGGCTTGGCGACGTCGTCTGCGTATCGGAAACGGCTTTGGCGATCGCGCAGGGTCGATCGATTCCGGCCGAAGCGATCCGGCCCGGGCGGCTCGCGCGTATCCTCGCCGACCGCACCGGTTCGTACGCGACCGTCAACCAGCCTGAGTCCATGCAGCTCGTCATCGAAAATGCGGGCGCGCTCAGAGTGTTGGCCGCTGCAGCGGTCGCGGCCGCTGGCCGGCTCGTCGGCCGGCGCGGCGATTTCTATCGGATGCTCGGACCGGTCGTCGCTGAGATCGACGGCTACACCGGAACCATGCCGCCGTACGAGCGGCACATCGTGTTCGGCCCAAAGGACCCCGACGAGACCGCCGCCGCCATCGCGATCGCGTGCGGCGTCGAGGTTGCGATCGTTGACGCCAACGATCTGAAGAAGGTTGAAGTGCTCGGCTCCAGCGCGCGGGTGGATCGCGACTTCGTGCGCGTGTGTTTGTGCGACAATCCGCACGGCAACAGCGACGAACAGACGCCGATCGTGGTGCTCAAGTATCGTCCGATCAACGGTTCGCGTCAACCGAATCCGCTTTTATCGCGATGATGCGGCATCGCTGGTTCGGCGAGATGATGCCGACCGCGCTCTACTGGATTCGTTTTTTCTGGCCGGTCTACGCGAAAGCTTTCCTCGTCGGCGCCGCGCTCGGTCTCATCTTGCTACCCTTGCTCATCGGTTGGCAGCGAAAGCGCCGCATGGGCCAGCACATATACGAATCCGGTCCGCAGGCGCACTACAAGAAACAGGGCACGCCCACGCTGGGTGGGGTCGCGTTTCTCGCCGCTGCGCTTGCCGGTCTGGTCGTCGAGCTCGCGTATTGGTATCCGTTGAACCCGTCTCACCGGTGGTGGCTGGACCCCAAGTTCCGCGGCGCCATCCAGGTGACCGCGTTGGTTCTGGCTGTCGGCGTCGTCGGGTTGGTCGACGACGCGCTGATCTTGCTGAGGCGACGACCGCTGGGGCTTCGGGCTCGATGGAAATTCACGCTCATCGGTTTGATCGCTTTCGCCTATGTTGCCTGGATGTTCTGGCCGGCCATCCGTGGATATGGGGCGGAGCTCGCATGGTTTGGCGGCGGAATCGTCGTGCCGGCATGGGTCGCTGCGACCTTGGCGTTCGTTGCGATACTCGGCTCGACGAATGCCGTGAATCTCACAGACGGGCTGGACGGTTTGGCGGCGGGCACCCTGGTCGCGCCGCTCTTCGTGCTGTCGTTGCTCTTTCGCCCAGCCGGGTTCTTGATCGCGGGCGCAGTCCTCGGCGCGCTCGTCATTTTCCTATGGTTCAATCGACAGCCGGCGCGCATATTCATGGGAGACACTGGTTCGCTTGCATTGGGTGCGCTCATCGCCGGCCTGGCGAGCCAGGGGCTCACGCTTTTATTGCCCTTTGTCGGCTTCGTGTTCGTTGTCGAAGCGCTGTCCGTGATCGCGCAAGTAATGAGTTTCAAGACAACCGGCAAGCGCATCTTCAAGATGAGTCCGCTGCATCACCACTTCGAACTTCTCGGCTGGTCGGAGCGTAAAATCACCGGCGTGTTTATCGCGTGTTCGTCAAGCGCTGCAGCGCTCACGTGGTATTTTGCGATCGCGAGCAACGCGCAAGGGTCGAAGTAAGGTGTGACGAACACACGTTCGGATGTTTGACGGCAACGATTCGGTGCTCGTCATCGGAGTCGGGCGCAGCGGTTTGGCGACCGCCGAAATCCTGCGCAAGCGCGGCGTCTCCGTCGCCGCCTATGACGATAAAGAACCGGCGCAGCTCGAAGCCGAGCGGCGCACGCTCGAGCGCATCGGCGTCGCGCTCGTCGATCACGCCCAGCTCGGCGATGCGGCGAGCGCGAGCACCGCGGCGGTGCTGTCTCCCGGCGTTCCGCCCACGAGCGGGGCCGTGCAGACGGTGCAGGCCGCCGGCGTACCGGTCTATTCCGAGATAGAAGTCGCCTATCGGATCTCGCGCGCGCCGATCATCGCGGTCACCGGCAGCAAGGGAAAATCCACCACCACGGCGCTGATCGGCCATCTGCTGCGCGCCGCTGGTCGGACGGTCCGCGTCGGCGGCAACATCGGCAACCCGCTCATCCGCGAGACCGACGCTGCAGACTCGGACGATATCGTGGTGGCTGAAGTGTCAAGCTTTCAGCTCGAATCGATCCGCGCGTTCAAACCGCGCACCAGCGTGCTGCTCAACATTTCGCCCGACCATCTCGATCGCTACCCGTCGATCGACGAATATGCGGAAGCGAAATACCGGATTTTCGCCAACCAAGGCCCGGGCGATGCTTTCGTGGGCAATCTCGACGACGGAAACGTCGCTCGATTGCGCGACGAGGGCACGCGGACGATCCCGTGCGCGTCGTTCTGGTTCTCCGCCGAAGGCGATCCGGCGGCGAACGCGCTCGTGATCGGCGGCGCGATCGCGCTGCGCGAGTCCGGTTCGACCCAAGCAGCGGCGGTGCTCGGAGAAAGCGAGATTAAGCTCATCGGTCGGCACAACATCGCCAACGCGCTTGCGGCGATGTTGACGGCGCATCTCACCGGCGCGCCGCTCGATGCCATCCGCGAAGGCCTCAAATCGTTCGCTCCTCTGCCGCATCGATTGCAGGTCGTCGGCACGAAGAGCGGCGTCACGTGGATCGACGACAGCAAGGCGAGCAACCCGGCGGCCGTCATCAGTGCGCTCGAGTCGTTTGAGAGCCCCATTATCCTGATCGCGGGCGGGAAAAGCAAACGCACGAAGTTCGACGAGTTGGCGTCGGTCGCGTCGGAACGCGCCAAAGCGGTCGTCCTCATCGGCGAGACCGCTCGCGAGATCGGCGGCAACGTCCACAACGTGCCGGTGCACTACGCAGACTCGATGCAAGCGGCAGTCGATGCTGCGGCGTCGCTCGCGGCTGCCGGCGACGTCGTCCTCCTTTCGCCGGGCGGCAGTTCGTTCGATATGTTCGAAAGCGCCGAACAGCGTGGCGATGCGTTCGCGAAATGCGTCCGCGCGCGGCGCGGTCGCCGCAAATGAGCGACCGCAGGGCCGCCGACTCCTCGTTGCTGATCGCCGCGCTTGGGCTGACCGCGTTCGGCGCGATCATGGTGTTTTCGGCCTCGTCGGTGACCGCGCTCACGCGCTACGGCGATCCCATGCACTACCTCAAACGCGAGCTCATTTGGGCGGCGATCGGCGTCGCGGCGTTGTGGGTCGGGGCGACGATCGATTACGGCAAACTGCGCAGACTCGCTCCGTGGATCCTCGTGCTCGCCATGTGTCTTTTGATCGCGGTCTTAATCCCGCACCTCGGCGCCAAAGCGGGCGGCGCGCGGCGCTGGTTCGAATTCGGGCCGGCCTCATTTCAACCGTCGGAGTTCGCAAAGCTCGCGCTGGTCATCTTTCTGGCGAAATTGCTGAGCGAACGTGCCGACGGCGCCAAGTCGTTTCGAGCGGTTGGCTTCTCCGCGCTGATGGCGGTGGCCGTGTGCTTCTCGCTCGTCGTGGCCGAGCCCGATATCGGCACGGCGGTCCTGTTCGCCATGACGGCAGGCGTCCTGTTATTCGTCGGCGGCGCTCCGATCGTGCATCTCGTGATGGCGAGTGCGATGGCCATCCCGGCGTTGGGCCTGCTCGCCCTCTCGAGCCACTATCGATACCTCTATCTGCGTCTGATGGCGTTCGCCGACCCAGGGAAATATCCGAAGACGTTCGGGTACCACATCCTTCAGTCGTTGTACGCGTTGGGTTCGGGAGGCGTCTTCGGCCTCGGCTTGGGCGAGAGCCGGCAGAAATTCGGCTATCTGCCCGAGCAGTACACGGATTTCATCTTCGCGATCATCGGCGAAGAGTTGGGGTTCATCGGCGCAGTGACGGTGATCGCGCTGTTCCTCTACCTCGCGTACCGAGGGATTCGCATCGCGATGCGCGCGCAAGACCGTTTCGGCTTTTTCCTAGCGATCGGTATCACCGCGAGCATCGTCCTACAAGCGCTCGTCAATATCGGCGTCGTGACGTCGACCTGGCCCGTCACCGGCGTGCCGCTACCGTTCTTGAGCTACGGCGGTACGTCGTTGGTCGTCACCCTGTTCGGCGTTGGTCTTCTGATCAGCGTCTCGCGCGGTCGGTCGCGAGCGGCCCTCGCCGCGGATACCCGCTCACGAGGAAACGATCGTGCGCATACTGCTCGCCGGCGGCGGCACGGGTGGTCACCTCTACCCCGCACTGTCACTAGCACAAGCGCTCTCCGGCGCGCCCGCTGATCCCGGCCTCTGCGCTTCCGGCATGGCGGCCGACAAGATCGAGCTGCTGTTCGTGGGCACGCGCGGCGGGATGGAAGCTACGCTGTTGGAGCAGTTCGAATTGCCCTATGCGGCCGTCGACAGCCGGCCTGTGTCGCGCGAATCGCTCGGCGCGGCTGCGGGTGGGGCCGCCGCCAACGTCCGCGGCGTCGCGCAAGCCTTGCCGCTGCTGCGGAAGTTCAAACCCGACGTCGTCATCGCGACCGGCGGCTACGCGAGCGTGCCCGCGGTTTTCGCCGCCGCCATGCTGCGTTCGACGGGGACGCTGCGCGATGTGAAGATCGTCCTGCTCGAGCCGAATGCCGCACCTGGACGAGCGAACCGGCTGCTCGCCAAGATGGCGGACGAGGTCTGGGGCGCATACGAGCAAACGCAAGGTCATTTCGCCGGGAAATTCGTCCGCACCGGAATCCCCGTGCGGCCCGACCTCTACGCCCTACCGGCGCGCGCTGACGCATGCAAGCGCCTCGGTCTCGATCCGGCGCGCAGGACCGTCTTCGTCTTCGGCGGCAGTCAGGGCGCGCGTTCGCTCAACGTCGCGGCAAGCACGATGGTGGCGCGCCGTCGCCTGCCGCCCGGCTGGCAGGTTCTGCACCTCGCCGGCAAGCGCGATTTTGAATGGATGTCGGCCGAGCGCCGGGCCGAGCAGAACTCGAACCGTTACGTGCTCGAGCCGTACCTGGAGGAGATGGCGACGGCCTATGCCGCCGCGGACGTCGCGGTCTGCCGGTCGGGCGCCTCGACGCTCGCCGAACTCGCGGTGGTGGGGCTGCCGGCGATCCTCGTGCCCTATCCACACGCCACAGACGACCATCAGAAGATCAACGCGGACGTATTCGCAGTTGCCGGCGCCGCCACGGTCATCGAGAACGCCAAGCTGGATGCCGATGCTTTGTATTGGGCGCTCGAAGAGATCGTCAAACCGGATCGGCTGGCTGCGATGAAAGCGGCGGCGCATTCGCTTTCGCAACCGCGCGCGCTCTTCTCGATGGTCGAGCGGATCCTCGACGGACGCATCGGCGCTGCGGACTCCCGCAGCAGTCGGGTTGCGATGTCGGCCCGACGGGGTAAAGGTCGGAGTAAGGAACGCACCTAACGAGCGAACGGGGCATGAAACAGCGGCGGCACGTGCATTTCGTAGGTATCGGCGGCATCGGCATGAGCGCCGTCGCTCGCGTTTTGCTTTCGATGGGCACCCGCGTGTCGGGCTCCGATCTGAAGATTAACGGCACGCTCGACAAGTTGAGGGAGCACGGCGCGCAGGTCACGCTCGGTCACGCGTCTGAGAACGTGCGCGGCGCCGACGCGGTCGTCATCTCTTCGGCCATCCCCCCGGACAACCCGGAAGTCATCGCGGCGCAGCGCGCCGGCATCCCGGTGCTGCAGCGCGCGGAGATGCTTGCGGAGATCATGGCCGACAAGCGCGGCATCGCGGTGAGCGGAACCCACGGCAAGACCACCACCACATCCATGATCGCGCTCGTCCTCGACGCGGGCGGATTCGAACCGACCGTTCTCATCGGTGGCGAAGTCAACGATCTCGGCGCCAACGCTCGCCTCGGCTCCGGCGACGTCGTGGTTGCCGAAGCCGATGAAAGCGATGCGTCCTTCCTGCGCCTGTCGCCGCACTGTGCCGTCGTCACCAACATCGAAAACGATCATCTCGGATACTTTCGCGATCTCGAGCACTTGATCGACACGTTTTCGCTCTTCATCAGCCGCACGCCGGCCGACGGCATGATCGTCGCCTCGGCGGACTGTCCGGCGGTTCAGGAGCTGCTGCGGCGCGGTCACCAATCGCCCCGGCTGCTCGGCGACCCGCGCGTCGTGACCGCCGGGTTCGACGTCGCAGCCGACGTGCGCGCGGACAACGTACGTCTGGCAGATTTCGGCTCGTCGTTCGGCGTGACGCGCTCGCGCCAGGCGTGGGGCGAAATCCGCCTGCGAGTACCAGGCCGCATCAACGTGCAAAACGCGTTGTGCGCGGCCGCCGTCGGTTTCGAATTCGGCGTGCCGTTCGAGACGATCGCGCGCGCGCTCGGACGCTTTCGCGGCGTCGCGCGCCGCTTTCAGATTTTATACGAGCGCGACGACCTCATCGTCGTGGACGATTACGCGCACCATCCGACCGCCGTGCAGGAGACGATTGCTGCGGCACGAGCGTACTGGCCGGGGCGCATCGTCGCGGCATTTCAACCGCATCGCTATAGCCGGACCGCATACCTGTTCCGCGATTTCGCTCATGCGTTGCTCGGCGCAGATGCGATTCTGATCACGGACATCTATCCCGCCGGCGAGGTGCCGCTGCCGGGCGTGAGGGCTGAGAGCATTCTGGAATGCATCCGCGATTTGGACCGCTCGAAAGACGCGCAGTATCTGCCGAAAGCCGCGGACGTCCTCGCGTATCTGCAAAAGAGCATGCACGGCGGCGATCTCGTGCTGACCCTTGGCGCGGGCGATATCGGCGGCGTAGCGCACGAACTGGCCGCGACCTTATCGGCGGCCGACGCGGGCATCGGCAGCCCTGCGTAGCAGCTGCTTGAGTTCGCCGTCCGGCGCTTCCGGTTCGCCGACGTCGCGGCAGCGACAGGCACTGCAAATCATTCTCGGCGACGCCGTCACGTTCGGCGTCGGACTCTCTTCCAAGACTTCGATGCGCGTCGGCGGCCCGGCCGCCGCCTTCGCGGAAGTCGGCGACGTGCAACACCTCGTCGCCGCGCTCAGCGTCTGTCGAGCTGAAAGGCTCGCTTGGACCGTCATCGGCCTCGGCAGCAACTTGCTCGTGCGCGACGAGGGCTTTGCCGGTCTCGTGATGCGCCTGACCGGTGACTTCGTGAAGATCGCCGTCGACGGCACCCTCGTGCGAGCCGGCGGCGGCGTGCCGATCGTCTCGCTCTGCCGCGAAGCGGCGCGAGCGGGACTGGGCGGCGCTGAGGGTTTGGTCGGAGTTCCGGGGACGGTCGGCGGAGCCGTGCGCATGAACGCGGGCACGGACGTGGAGATCGGCGACCTGATCGAACGAGTCGAAATCGTGATGGCCGGCGAGCAACTGCGGTCCTTCACAAAACCCGAATTCGCGTACCGCCGTTCCTCGCTCGATCGCAATGCGGTCGTGTGCGCGGCCGAACTGCGGTTGCAGGCGAGCACCTCGGCGGCCGTGCAGTCGGAGCTGCGCCGGCGCATCGACCGCCGCAACGAGACTCAGCCGCTCGAGCTGCCGAACTCCGGCAGCGTCTTCAAGAATCCGCCGGGCGATTTCGCCGCGCGGCTCATCGAAGCCACCGGCTGCAAAGGTTGGCGAGCCGGGGGCGCGGAGGTCTCCACCAAGCATGCCAACTTCATCGTCAACCGCGGCGGCGCCAGCTGTGCGGACGTGATGAGCTTAGTGGCGCGAGTCCGCGAAGCTGTCCGCGAAAAGCAGGGTGTCGCGCTCGAGCTCGAGGTCCACCTGCTATGAGAAGATCGCCTGACGCGAGGCGTGCCGGCGATCCACGATCACTTCATTTGGTCGGTTGCCAAACGTACTTGCCCTTGTCGTTGATGTAGCCAAAGCGATCGCCGAGATACACGAGCGCCAGCCCGTGATCGAAGCCTACCTGCCCGAAGCGAGCGAAATCAAATGACAATGGAATCACGACCCGGCCCGTCGTGTCGATAAATCCGGCCTTGCCGTCCACCGGCCGGCGATCGAATGTGTAGAACTTCGTTGCGCCGGAATAAACGGGAGCGAGACCTTCCGAGAACGGATCGGCGTAATCGTACTGGGCCTCGATCTTCATCACACCGGCCTTGTTGATGTAGCCCCATTTCTCGCCCGATTTGACCGCAGCGAGGCCTTCCGAAAAGCCGCCGCTGACGTCGTCGTATTCGGCCGGTATCGCCATGGTGCCCAACGCGTCGATGAAGCCCCACTTGTCGCCGGTTTTGACGGCGGCTAAGCCGTCCGCGAAATTTCCGGTCTCGCCGTATGTTGCGGGGATGACGAGCTTGCCGCTCCGATCGATCCATCCCCACGAGCTTCCGACCTCGACCGATGCCATCCCGCGATCGAATTTTTCCGCGGCGTCGAAGCGCGGCCTGATGCGCAGCGCCCCGCGCGCATCGAGATATCCCCATTTGTCGCCGAGTTCGACAGCCGCCAGGCCGTCGGCGAAATCGTCCGCGGAATCGAAACGCGGAGCGCCGACGGCGGCGCCTGCCGCATCGACGTAACCCCATTTCTTGCCCACTTCGACGGCGGCGAAGCCGCCCTGGAATGCGTCGGCGAAATCAAAACGCGCCGGAATGACGAGCTTCCCAGCCGCATCGACGTAGCCGAATTTCTTCCCGATTTTCGCGACCGCCCTGCCGTCGGAGAAGTAAGAGTCCGGCTCGGCGGCGATCGCCCCCAGCCGGGTGCCGGACTCATCGATGAAGCGGCACTTGGCGACTTCGGGCGTCCGGAACCCCTTCGCCAAGCTGAACCAGGATTTGACGCCGACGCACACCGTGGCCCGGTGCTCCCTGAAATTGTTCCCGTAGTCGTAGCGCGGCGCGATCACGATGTTGCCCGAACGGTCGACGTACCCGTACTTTCCGTTCACGGATATGGGAAGAACCTTCGGCGCGGGCGTCGGCGCGCTGCGAACGGGCTGGCCGCACAGCGCGACCAGCAACGCGAGACAGAAACCGATCGAAGCGCTCCTCTTCACGGGCGTGGTCTCCTACAGGCGAGCTTTGGGGCAGCGGCAAACGAAGATGAAGCGTGGCGAATACAATCGTCGCCGTCGTCCTGGGCGGAAGTTCGGCGGAACGCGATATCAGCCTCCAAACCGGCGCCGGCGTGATCGCAGCGCTGACGCGGCTCGGTTATACGACACGGTCGACGGATCTCGATCGCGAACTCATCGCGGCGCTGAGCCGCGATCAGCCCGACGCGGTGTTCAACGCCCTGCACGGTGGCGCGGGTGAAGACGGCACGCTGCAAGCGCTGCTCGACTGGCTCGACATCCCATATCAAGGCTCTGGCGTGCGCGCGAGCGCGGCGGCGATGGACAAATGGCTGACGAAGGCGATCCTGCTCGCCGAAGGCTTGCCTGCGCCGCGCGGCGCCCTACTGAACGTCGGCATCGACTCCGATCGGCCACCGGCCGGATTCGGCTTTCCGTGCGTCGTGAAGCCAGTGGCAGGAGGTTCTGCGGTTGCGGTGCGCATCGTGCACGGGCCCGAGAGGTGGTCCGCCGCAGTGCGATCGGTAGCGGCTCATGGCAGTCGGGCGCTGGTCGAAGAGTATATACGGGGGCGCGAGTTCACCGTCGCCGTCCTGGAAGAGCGGGCGCTGCCGGTCGTCGAGATCACGCCGCACGACGAATTTTATTCGTACGGCGCCAAGTACACGAAAGGCGGCAGCACACACACCGTCCCCGCTCGGATCGACGATCGCGTCGCGCAGCGCATGCAGGAGTGCGCGCTGCGGTTGCACCGGGCGCTCGGCTGCCGCGATTACTCGCGCGTCGACATGATCCTGGACGATTCGGAGAACAGCTACGTTTTAGAGTGCAATACCCTGCCCGGACTGACTGAGCTGAGCCTTTTTCCCGACGCGGCTCGTGCGGCAGGCATCGGCTATGATGCGCTCGTCGACCGTCTCGTTCGACTGGCGCTCGGCCGATCGAAGGCGCGCGGATGAGTTTTCTCGCTGGGGTTTTCGGCGGCATCCTCGATTTCGTAGCGGGTACGCTCAACGCCGCCGCGGGCAGCGTGACGCCCGCGTACCTCGCGCGGCTGCGCGAGCGGATCGCGACCTGGACGGCCGCGGGCTTGCGACGGGTGACGAAAGACCCGGGCGTGACCGTCCGCTTTAATTTCGACGGCAGTCAAGTTGTCGTGGAGCAGATCGCCGACGGTGCGCGCGCCGACGAAGGGTGCTATCGCGCGATGGGAGCGTCGCTGGTCGGCCGCGTGGATCCGCCGGTGTCGATGGAGCGTAAACTCGGATGCGATTCGCAGCGCTTACGGGTGCGGGGTCGGCGTTGCGACGCCAACCGGTTGCGGCGTCGCGCCGTGATTCGGGCCGCCGTTTCCCGGATGCACCTTCACCGGCTTTAGGATCACCGGAGCCGGAGCCGGCGCCGGCGTCTTCACGTGCATGACGGGCTGCGTCGAATTCGAATTGCCGCCATTGATGACGTGCACGGTCATCGGCTCGATGCGGATGTACGACGAACCGCTCGACCCGGCGTTCGGCCGATTCACGTGCACGAACGTCGGCGGCAGCACTCGGCGGAACACGATCAAATGATGCGGCGACGTCGGATGGCTGATCACGAACGGCTCGTTGGCGAAGCGCAGCGATCCCGGAAGCGTCTTGCGCGTGCCGTCGATATGGAGCGGCGCCGTCGCGTTCACGACCACGTGCTGACCCGTAAAGGTATCGTAATGCGCGGCAACCGCGGCAGCGGGTGCGTTCACGCCGAACGGCACCGGCACCGTGGCCCAAAAATATCCCGGGTATCCGAACCAGGGCTGGAACGGGAAGGTGCCCGGCAATCCGCCCACGGTGAAAAAGCCGCTTCCATAGGGGAAGAACGGGCTGTAGAAAACGATCTCGATGAAGTTGCCTGCGACGAAATACATCGGGCCGGGCACGAAGACCGAAAACCCCGGCGGGTAGAACCCAAAGTTGCGATAACCGTACGGTCCAGGCGCGTAATCGATGATGGAAGAAACGTCGCTGGCCCCGTAGCCCGCGTCCACGCGGAACGACCATTGTTCGTCGAACGGCGCCCCATCGTCCGTGCGACCGCTCACTTCAACGCTGTGCGAGCCTGTCGTGAGTCGCTGCGACGGCGTTAGAGAAACGTAGGCAGAAGAGACGGTGGCGTCGCTCGTGACGTCGCGTCCGTCGAGCGCGACCTGAACGCTGCCGGGATCGATCGCCGAAGAGCCGCCGACGAAGCGAGCGTAGATCTCCGGGTACGCGGAGCCGACGAGACTGTCGGGCGCCGGACGTTTGTCTTGCACCGACGGCGGCGTGCTTCGCTGTCCCGAGCCCGAATAGCCCGCCGCGAACTGCGGCCCCGATATCGCCGCTACGAAATTGCCCTGTGGATGTCCGGTGACGACCGCCGCGGTGTCGGTTTCGGTGTTATAATCCACCGCCGCGCCGAGCGCTTGACCGACGAATCGCAGCGGCACTTCCGTGCGCCCGGCAAAGGTCTGCGCTGCGACGTCAAGCATCAGGGGCTTGCCGTTGAGAAATGCTTGCCGGCTACCGATGGTCAGCATGACCACGCGATCCCCGAGTTCGACGGTGACGTCTTGCGATTCCGGATCGTAATCGACGAAGGCGCCGAGCCTTTCTGCGATAGCCCGAAGCGGCACGAGCACCCGATCCCCGATTTCGATAGCCGGAACGTCGCTGTTCAATTTTTGGCCATCGATGAAAACCGTCGGCGTGCTCGCCAGCGCCGCGGTCGAAAATGCAAATGCAGCGGCCACCACCGCGACTGCGCCAAGATGCTTCATCGGACGCACGACCTTGTCGCCCCTCTTCCAGCTCCGTCCGAGAAACGAACGTCCATCAACATATGTTTCCCGAACTGGCGGCGCTACCCCCGTCAGTCTGGCCGCTCATGAAAATTTCGCGGCTTATCGGCATCGCGGTAACGTGCTGGTTCTAACAGGCTGCACGACCTCACGGCAGATCACGCTTCCGACGCCGGGCAACCGCATCCCGAACGATCTCCGTCTCGATGCCGCCATTCATAACGTTTGGCCGTGACGACATCACGCTACTGGCCATACCGCCGCTCAAGCGCCGGTGATAGGCGCGCCAGAATCTCATAGTTGATGGTGCCGGCGGCCGCCGCAAGCTCGTCGACGTCGAGCTCGACGCGGTCGCCGCGCTGTGGCGCCGGCACGATCCCGCTGACGTCCGCCATGCACGCGTTCATGCAGATCCGGCCGATGAGGCTCGCGGGGCCGCCGCTCGTTCGAACCGACCCGTTGCCCGCGGCGCGGGGCAGTCCATCGGCATAACCGACCGGCAGAACGGCGATGCGCGAATCCCGGTCGGGAACGAACGTGCAGCCGTAGCCCACAGAGTCGCCGGCGCCGACTTCTTTCACCTGCACGATCGGCGCGATCCAACGCAGCGCCGGGTTCAGCTCAAATCGTGGATCGTTCGTAGCCATGAACTCGCGCACTTGCGAGGATGGCCAGGCGCCGTAGATCGCGATCCCACAACGCACCATGTCGAGCCGCGTATGCGGCCACATCATCGCTGCCGCCGACGCTGCGATATGGTGTAGTGGACGAACGAAGCCCGCTGCGTCCCGCGATCGAAGATCGCGCGAGACTTCGAGCAACGCGCCGAGCTGCCGCGCCGTGTACGCCTCGTCGAGATCTTCCGCGTTGGCCAGATGCGAATACAGCCCGGCGACGTTGAGGTCCAAATCGCGCGCCCGATGTAAGAGGCGTTTCGCGGCCCGGGGAGCGATGCCGAACCGCCGCGTGCCGGTTTCCACCTTCAGGTGAACGGCGATGCCGCCGCGAGCGAACGGTTCGGCGTCGGCTTCGTCGAGCAGCGCCACCTCGAGGTGCGCGCGCGCCGCATCGGCGAGATCAGCCGCGTCGGCCGGTCCCAGCACGATGACGGTCTGTTGAATCCCCGCCTGCCGAAGCGCCAGGGCTTCGTCCATCGAAAACACCCCGAAGCGCAGCCCCTCGATGCCGGTCGCCGCCAACGCGCGGGACACGGGCACGAGACCGTGACCGTAGGCGTTTGATTTGACCACGGCGCACAGCCGCGCCGGTGCGACAAGCTCGGCGAGCCGTCGGGCGTTCGCGGCAATGGCAGCCGTATCGACTTCAATCCAGGAGCGCACGTGCGACTATCCGCAAAACCCCAAAAAACACGTCCAGGAACCGCTTGTCAAAGCCGGAATCTCCCGATATAATGCTCTTAGCACTCAACTGCTAAGAGTGCTAAACGGCTGATCCGCCCCGATGATCGGGGCTCCAAACGAAGCAAAAAGATTAAGTTCGGACAGCGAGCTTCGCTCGTGCGTCCCGCCGACCTTCGGTCGGTGAACTAAAGTCGCGAGAAGGAGCGAAACCCGTGACCCCAACCGCAACCAAAGTCGATCTCAAACCGCTCGGCGATCGGCTCGTCGTCGAGAGCGTCGAGCAGGCGCAGACGACGACCGGCGGCGTCATTTTGCCGGATACCGCCAAAGAGAAACCGCAAGAGGGCATGGTCCTCGCCGTCGGCCCCGGCCGGAAGACGGACAAAGGCGACGTCATTCCGATCGAATTGAAAGCCGGCGATCGCATCATCTATTCCAAGTATTCGGGCAGCGAAATCAAACTCGAAGGTAAAGAATACCTGATCATCAGCGAGAAGGACGTTCTCGCGATCGTCAACCGCTAAATCTGGGAGGAGCTAGACCAACAACCATGGCTGCAAAAGAACTGCTGTTCGACGAGTCGGCCCGCCGCGCGCTCGAGCGCGGCGCCAACGCGCTGGCCGACGCCGTCAAAGTGACGCTCGGTCCGAAAGGCCGCAACGTCGTGCTCGACAAGAAATTCGGCTCGCCGACGATCACCAACGACGGCGTGACGATCGCGAAAGAGATCGAGCTTCCCAACCATTTCGAGAACATGGGCGCGCAGCTCGTCAAAGAGGTCGCGTCCAAGACCAACGATGTTGCCGGCGACGGCACCACCACCGCGACCGTGCTCGCTCAGGCGATCATCCGCGAGGGCCTGCGCAACGTGGCCGCAGGCTCGAATCCGCTCGCGATCAAGCGCGGCATCGAGCAAGCGGTGGAAAAGATCGTTGACGCGCTCAAGAAGATGGCGCGCAAGGTCGAGACGAAAGAAGAAATCGCGCAGGTCGCCACCATTTCCGCCAAGGACAAGAACGTCGGCGACATCATCGCGGAAGCGATGGAGAAAGTCACCAAGGACGGCGTCATCACGGTCGAAGAGTCCAAGACGACCAAGACCGAGCTCGAGCTGAAGGAAGGCATGCAGTTCGACAAGGGCTACATCTCGCCATACATGGTCACGGATGCCGAGCGCATGGAAGCCACGCTGACGGAGCCGTACATCCTGATTACCGAGCGCAAGATCTCGGCGATCGCGGATATTCTGCCGCTGCTCGAAAAGGTCGTGCAGGTGCAAAAACCGCTCGTCATCATCGCGGAGGACGTGGAGGGCGAGGCGCTCGCAACGCTGGTGGTCAACAAGCTGCGCGGCACGTTCACCTGCGTCGCGGTCAAAGCGCCCGGCTTCGGCGACCGCCGCAAAGAGATGCTCAAGGACATCGCGATCCTCACGGGCGGTACCGTCGTCTCCGACGAGCTCGGCCTCAAGCTCGACAAAATCACGATCAACGAGCTGGGCCGCGCGCGCACGGTCAAGATCACGAAGGAAGAAACCACGCTCGTCGACGGCGCGGGCAAGAAGGAAGAGATCAAAGGCCGGATCGAGCAGATCAAACGGCAGATCGAAGATACCGATTCCGACTTCGATCGCGAAAAGCTGCAGGAGCGGCTTGCAAAGCTGTCCGGAGGCGTGGCGGTCATCCAAGTCGGCGCGGCCACCGAGACGGAGCTCAAAGAGAAGAAGCATCGCATGGAAGATGCCGTCTCCACGGCGCGCTCTGCGGTGGAAGAAGGCATGCTGCCGGGTGGCGGCGCGGCGTTCATCCACGCGCTGAAGGCGATCGAATCGCTCAAGCCCAGTTCCACGGATGGCGTAGCAGACGAGCAGGTCGGCATCAACATCGTGCGTCGCGCGCTCGAAGAACCCATCCGTCAGATCTCGGACAACGCAGGCTTCGAAGGCAGCGTTGTGGTGCAAAAGGTGAAGACGCTTGGCGCCAACGAGGGCTTCGACGCGATCAGCGGCGAGTACGGCGATATGTTCAAGAAGGGCATCGTCGACCCGCTGAAGGTCACGCGATCGGCTCTTGAAAACGCCGCTTCGATCGCCGCTCTGCTGCTCACCACCGAAACGCTGGTGTCCGAGAAGCCGGAAGAGAAAAAGAACGGCGCCGTTCCCGGCGGGGGAATGGGCGGCTACGACATGATGTGAGGACGCCGCGCGTTCTCTCGCCCGCCGCTTGACGCGGCCGAGCGACGACGGCCGCCCTCATGGGCGGCCGTTTTATCGTCCCGGACCGTGTTCCGCACCGCCCCATATGGAATGCCTTCGAAAGCTCTCATTTCCGGCCGAAGATTACAGGAAGCACCTGCCGAGCATCCTAATCTAGATGAGGGATTCACTGGGCGGCGTGGGCGATCGCTCGCTAGTTGTCCCTCGCGAGGGAAGCAGAGGGGATTGTTTATGCGTCTCCGGTTGTTTCGTTCTCCCACGGCCGCGTCGCGCAGTGCGCCGCGCAGCCGAGGGAGACAGCGCGCATTTTCCTTGATCGAAGCGTTGGTCGCGATCGTCGTACTGACGATTGCGTTTCTGGCGTGGTCGCAGGGCATGATCTTGGCGACGCAAGCTGAGAACAAATCCGCAAACCACACGACGGCGATCGCGGTTGCGAATTACCAACTCGAGTTGATGCGTCGAGATGGAAACTTTTGGCAAGAATGCAGCAGCTCGCCGCCGTGTTGGGATAAGAATCCGCCGAACGATCCGTTTGGAAACGCATTGCCGCCCTACAACGACGATTTGAGCAATCCGTCTCCGGCCAATGCCCATCCCGCATCGCACCCGCAGTACGGCAATTATTCGTTTCTGTGGCGGGCTGATGACCGCACGGACGACAGCAACCTCGTTACCATCACCGTCTACGTGTTCTTGGTCACCGACGGTCGGCAAGAAACGTATAAGACCACCGGGACCGTGAGACAAGCCATATGAAGATGCGACGCAAGAATCGATTCCGCGGTTTTACGATCCCCGAGCTGATGGTCGCGATGATCGTCATCGGCATCATCATGACGTTGGCGAGTGTCGAGTTTTGGTCGGTCATACACCACTTCAGCAAGACGTCGACCGAGCTTGACAGCGAACGAGAGGCTCGGACAGTGGTGTCTGCGGTTGAGGAACAGCTGCGGCAGGCCTCACCCAACTTCCAGGTGCAAAGCACCCAGCCGGTGCAAAGTCCGGTCTTTGCCGGACCGAGTCCCACGCCGGTGAGCTCGGTGACATTCACCATGCCGGCGCAAGGGACGGAGCTGACCAGCGCCGATTCGACCGCGGTCACCTACGACACGGTCACCATTCAACGGGGCAGCGTCGTGCCACCCGGTCACATCTATCCGGATCTGCTTTTGATCCGCAACAATGGGCCGGCCGAGGACATCGGCCGCGACGTTGCTTATTTCGGCGTGACGGCGCGCTCTGCCACCTGGTACGACATCGACGTCACCATCGCACCGCCTACCCGGGCCGATCAAGCGAACGACGCAAACCAGTCGTATTCGCTGCATTCGTCAATCTACGTGAGCTACACGAACAATCTCTAGGTGAAGCGAGCGAGCTAGGAGCAGTCATGTTGAAACGACTCATCCATCCGTCGGCCGGCGAGCGCGGAATAGCGCTCATCATCGTCCTCTTCATGATCGTTGTGCTGCTCATTCTGGTGGGCTCGCTGTTAGAACTGATGCCCCAAGAACTACGACAGGCGGCCTACGTCGGTTACGATAACCGAGCGCTGTACTTGGCCGATTCGGGAATCCAAGACATGACCGAAAAAGTCGAGGAAGCGCAGAAGATCAACGCTCAACCCGTATTCTCCCCGGCGCCGTTTTACTATCCCGCGGATTTCGGCGGCGGTCAGGCTTGGTATCAAGCGGATGTTGTCGATACGAAAATCGATCCTGCCACCAACCGCCGCTACTACCTTATCGAGGCGTATGGACATTCGCCGACCGGCCAGATGCGGCACGTCCGGGCGCTGTTGCAACAGCATGCGTTCAACCAATACGATTACTTCGCCGAGCAAAACGCGAGCGGCAACTATTTCGTGGCTGGGCTCATGACGTTCGACGGAGACGTCTATCTCGGAGCGACTTCCGCAAACGCTCCGGTGAACATCGCGTGGTACAACAACCAGCCTCCGCCGGCGATTTTTCAAAAGAATTTGCAACTATTCGGCCCGACCATGTATTGGGAGGGGAATCAGCAAAACACCCCGCAGAATTTAAGTCAATGGGAGGTGGTAGACTCCGGAGGCAATCAGAACATACAATCTCTCGCGGCGCCGATCCGATTTCCCAAGGAAGTGCAGAACTCGAACACGGCGAACGAAGCCTTCAACGGCCAGGGCGGCACGACGATTCCCAACCCAAGCGGAAAAGGCGTTTACATGGACGGTGGAGTCGCGTCAGCCGGCAGCGGGTCTGTCACCTCGGGAATCTTCGTCCAGGGCAGCGCGGCGGTTCAAATGACCGCATCGGCTGTCAACAGCGTTCCGTCCACTCAAACCTTCACATTTTCACCCGGTGGCTCAAACCCGATTCCGGATACCGTCACCGTCACGTTGAACTTTACGAGCAATACGACGACGGTCACCGAAGGATCCAAAAACACCACGTACTCCGGCCTGCCGAACGGACCGAGCGTCGGCGGAACAGGCAAAAACGGCGCCATATTCGTCAACGGCGACGTTTCTTCGCTGCAAGGCACCGTCAACGGCCAGTACTCAATCGTGACGCCGGACCAAGGGCCGGCCAACGGCGGCCTGCGCAAGAACATAACGGTCACCGGAGACATCACCATGCAGGTCGATCCGCAAACGTGCAATTGTACGAATAGCCCGGACGACTTGGGGCTCATCGCAAACAATGTCGTCTCCAACGTGCCCAGTCAATCCGGTGTGAACCGAACCATCGAAGCGGCGATATTCGCCGGCAACAAGACCGAATACGGTCCGCCGGCCGAGCAGGACGGTTCGTACGAAACGCAATACGGAGCCGGGGGCGCGGTGTGCGGCGGCAATGTTCCGCTCGAGGGCAGCCTGACCGTGTACGGAAGCCTGGTCAACAACTACACCGCTCCGCTGGGTTGCTTCGACCCGAGCAGCGGGAAGCTCATCCACGGATGGGCGGACAGCTATAAATATGACAAGAGGTTTAACTCGCTGCTGCCGCCCTTCTATCCCTTGGAGTACCATTACGCGATCGTCGCATGGCAGGATGAGGGCGTCCAATAAGATCGCGAAGCTCTCAAAGGAGAAAGGCCGGCCAAATCGGGCCGGCTTTTTTATTGAGGCGCCCGCAGCGCCGCACGCTCCTTTCGTCGCAGGTACAGCCGGCTCGCGATGAAGATCAACGCGGCCACGAGGGCAAGAGCCAAAACCGCCGCGGCGACCGGCGCCACGAACGATAAGATAATCCCGCCGGTCGCCAGCGCATCTTCCGCAAAGCTCAGCACTGCATTGCCGGCGCCGAGCGTAGTCGCGGTCGATGCGGCGCGCGTCGTGACTGACGAGCCGTGGACTACGAGCGCATTCAACGCGCCCACCGCCATGAGGCCATACAGCTCGGCAGGATTTCCGACGTGCACGGTGCTGCCGACGAGTATCGCGCCCGCCAACGGCCGAATGGCCGTCTGAACGACGTGCAGCGCGTGATCCAGGGCCGGCACTTTGTCGCCGAAGAACTCCAGCACCGAGAAGACGGCAAGCACGATCGTCGCGCTGTCCGCGCCAAGCCATGCGAACGCCGCCGCTGGGTGGATCCAGCCCGCGTGCACGGCGATCGACGCCGCGAGCAGCGTGAGAAATCCGCGCAGCCCGGCCGTGGTAGAAAGCGCGTAGGCGAGCGCGAATTGAGCGGTAGGGTCCATCAATACGCCGGCAGCTGAGTCGATTGCGCGACTCGGTCGCCTTGCGCGCCGATCGAAACGAGCTGCACGTAAGCCGTTCCGCGGAAGCCGCGCGGCACGAAGAGCAGCGCCGTCTGCCACGCGCCGCGCAGCGATCGCTGCGACAGCAGCCGTCCGCTCGCGCTCGTCACCTGGATCTGAGCGGCCTTCTGACCGATCGACGTCCAGTAAACGCGCACCGCTCTTCCGCCGGCCGCCCAGTTCGCGTAGACGCTGTAGAGCCCAACCGGTCCTGCAGTCCCCTGGGGCCGGTATGCCGGCGGACCCGCCGGACGGCGCGCGTTTCGAGCGACCTGTTTGGACGCCGGTCTCGGGGTCGCGCTCGGCGCGGTGGTGGTCGTGGGCGCCGCGGTGAGGATCGTCGGCGCTGGAGAAGTCTGCGTGACGCTCGTGGGCCGCATTTTTCCCGGCGATTTGCGCCGCACGCTCGGCGATTTGGCGCGGACCGGGGAAAATCCGGGGATCAGCGGCGACGGCGTGATGATCGAAACCGTCGCCGCCGGCGGCGACGACGGGCGCAAGAAAACTAACACCGCGACGACGATGGCGATGAGTCCCAAGGCGGTGAGGATCAGCGTCGAATAACGCACCGCCGGGTCGCGCCTTCGATGGAGCCG
>Ga0207416_1001760_pt1 | contig 26493 bp, 21 predicted proteins | sample PaiPotPPM11metaG_FD_184107 | JGI IMG/M metagenome (GOLD analysis project Ga0207416, IMG submission 184107) | Iron sulfur acid spring bacterial and archeal communities from Banff, Canada, to study Microbial Dark Matter (Phase II) - Paint Pots PPM... ... | reverse complement strand
ACCGTTCACGGCTCCAACGCCATCATTGCTCTGCGTTGCGCGAAACTCAGTGGGCGCTTTCCGGACTTCTGGGAACGAAGAACGGAACAGAAGGCCGCATGACTCATCACTTTCTTGTCGTGCACCCTCGACGCAAACCCTCTCTTGGAAAAATAAAAATTCTCCGACTCAGGACTTCGCATCAACAAGCGAGGCGCGAGCGGTCGAGGGTGAAGCCGTTTAGAGGGCCGAGGACGGTTACGGCGATTTGGTCGGGGCGGAAGAAAGCGTGGGCCAGGGATTGGACTTCGGCTAGGGTGACGGCTTCGATGGAGGCCAGGATTTCGTCTAGGGAGTAGAAGCGGCCGAAGTAGAGCTCCTGGCGGGCTAGATTCGACATGCGCGAGCTGGTGGATTCGAGAGAGAGCATCAGCGAGCCTTTGAGGTGGTTCTTGGCGCGCGTGAGTTCTTCGTCGCTGACGGGCGATTCCTTCACGGCGCGAAATTCTTTGATGGTGAGGTCAATGACCTGGCCGACGGTTTCCTTGGCGGTGCCTGCATACACGGTGAACATGCCAGCGTCGGAATAAGGCGTTAGCTCGCTGAAAACGGCGTAAGCGAGGCCTTCTTTTTCGCGGATGTTCTGAAAGAGGCGCGAGGACATGCCTCCGCCGAGAAGATTATTGAGGACCGCGGCGGCAAAGCGCGCTTCGTGGCCGAGGGGAAGCGAAGGGACACCGATGCAGAGATGGACTTGCTCGAGGTCACGCTTGGTTTCGAGATGGATGGGCGCTTTTGTCGCGGGAGCAGTGTGATCCTCGAGCGTGCGCGCGGGACGGAGATCGCCGAACTCGCGCTGGACGAGATCCAAAACCTTTTCGTGGGGGACGTTGCCGGCGGCGGTGATAACGAGATGATCGGGCGCGAACCAGTCGCGGAAGCGATCGATCAGATGTTCGCGGTTGAAGCCGCGGACGGTTTCAGGGGTGCCAAGAATGGGGCGGCCGAGAGGATGCTCGGGCCAGAAACCGCGCGTGAAAATGTCATGGAGGAGATACTCGGGGTTGTCCATGTCCATCTTGATTTCTTCGAGGACGACCTGGCGCTCTTTTTTTACGTCGCTGGAATCGAATTTGGGGCGAAGAACTAGATCGGCAATGACGTCAAAAGCGATGGGCAGATGGTCGTCGAGAACTTTGGCATTGAAGCAGATTTGCTCTTTCGAGGTGAACGCGTCGAGCATGCCGCCAACGGAGTCCATTTCGCGAGCGATGGCTTCGGCGGAGCGACGCTCGGTGCCTTTAAAGACCATGTGCTCGATAAAATGAGCGAGGCCGTTTTCTTCAGGGACTTCGCGGCGCGAACCGTTGCGGATCCAGACGCCGACGGAGACGGAACGGACGTGAGTCATGGTTTCGGTGATGACGACGAGGCCGTTGCCGAGAACGTGCTTCTGGATGTCACGTGTTTCCGTGGCGGTGGCCATAGCTAATTGTGACACAGGGGTTTGGCGATTGCCACGAGGCTTCCAGTACGTTACCTGCCTGGTTTCTGTTGCTTGACCAGAGGTACCACGTTAAGTAAAGTTCTGTTAATTCAAAGTAATATAATATGGAGGCTGCAATGGTAAACCCCAACTTGCCGATTTACGGCGACCAAGTGCCACGAGTGGTCTCGAGCAATGGAATGTCGATTCGCGAAGACATCCTTTTCACGGATGCGAAAGGACGGCAGACCGACAGTATCCGAAGGAAGGCGGAAGGGGTGCTCGAGAAGTGGAAAGACGTGCTTCCATTGCTGCTGGAATCAAACGAGACGATTTTCTATGTTGTGAAAAACTGCCAGGCGCCAGTGACGCCGCTCGAACAATTTTTCCTGGGAATTTACGCGTATGGCGCTACGGCAACCGCCATGGTCCTGACCAATCTGCGAATTATCCACCTGGGTGTAACCGGAAGAGGAAAGTGGAGACGCATCCTGAAGAGCGTCCGATGGGGGGATGTGTCGGATGCGAGCGTCAAAGGATGGATTGGCAAGGTTCTGGAGTTGAAGTACGCGAACGGCGCGAAAGACCGCTATTGGAAAGTGAGGGGCAAAGACGCGAAAAAAGTGAAGGCTATTCTGGCGGCCGTTCTGCCTGCGAGCCGCGCGGAAGCGACCGCGGCGCAAGGGATAGTTTCATTGTGCCCGGATTGCCGGTCCATGCTTACTCAGAAAATATATCATTGCCAGGGATGCAGGCTCACGTTCAAAGATGAAAAGACTTTGCTCAAGAGGACCATTTTGATTCCCGGGGGAGGCTATCTGTACTCCGGGTACACAACACTTGGGGTCATCAGCTTGTTTTTCGAGGGACTCTTCCTGATAGAAGCGGTCCTCTACGTGCTCATGGCTGTGGGCGCAGTGCAACCGACAAGAACGGAAAACGGAAGCTTTCCTAATCAGACTGATCTATGGGTCACTGCCGGGATATTCTTATTCATCATTGGCCTGAGAAAATCGCTCGAGTACTTGCACGGCAGGCGAATCGTCCGCACGTTTCTTCCACTAAATAAAGCAGGGCAAGTCTAAGAATCTACAAAAACAAGTCAGATGAGTTTTTCGTCGGGGTGAAGCTTGCCGTATTCGCTGGTGTAGTGGAGGGGGACGTCGCCGTAGGTGCCTTTTTCGCGGGTGTAGACTTCGCAACTGTCGAACGGTTTGGAATAGACGTGGATGCTTACTGCGCGCTGGTTAAATTCAGGCAAGTTCAGAACTTGGTGAACGGGTTCGAGGGGGTTTACGTGGACGGGATGGACGCCGTCCATTTCGTAGATCTCCGTGGGAATGATTTTGCAGGTGCCGCAGGTGGCGTCCTTTTCCTCGACGCGAAAATTCTGGATTTTCAGGCGGCCGATGGGAGCGGACATCCAGCAATTTTGATCGCGATGATTGTGGATGCGGCTGTGCTGGCCGACTTCCCAACAGATGGTCATGCACTCGAAGAGATCGTTCTTGAAGATGAGATTGCGGGTGTAATTGCCTTTGGAAAAGAAGAGATATTTTTCTAGCGATTCGGGACGGGCGGCGTGGTGGATGATGTAGTCTTGGACAGTTTCGAGAACGAAATCGCGCTCGGGGATGGCGGCGAGGCCTTTGACCCAATCGGCGATGGAGAGTTGTTCGACGGCGAGTTGTTTTGGCATGGCAGGAAAATTATAACGCGGAAAAGAAGCGGGTAAGCAGGTAAAGAAGAAAATGGTCAATGAAACACGATATTCTGTAGGGTGATTACAGTTGAAGGGAATGAGGGAGCGGGCTCGCGGGAAGATTCCATGGAATTGTTGGGAAAATCTAAAGAAGAGTTGCGCGAGATGTGCGCGGCGATGGGGGAGCCTGCGTATCGGGGCGGGCAGGTATACCACGCGCTGTATGCGGAGCGGAAGTTTTCGCTGGCCGACATGACAAATTTGCCGTCGGCATTGCGTGAACGGTTGGCGGCGGCAGCGACGATCACTTTGCCTGCGGTCAAACAACGTTTTGAGTCGAACGATGGATCGGTAAGGTATTTGTTCGAGCTGGGAACTGGGGAAAAAGCATTTAACACTGAGCTCTCAGAGAACGCAGAAAGCACAGAGAAGAGGGAGAAGAGAAAACCACTGAGAGCTGCATCCGTGGAGGCGGTGTTTATGCCGAACGAGGGGCGGCAGACGATCTGTGTTTCGACGCAGGCGGGATGCGCGGTGGATTGCCAGTTTTGCATGACGGCGCAGCTGGGATTAATTCGGAATTTGACGGCGGGAGAGATTTTGGCGCAGGTGTTGTTGCCGCTGGAGGAGCACAAGGAACGGCTGGCTCCCCAGACGAATATAGTGTTGATGGGACAGGGCGAGCCGCTTTTGAATTTTGATGCGGTGATGGCGGCGTTGCGGATTTTGCTGGATCCACAGGCGGTGGGGATTGCGCCGAGGCATGCCACGCTTTCGACGAGCGGGATCGTGCCCGGGATCGAAAGATTGGCGCTGGAAAAGGTTCGGCCGAAGCTGGCGATTTCCTTGAATGCATCGAATGACGAGCAGCGAAATGCCTTGATGCCGATCAATAAGAAGTATTCGCTGGACGTGCTGCTGGAGGCTTGCAAGAAATTTCCGCGAGGATCGCGGGAATATCTTACGTTTGAGTACGTGCTGCTGGGCGGGGTGAACGACTCGCCGGAAGATGCCCGGCGGGTGGCGAAGATGATGAAGGACCTGGGGCGCGTGAAGGTGAACCTGATTCCGTGGAATCCGGGAGCGCTGCCGTATACGGAGCCGACGGTAGAACGGGTGAACGAGTTCCACAGGATTTTGATCGACAAGGGCGTGCCTACGTTTACGAGATATTCGCGGGGCCGGGACGTGATGGCGGCGTGCGGGCAATTGGCGTTGCTTCAGATTCAGAGTTCGACCACACCGCTGCCCGCTTAGCGTTATCGATTCTTGATGCGGAGGATCGCATGGGACTCTTTAACAAGCTTTTTCCCAAAAAGCCTACAAAAAAAGAATTTGCGAAGATCGTTCAAGGAGCTTTGGAAAAGGGCGGCGCCTCAGGGCTAAAGTACACTCGGCTTACTCTTCCATGCGCGTCGAGTTCTCAAACAATAAGTTCTACAACAATACTTACGCGGACCATTGCCACGCAGAGACGGCGAGCGAGCGGAGGGGATTGCGCACTATGTATCGTCCTTTTTGAATATTCCTGATTATTTCCCAGCGCTTCTTCGGCATCCCGCATTTCCGCTTCTACGCGCTAGCCGACGGCATCCGCAACGTCCTTTCCCGTTGCAGTGCTCCTCCGCGGGCCACCAGCCCACCCGACAGGTCGCAACACGAACTCCTCTTTACTTGCCAACCCTAAAAAAATGAGGAATGTCCTCAAACTTTGCTGTTGACTATCTGGGATTCGCATCGCGGATCCATCTTGCAAGCGCATGGAAAATCGCATTTTGGGGTGGTTGTATCAACCCGGTTCCTACAGATATCGCTTGCTGACGGGCTTGATCGTGCAGGATAATCTGCCGGATGGCGACCTTCTAGCCAGCCCTCAATCATGATCTGTCCTTCTTGCAAAGAAAACAACCCTACACTCGCCGTCCGTTGCGGTCGCTGCGGAGCAGTTCTGGAGCCTTCGAAGGAGGCGGACAAAGCGATGGACAGCCACATCCCTGAAGCGCCCAGGGATGGTGGGGATAAGCCTAACCCCTCATCAGGCAGCCGACCGGCCTCTCGATTGGATCGCCAAGACGACCGAACGATAGACAGGGTTGCCCCTTCAGCGGGTTCCCGGGACCAGGATGGACCACGAGTGTCAATATTGAGCAAGACCCCTTCCGGATCCAATCCTGTCGATGATCGCACGATGGACAGCTCTGATCAGGACGCGCTCACGGGAAGAGGTGATGTACCACCAGCAGCAGCCGGCGGCAAGTCTCCGACCAGGAGTAGAGGGAGCAGCGCGTTCCATGTTCCGGGGGGGCTGGAACCCGGGATGGATTTCGGGCCGAGGTTCCGTATCGAAAAACTGCTGGGCGCAGGGGGCATGGGCAAGGTCTACAAGGCTTTCGATAAGGAGTTGTCGCGCACGGTGGCGCTCAAGACCCTGCTGCCAGAGCTGGTCAGCGATCATCTTTTAACCCAACGCTTCAAGCAAGAACTGCTGCTCGCCAGCAAGATTTCCCACAGAAACATCCTGCGCATCCACGACCTCGGCGAGGTTGATGGTGTGAAGTTCATCACCATGGCCTTCATCGAAGGCAAGGACTTGAACCAGTTGCTCAAAGATGAAGGGCCATTCCCTCTCGAGCGGTCTCTTAAGATTGCCAGGGAACTGTGCGCAGCACTCGATGCGGCTCATTCCGAGGGCGTGGTGCATCGCGACTTCAAGCCGCAAAACGTGTTAGTTGGAAATAACGACCACGTCTACGTATCCGACTTCGGACTGGCCACATCCTTCGAAACTGCGAAGATGGGCATGACGCGCACTGGCGCGGTTATGGGCACGCCGCGCTACATGTCGCCGGAACAGGTGGAAGGAAAACCGGTCGACAACCGGAGTGACCTGTATGCCCTGGGGTTGGTGCTCTATGAAATGGTGACCGGGACGACTCCTTTTTCTGGAGATTCCACCTGGCAGTTGATGTATCAGCGTGTCCAGGTAATACCCAAGGATGTGAAGCTCGTCAATCCAGCGCTGCCGGACTATGTGGCGCGGGTAATCATGCACTGTCTCGCAAAAGATCCCGCCAATCGGTACCAGAGTGCTAAAGACATTCTTGCAGATCTGGATTCCGGACGTAGCCCTTCGGTCACGGGCGCGGGCACGCGAGCGGTGCAGATTAACCTCCCCATCATTGAGAAACGCTGGTGGTATGCTGCGGGGGCCGGGGTACTTCTGCTGCTTGGGTTGTTTTTTGCGATTCCCAAAACAAGACACTGGGTATTTGCAACTCCTAACGTTGGAACCCTCGCTCCAGGTACAAACGGGCTTCCGTCCGTAACCCAAGCAAAGTTTATCGCCGTCTTGCCATTTCGTGTTCTGGGGGACCAATCGTCGCTCGGGTACGTAGCCGATGGTTTGGTCGAAGCCATGTCAGCGAAGCTCTTCCAGCTGAAGGATGTACGCCTGACTTCTTCGACGGCGGCGGCCAAGACGGACCCGAAGGCTCCGCTTTCACAAGTAGGGAAGGAATTGGGCGTGAACCTGATCGTGCATGGAACGGTGCAAGGGTCCGGGGATAACCTGCGGATCACGGTGAACCTGGAGAATGTAGCTGAAAACCGGCTGGTGTGGAGCAAGGAGTTCGCCGGAGTGACTGGCGATCTGCTGACCATCGAGGACCACATGTACTCCCAGTTGGTGGACGCTCTCGCCCTCAAGCCGAGCAATGAAGAGCTGGCCCTCACCGCCTCCCATCCCACCGAGAATATCGAGGCCTATGAGCTTTACCTTCGTGGGCGGAATGCGATGGGTGGGCAGTTACAGGTCGGCAACGTGGAAACAGCAATCGGATATTTTGAAGGGGCCATCAAGAAAGATCCAAGCTTTGCCCTGGCCTATACGGGGCTGGCCGATGCGAGCCTGAGAATGTATCGAGAGAAGAAGGATTCCGCATGGGCGGACAAGGCTCTATCCGCGAGCCAACAGGCCGATCGGCTAAACGACAATCTGGCAGAGGTTCATACGGCTCTCGGCAGCGTTTATAGCGCAACCGGCAAATCCGCCGAAGCTATTGCTGAATTGAAGAGGGCACTGGAGCTGGCTCCCAACTCAGACGAAGGGTACCGTCGGCTGGGTGACGCATACCGGGCCAGTGGCCTGAAAGAGGAAGCAATCCAAGCGTACCAGAAAAGTATAGAAGTCAGTCCTTACTACTGGTTCAACTGGAACGCACTCGGCACCGCTTATTACCGTTTCGGAGAAAATCAAAAAGCGCTTCAGGCCTTCCAGCGCGTAACCGAACTTGAACCCAACAATGCCGCTGCTTACCGGAATATCGGTGTTGTTTACTTTCAGGAGAACAAATGGAACGAATGCGTCCCCGCTTTCCAGAAATCGCTGGAACTTGAACAACACAGCGCAACCTATTCCAACCTGGGCACCGCATACTTTTACCTGAAGCGCTATGACGACGCCATCAGGATGTTCCAGAAGGCTCTGGAGATAAAGCCGAACTACGAGCTCGCAGTAGGGAATTTGGCGGATGCCTACCGCTGGTCCGGGCGAAAGCAAGAAGCGATGGCCACCTACGATAAGGCCATCGCATTGGCTTACAAAGAGCTACAGGTGAACCCTCGCGCGGCCAGCACTATGGAACACCTGGCGCTCTATTACGCCAAGAAAGGGGACTCCGCCCACGCCCTGGAATTCATACGCCATGCGCGTTCCATCGAACCCGAGAATGTGTCTCTGCTGTACAACCAGGCGGTCGTCTCCTGCTTGGCTGGTCGGCAGTCAGAATCTTTGAGTGTCTTGGACGAGGCTCTGCAGAAAGGTTATTCGCTGGAAGAAGCGAAAAACGACCCCGAACTCGCGGAATTGCAGAAACTTCCCCAGTTTGCCCAGCTACTGAAAAAATTCGGTAAGTGAGGAATTTAACTTCGGGATTGGAGCTGGCTCCGGAACCGACGCTTCACCACCAACGCCGCCAACCCAGCACCAAGCAGCGTGATCGTACCGGGCTCGGGCACAGAAGTGGAAGTGAGGGTCACAAAGCTAGATACGGATTGTCCATTGGGAAGCGCCTGAATTAGTGTTCCCGCAGGCCAAAGGCTGAGGGCAACCGTGAAGAAGAAGCCATCTTGAATGCCTGGGCGCTGAGTGCAGAACTCGATCCCGATAGGGCAAGCGCTAACAAAAGTGAGCGACTGCTTACCGTCTGAGCTCACCGTACAGCCCTGCTGATATGGGATATTGGGACCGCCGCTGGTGCAAGTAAACGGGCCGGCGACAGAATTGGCGAAAGTAAATACCAACGTGCTCCAGGTCACACCAGTCATGTTGGTTGCCATGAAGACGCCGCCACCCGCCGCGTCACTCGTGAACTGGAAGCCTTGACCCGCGTGAATCGGACTTGGGCAATTGCTCTCCGACGTGCAAAGAGGATCGCTGACGTCCATCAGCGGGTCCACAGGGACGCCATCTGCATAAGCCAGGGCAGCCGATCCCATCAGAAGGAGGAGAAGAAAGAGAAAACGCATACACTTCATTACACACCTCGCATGTTCGTCACATACGTGCATTCCATCGGCCAATCGTGAACTTTTTCAATGTGCAGCTAAATTGCCTACAATCTGTGTCTTCCGAAAATGTACCGCAACCCATAAGAGCCTGATGGAGCAGGAAATTGCATCTTTTGCGCAACCAATTGGGTCGCGCAGAGGTGCCCCATCTCGACTGTCGCGTTGCGGTGGCACTCTGGGTGAGTCAGTGATACGGCGGCGCCGTCTTGTTTCCGACGATTGATCCCTGTAGCTGATAAACCCGAATTTCGAAGTTGGGCAGTGCGGGAGGGAGGAATCTTGCCTCCATTTTCTTGCACGAGCACCCGAAAACTGACTCAGGACACGGAGGTTATCCTTCGTCGTTTGAACGGCTTTCCCTGTGGAAATCCAACTTCGCCGAAGTTGGTTTTGTCCGGAGACTGCTCCTCCAGAAAACGGGAAAATCACCTCAAAACCAGCGGCTTACGGCACTCGGCGTGGGTTCGACTTCGGAATTCAGGATAAGTAGTCCCTTAGCCTTTGCGCGGCCTGGTTGCACTTTCAGATCTTCCTCCGTCTCTTCGCACTGGCAAAAGCGCCTGTGGTCGAGAGCCACGTTCACACCGAGCCGTGCGCTCTGGAGTTCCAAGTTTTTTTCGCAGTCATTCCAGTTGTTTTCAACATCCTTGGTCATTTCTTTCAGGTTCCTACCGCCGGGCTCAGACCAACGGGGTTACTCCGACTCTTCCTTATCTGAATTTTAGTTAAAGGGGAACTGGGGGTCCGAGGATGCATGCAAGACGGCTTATCATGGAAGTCGGGTTGCGGGACATCTCTGATAACGTCGGCTCTGTTGAATTGTTTTTTCGCATACGTACGCATTCACTCTGCAGAGGGTGTTTGTTCGCGAGGTTCCCGCCGCAACCGCTCCTCGGGCGACAAATAACAGAATCTCGCTCCCTGCTGCTGCTCTTCTCTGTGCGTAGTTACCCACCAAATCTGTAGGGCGGTTACTCTGCTTTCCCGAATCTCGACGAATGGTTTTTCGGCAGCCCTTTAGAGCAATGCGCGGACAGTGCCAGGGAAGCTCTGGGCCTTGCACCAAAACTGTTCTTCAAACCAGTAGTCGAGTTAGCGGTTGCCTCTCTATCCTTCACACGGAGTTAAGGCGAGTAGCTATTTCAGCTTCAGCGGACCCCACCCCCGTCCCCAGCCTACAAGCTGACTTAAGTGCAGAAGAAATACCGATAGTGAATGCGTTCTTTTGTGCGAACGCCCGTCGCACCCTCTTCGCGACGTGATCGGGGGATTGTAAATTCAATGACTTTAGAAAGCGCGGAGCTTCAGAAGCGAACAGATCGGTCGCGCCGTAATGTTGGACGGTTGTGGCAGCGTCGCGCACTTCCAGCCATCCTTCTGCTAGCACCCACCTTGGTGCTAAGCGGTTGCGCCGGCTTAGTAAGCGCAGGCGGGACGAAATCTCAGCCGCCACAGCAAGCGGCGATTCAAGTGACTCCCAGCAGCTTCAATTTTGGCAGCCTTATCGTCGGCAAGAAGATCTCGCAAACTGCCACCGTCGCGAATACTGGAAACACTTCGATCAATGTCACGGCTGCTGCTGTGTCAAGCGGCCAGTTCTCAGTTTCCGGGCTCACCTTGCCCCTATCCCTACCTGCGGGACAGTCCAGCACGTTTCAAGTGTGGTTCGACCCGAGCGCCGCCGGAAACGTCACTGGTACTTTGACGATTCAAACCGACAACGGAGTATCTTCGGGGCAAGTAGTGCTTACGGGTGTTGCAGCAGCGCCGCCGCAGCAGATTAGCGTGAGTTCTACGAGCCTGAATTTGGGAAGCACAACAGTAGGAGCAACACTCAATGGTTCGCTGACGCTAACTAATGCCGGCGGAGCGAATCTGATCATCTCATTGATTTCTGTGAGCGGAGGTCCTTTCGGAGTCTCCGGCATAACTACCCCCAGCACAATCGTGCCCGGTGGCAGTGGCACGATGAACGTGTCATTTTCTCCGACAACTGCCGGAAGTGATTCCGGTAGCATCACCATCACGAGTAACGACCCGCAAACTCCCGCGACGACCATTACTCTCGCGGGAACTGGAACCTCCGCACCTGTAGCGCCCACGATCACCACTCAGCCAGCGAATCAGACGGTGACGGCGGGACAGACAGCGACGTTCACGGTCGTAGCAGCTGGGACCGTGCCGCTCGGCTACCAGTGGCTGAAAAACGGCGTGAGCATCGCCGGGGGAACTTCTGCAAGCTACACGACACCTGTAACAGCAATCACCGACAGCGGATCGACGTTCACGGTAGTAGTGAGCAACTCCGCCGGGGCGGTGACGAGTGCGGCGGCGACTCTGACGGTGAACCCAGCGCCGATAGCGCCCACGATCACAACACCACCTGCCAACCAAACAGTGACCGCAGGGCAAATAGCGACGTTCACGGTCGTAGCAGCTGGGACCGCGCCGCTGGGCTACCAGTGGCTGAAAAACGGCGTGAGCATCGCCGGGGGAACTTCTGCGAGCTACACGACACCTGTAACAGCAATCACCGACAGCGGATCGACGTTCACGGTAGTAGTGAGCAACTCCGCGGGGACGGTGACCAGCGCGGCGGCGACTCTGACGGTGAACCCAGCGCCGGTAGCACCCACGATCACAACACCACCAGCCAACCAAACAGTGACCGCAGGGCAAACAGCGACGTTCACGGTCGTAGCAGCTGGGAACGCGCCGCTGGGCTACCAGTGGCTGAAAAACGGCGTGAGCATCGCCGGGGGAACTTCTGCGAGCTACACGACACCTGTAACAGCAATCACCGACAGCGGATCGACCTTCACGGTAGTAGTGAGCAACTCCGCGGGGACGGTGACCAGCGCGGCGGCGACTCTGACGGTGAATGCTGCAGCGGTAGCACCCGCGATCACGACTCAGCCGGCGAGCCAGACAGTGACGGCGGGGCAGACGGCGACGTTCACGGTAGTTGCGGGAGGAACAGCACCGCTCGGCTACCAGTGGCAGAAAAACGGCGTGAGCATCGCCGGGGGAACTTCTGCGAACTACACGACACCTGTAACAGCAATCAGCGACAGCGGATCGACCTTCCGAGTGGTGGTGAGCAACTCCGCCGGGACGGTGACGAGCGCCGCGGGAACGCTGACGGTGAATGCTGCAGCGGTAGTACCCGCGATCACGACTCAGCCGGCGAGCCAGACAGTGACGGCGGGGCAGACGGCGACGTTCACGGTAGTTGCGGGAGGAACAGCACCGTTGAGCTACCAGTGGCAGAAAAACGGCGTGAGCATCGCCGGGGGAACTTCTGCAAGCTACACGACACCTGTAACAGCAATCACCGACAGCGGATCGACGTTCACGGTAGTAGTGAGCAACTCCGTAGGGACCGTGACCAGCGCGGCGGCGACTCTGACGGTGAACCCAGCGCCGGTAGCACCCACGATCACAACACCACCAGCCAACCAAACAGTGACCGCAGGGCAAATAGCGACGTTCACGGTCGTGGCAGCTGGGACCGCGCCGCTGGGCTACCAGTGGCAGAAAAACGCAGTGAATATTTCCGGGGCCACGTCAGTAAGCTACACCACACCGGCAACGGCGACCACAGACAGCGGCTCGACGTTCACGGTGACGGTGAGCAACACCGCGGGGACGGTGACCAGCGCAGCCGCGACCCTGACGGTGAACCCAGCGCCGGTAGCACCCACGGTCACAACACCTCCGACTAACCAGACGGTGACCGCAGGGCAAACAGCGACGTTCACGGTCGTGGCAGCTGGGACCGCGCCGCTCGGCTACCAGTGGCTGAAGAACGGCGTGAATATCGGGGGAGCCATTTCAGCGAGCTACACGACACCGGTAACAGCAATCACCGACAGCGGATCGACGTTCACGGTGACGGTGAGCAACACGGCAGGGACAGTGACGAGCGCCGCAGCGACTCTGACCGTGAATGCGGCTCCAGTTCCCGGCATTCAGGTGAGTTCTAGCGCTATCAACTTCGGAAGCGATGTGGTCGGTAGTAATACGTCCCTTCTCTTGGTCATCACCAATACCGGCACCGCCCCGTTGACCATTACTCAAGTGAATGAAACTGGTTTAGCTTTCAGCGTCAGTGGATTTTCACTGCCATTGAGTGTGAATGCAGGTAAGCAGACCACGATCGCGGTAGCATTCCTGCCAACCCTAGTCGGCGCCACTTCCGGCAACATCTCAATAGTGAGCAATGCGCCCAGTTCCCCCACTGCGGTTAGTCTAACGGGCACGGGAATCGCTGCAATTCTCACTCTGGGAATCAGCCCGGCGAGTCTGAGTTTCGGCAACGTGACAACGGGGACGACCTCTGTATCACAAAATGTGACCATCACGAATACTGGCAATTCGAATGTTACGATTTCGCAGATAACTTTGAGCGGATCTGGCTACGCGATGACGGGCGGAAGCGCGCCTGTCACTCTTTCTCCGTCGCAGAACCTCATCCTGACCATCCAGTTCAGCCCCACCTTGGCAGGGAGCCTAAGTGGCGGCATCTCCTTGGCGAGTAATGCAATCGGGTCACCCGCAACAGTCGCACTATCGGGAACGGGCGTTGCCCCAGTACAACATTCGGTGGCACTAACCTGGAATGCGAGTACTTCGACGGTGGCGGGGTACAACGTCTATCGCGGCACAGTCAGCGGGGGGCCGTATGTTCAGATCAATACCGCGCTCGTCGCCATGCTGACATACACCGATTCGACTGTGCGGAGCGGTGCGACATATTACTATGTCACTACGGCAGTCGATTCTAGCGGCAGAGAGAGCGTCTACTCGAATGAAGTGCCGGCGCTTATTCCCTGAGCGGGAGAATGATGAGCACTGAACAATGATTGAGCTGCAGGTGGCGGCCTAAGCGCGCTGTGCGTGTCATTCGAAACTTAGAGTGCCAAGTCAGAGTTCCTGGCTGTGGAAAACTTCAGCGGTATGAGCTGGAGCGGGCCGGGAGTAGAGTGCTATTCTTGCGCCGGTTCCAAGAGGAAACGCGCGTAGATTCAGGGAAATGCTGCGGGAGCCGGGCCTGCACTGGCAAGCGCAAACCTTAATGGCCCCCCAGGGACAGGATGACACCTGTACTTAAATTAGACCTCCAACCAGTATCCCGGGAATGGCGATAGACGTATTCTCGCGTCCAGCATGGGCATGAGGGGCCTGGACGATGAAATATCAACGAAAGAGGCAAGGCCCAGTTAGGCTTGCAAATTCGAAGAGTATAGATTTTCTAATGCGCGCTGCCCTTGTCTTGGCAGCGACGCTCCTGCCAGTGATCCTCCTCTGGGGATGCGCTGGAGTGGTCAGTGGGAAAAGCACGCCAAATATTACCCCAACGCAGACGCACAGCATCTCAGGTGCAATTACTCCTGCCGCCGGCGGCAGCGGAACGACGATTACTTTGGGAGGAGCAGCAAGCGCCACGACCACGGCAGACGGCTCAGGCAACTTCGCTTTCGCTGGATTGGCCAACGGGACATACACGATTACTCCCAGCCGCGCAGGTTACACATTCAGCCCAACCAGTCAGAGTGCGCCGGTCAACGGGGCCAATGTCACGGGAATCAATTTCACCGCGACAGCGCAAGTTGGTCCGACCTATAGTATTTCGGGGACAATCAGCCCGACAGCGGGAGGGAGCGGGGCGACACTGACGTTGAGCGGAGCAGTGACCACGACGACGACTGCGGACGGCGCGGGCAACTACACTTTTAGTGGATTGGCAAACGGCATGTACGCGGTTACTCCCAGCCACACAGGTTACACATTCAGCCCAACCAGTCAGAGTGCGCCAGTCAACGGGGCCAATGTCACGGGAATCAATTTCACCGCGCAGATTGCCCCCACCTTCAGCATTTCGGGGATCATCAGTCCGATAGCTGGCGGGAGTGGCGCGACAGTAATACTCAGCGGTGCGGCAGCCGCCAGTACGACCACGAACAGCGCGGGCAATTACACCTTCAGTGGATTGACAAACGGAGCGTACACCGTCACGCCGAACAATTCTGGCTACACGATCAGCCCGGCTAGCCAGAACGTCACAATCAATGCAGCAAACCTCACGGGAGTGAACTTCACGGCGGCGGTGCAGCAGGCGCATTCGGTGGTGCTGAGTTGGACTGCCAGCACTTCAACAGTGTCAGGTTACAACGTGTATCGCACTACGATCAGCGGCAACCAATATACATTGGTGAATTCCTCACTGATCGCGGTACTGGCGTATACTGACAATTCCGTGCAGAGCGGCACGACTTACTACTACGTGACGACGGCAGTGGATCCTCGCGGCATCGAGAGCGTCTATTCCAACCAAGTTTCGGCCCCAATTCCGTGACCGTGGAGATGACGGGCTAAATCATCTTTCCTGCCTGCTCGAGCGGCTATTCTGCTTGGATTCCCGGCAGCGCGGTAAAGGGCCATTTTCGAGTCGCATACCACCAAACGATGCATTGAGCCAGTAAGGCTCCGACCGCGTCGATGGCCACGTCGCGCGGCGCGGCCTGTCTTAGAGGCACGAAGGATTGGTGCCATTCGTCGAGACCGGCATAGGCCACGGCGACAACCAGGGTAGCGAAGGCCCAGCTTAGCCGCCAGCCGTTCCGTCCGGCTCGCACGCCTCGAAATACGGTGATGCTGAATATGCCGAATTCGGTGATGTGAGCCATTTTGCGGACGCCGATATGCATGAGGTGAAGCATTCGCGCTGTGGCCCATGGAAAGATCCAGTGCAGGACCGGAATAATAACGCGGCCTGTTTGTTGGTCGCTGAAATAGTGAGTCGAGAACACAGAGATCAGGATGGCCACGAGAATCGCGGGAATCCAGTACGTGAAGCGCGATTGTCCCGCGAGCTTTTCAGGCATAGTCTCCTTCCCGCTTCGTGATCCCATCCGAGGGGCGCAGATCCTTCAAAGTCCTGTCGCGCCGTATTCCCCAAGTCGCTGGACTATGCACGGCGCATTCCGGTCGCTCAGGCTAACTTGCCTTGCTTCCGCAGCTCTTTCAGGTAAGCGCCCAAGGCATCTCGCCAGTGCGGCATTCTCAAACCGTGGGCATGCAAGCTTGCAGGTGAGAGAACCGAATAAGCTGGGCGTTTCGCGGGGCGACCTGCTTCTGCTGTGGTGCTCGGTTTTATTCGAATGGAGTCGCGGTTCGCCTGGCGCAGGATCTCGCGGGCAAACTCGAACCAGGAGCAGGAGCCTTCATTCGTTACATGTAAAGTTCCTCGCGCGTCCATGCGGATAAGATCGCGAATCATTCGTGCCAAGTCGCGTGTGAATGTGGGAGATCCAACCTGATCGGCGACGACCGTGAGTTCCGGCCGTGTCTCGGAGGCACGAAGAATCTTCTCCGGAAAGCAAGCTCCAGCGGCGCCAAAAAGCCAGGAAGTGCGTGCGATGCACCAGTCTGAATGGTGTTCGCGGATCGCTTTTTCACCCGCTGCCTTGGATAGCCCGTATACGTTGAGGGGGGCGATGGGCTCGTCGGGTTCGTAGGGCCGCTTGGAAGTTCCGTCGAACAAATAGTCCGTGCTCACGAAAAACAAGCGAGAGCCAAACTCTTTCGCTGCGCGAGCCACATTCTCGGCACCACTGGAATTCACCGCGAAAGCGTTTTCTGGATTACGTTCGCTCCCATCGACGTCGGTATATGCCGCCGTCAGCACGGTCCAGTGAGGCCGCGTGCGAGCCAGTAAACGATGTACCTGCTCCGCGAACCGGATATCCGCATCTTGTGAACTGGCGGGGATGAGCTCGTCCGTCTTCCATTCCTTCAGCAGGTCGGTACCTAGCATTCCCCGCGCACCGATGATCAAGACACGCATGGGGTTATTTGTGCTGCGTTTCCCAGTCGTAGGCAATGTTGGGGTCGTTGTAAGGCAGCCGGAGTTCATCCGCCGGGTTGTAGTGGCGGTCTGTCATATAAAGAAGCTGAATCGGTTCAACTCCTAAGGCTTTGTATCCATGGCCCACGCCGGGCGGGATGAGAATCTCCCAAGGGCGGAATCGTCCGGCATAAATCGTGTTGGTTACGCCGAACGTTTTCGAATGACGCCGCAAGTCGTAGAGAAAAACCTGAACCATCCCGGTCACGGGGGCCCAAAGATCGGTTTGCTCCGAATGGTAGTGGATCGCCTTAATCGTATTGGGGTAAGTGAGCGTGAAGGAAATCTGAATCTTGCGCGCGCTGTCCGGCACCATATCGGCGGCGAGCCCTTGGCCAAGTCGCGCAATTTCGGTGAAAAAACCGCGGTCATCGGGATAGACCAGGAGCGGCTCGATTCGAACACCGTCAATAAGGTCAGCCGAGTCCGGGCTAGCAATTATTTTGCCCAGCGATTTCTCGGTTCGTTTGACAATTGCCATCTCTATGCCGTTACGTGTACCGAGGGAGACAATTCCTTCATCGCTTCTCTGCGTTGCGGACACTTCGGTCATCATTTTCATGCCTCTTTTCCATTAAATCAGAGATTCTCCTCGTACCCACTGAGAAGTACGACTACGTGCCCGTCGTTTGGCTCAGCGCGCGGCGCGCCTCGATAGCCAACGGTGATTTCGGGTCAAGGCTAATTGTTTTCTCGAACTCCGTGCGAGCCCGAGCCGAATCATTGAGTTTTTGATACGTCAAACCGAGGTGGTAGTGGTAAGTCAAGTTTCCAGGAACTTTCTTGACGGCATCTTCAAAGAGGGGCGCGGCAACCGAATAAGCTCCGTTGTGGTAGTACGCCCAGCCAAGGGTATCTGCGGAATTTGGCAGGTCCGGCAATCCGCGACGAGCGGTCTGAGCAAGCGTAAGCGCTACATTCACATTTTCCCCGTGCTCGATCATGATGTAGGCCAGGTTGTTCGCTGCGAGTGCGTTTTCCGGTTGGATTGCCAGCGCCTTCTGGTAAAGCGTCTGGGCCTGCTGCCAATTGCCCTGGCTCTCGTTAACGCCGCCCAACGCGACATAGAGCTGGACATTATTGGGCGCAACTCCTATGGCCTGCTGATAGTGTGCAATCGACTGATCGAACTTTCCAAGTGATGATTCTAATCGAGCGAGCAGAACGAGTGCACCGACGTTCTGTCCATCCATTTCCACGGCCCGTTCCATGGATTGTTCGGCTTCTCCCGGCTGCTTGTTTTGAAGAAGTGCTTCTCCCTGCAATAAGTAGAGCGCCGAGTTTTGGGGATGGGAGTCGAGTTGCTCTCGAACGAGCCGCAACGCCTGGGCCGGTTTTTTGTTGAGGAGATCCAGGTCGGCCAGTCCCTCAAGTGCCTCTAGAGAATCGGGATCTCGGGCAAGCCCTTGGCGGTACATTTTTTGCGCCTCGTCCAGGCGCCTTTCGGCCACACGCAGCTGGCCCAGCTTGACGTATCCAAGCGCACTGTTTGGAGCAATCAGGAGCAGTTGGTTCAAGTCCGCTTCCGCACCCGTGGCATCGCCTTCATTCATTCTGGCAGTTGCATGATACAGATAACCGTCTGCGGAGCGCGGGGTGATTGTCTTAAGTTGGTCAGCGATGGATTCAAGATCTCTCCAGTCCCCGTGTTGCAAAGCATTGGCGCCCAGTGCCGTCCATGCTTCTGAAAGGTCGGGACGCAATCGTACCGCGTCGCGCCACTCGCTTTGCGCCTGCTGAGTGCTGCCCTTCTGCTGAAATGCGGCACCAAGCTGATAATGCCCCATGGCATTTTCGGGGGCGTACTTGAGAGCCTGCTGTAACGATTGAATGCTTTCATCCACCTTCTTTTGCTGGAGCTGGATCTGCCCCTTCAGGATCAGCGCTTCAGCATCCTGCGGTGTTCTGTTTAGAATCGCGTCATTCAGCTGATTGGCTTCGTCGATCCTTTTATTCAAGATCAGAAGCTGAATGTAAGTCTTTTTTACATGCAGATCATTTTGATGGACGGCAGAGAGGGCGCCGAATTCTGCGAGGGCTTTGCCGTTTTCTCCGCGGCTCAGATAATAGTCACCGAGCATGCGGTACGCCGCCGGGTCATCACTCAATTGTTGTTTGGCGTCTGACAGGACCTTTTCGGCAAGCGAATCTTGACCCTGGGCGAGATAGAGACCGGCGAGCGCCAGACGTGGCATAGTTGATTTGGGCGTGAGACTGATCGCAGCCTGAAATTCTTTCTCTGCCTCGGCCCACCGTTTCTGCCACTGGTAGAGATTCCCTAAGGTTAAAAGAGGAGTGACCGACACAGGGTCGAGGGATTGCGCTTTCTTGAGACTTGCTTCTGCGTCGTCGGAAGCGCCGGCTTTAGCCTGGATCAGCCCCAAATTAACAAAACTTGACGAACGATCCGGGGCCATTTCTGCGGCTTTTCTTGCTTCCTCCAGGGCGTCCTTCAGATTCCCCATTGCGGCATCGGCATCGGACAAAAGCATTTGTGCGTCAGGATGTTTTGGGTCGCTGTGAAGGATTAGAAGTGCGCGATCTTTGGCTTCCTGCGGCTTACCACCCGCGAGCAAGAGCTGGCCCAGATCTAGCTGGGCGGGCCTGTTTTCCGGCTGCAGATCAACCGTGCGCGAAAGCTCCTGGAAGGCGGCCGCCCAACTGCTCTGCTTTAGGAGACACTGTGCGCGTTTGTAGTGAGCCTCGACAAAACGCGGGTCGATCTGCAAGGCACGGCTGTAGGAAATATTAGCCTCGGGATACTTGCCCTTCTTAAAATAGAGGTCGCCCTGCTGCAGGTACTTCAGCTTGCGCACATTGGGGTCACGCGAGCAGCCAGCCGCAGTCACGACCAAGAGGAGGAAAAGCCCGGAAGACAAAACCAAACTCGCCTTACGCTTAATACGAGTCAACTTGTAGGAGTACACAGACAACCATCCCTTTCGGCAAGAATGGGTGCAATTTTACGCCCCGAAATGGACGAGAGGGAGCTTAACCTTGTGATTTATGTAACTTGCTCATTACAATGGTGTTATATTCGTCCATGAAGACCGTTTGATTAGCTTTGGAGCGGGCTCAAAGCCGATTTGTAAGGCGGTGTAACTCGGTTAAGGACAATTAAGCGGATAATATGGCTAGAATACTTCCACTTCTTATGCCCGAAAGAAGCGGAGGAGCAGCCCCTACGGGAGAGGAGGGATTTTGATTTTCATAAGAATATGATAGGAAACAACTTAAGTGCGGCAAGGAAGCCAGGGCGGGATGCGCAAGCTGGCATACCCCGTGCTTTCTGAATCTTGGTGCCGTGGCATGCCTGGCTCCAGCCAGACAGTGTCAACGGCCAGCATTGCTGTATTTGGTGATGTAGCCGCTGCGGGGATCTAAGTAGAATTAGAACGAGGTCATCATGGTCCGGAATGGCGAGATTGGCTGGGCTGAAGTAAAGCGCACTTTGAAGCGCTACTGGTGGGTTCTCCCGGTCTCCACGCTCTTTCTAGGGGGACTGGGACTGGCTGCCACCTACCTACTTCCCAAGCGATATACGTCGGAGACTATGGTGCTAGTTGAGCAGCCTACGGTTGGTCCGGACTACGTGAAGCCGGTCATCACCGAAGACTTGAGCCAACGTCTGGCCTCCATGAAAGAGAAGATTCTCAGCGTGACCCGCTTGCAACCCATCATTGAAAAATTCGGCCTGTACGCCGCGGACCGAGGCCGCGTGCACATAGAAGATCTTGTCGAACGGTTGCGAAAGGTAGTGGAAATCAAGCCAATGGAGCCGACGCCCGGTACGCAGAGCCGGCAACTGCCGGGTTTCTACGTAGACGTGACTTTTGATAACCCGCAACTTGCGCAACAAATATGTACCGAAATCACCTCCATGTTTCTCGAACAGAACGCGAGCGAGCGCAAGCAACAGGCAAAAGAAACAACGAATTTTCTGAGCAAACAACTGGAGGACGCCAAGAAGGGCTTAGATGACCAAGATGCCAAACTTGCCCAGTTCAAGCGGCAGTATCTAGGCTCATTGCCCGAGGAACAGCAGAGCAACCTTAATATTTTGACAGGGATGAACGCAGAGCTCGAGGCCAATACCCAAGCATTAAGTCGAGCGCAGCAGGATAAAGTTTTCAACGAATCCCTCCTCGGCCAGCAAGAAGCGAACTGGAAAGCATCACAGACCGGCCAAAACCCGGAGACTGCGGAACAGCAGTTGGGCGTCTTGCAAGAGCAGCTTACGAGTTTGCAAGCGCACTATACACCCGAGTATCCAGATGTCATCAAGCTTAAGAACCAGATTGCAGAACTGAAAAAACGGATGGCAGAAGCACCGAAGAATAGTGCATCTGCGAAGGGTTCGACGCAAACGGCTGCGGCCGAACCGCCACAGATTCAGCAACTCCGGGCAAGACTACGACAAGACGATATGAACATCGCAGATTTGACCAAGCGACAAGGTCAAATCCAAGATGGAATTCGCCAGTTGCAAAGCCGGGTCCAGGCTAGTCCCATGGTCGAGCAACAGTTGAAGGAATTGACCCGCAACTATCAGACCGCGCAGGACTTCTACAACGATCTCCTGAAGAAGTGGCAGAACGCAGGGGTGGCTGGCGATCTTGTGAGCCAGCAGGAGAGCGAACAGTTCCGGGTGTACGATCCACCAAGCCTGCCGGATCGACCTTCGTTTCCGAATAAACTCTATTTTGCTGGCGGAGGTTTAGCCGCCGGGCTCGCTCTTGGAGTGGCGATTCTGTACTTGATCGCGATCGGTGACAAATCGATGCATACGGAGCGAGACGTCGAACTTGCCCTCAAGCTTCCGGTGCTTGCCTTAGTGCCAGTTCTCGAAGTGCTAGCACAAGGAAAGAGTAAGGCCTCCGAGACTCAACCGCGCTTGGGCGTGATCGGGACGGGCGTTTGACCGTCAACAGTTGAGCGAGGGATCGAAAGGGAGAAGATGAGTCGGATACATGACGCGTTAAAGAAGGCTGCGGGAGAAAAGGCGTCGCAGCCTGCGGAAAGCTCATCGCAGATTTTTCTCGATGTGACGGAAGGAATTAGTCGCTCTGCCCCAGTACGGACTGGAATGGATACAGCTCCGACCAACGGGACGGGAAAGGCTGACAACCACTCTTTCGTCCGATTCGAACAGCTTTTAAAGCGGTGTGCGCATCCGAAATGGAAGCTGGATCCGCGCATGAGCGTTTTCGGAGGCACTGACAGCAAGAAAATCGGGGCCGAACCTTTTCGAACTCTCCGATCGCGGCTCTCTCAGATTGCTGATACGCGCAAGTTGAAGCGCATCCTCGTTACCAGTAGTGTTCCCGCAGAAGGCAAGACGTTTGTCGCCGCAAATCTCGCACAGTCCATTATCCGCCAGCCCGACCGTCGCGTTCTACTGATTGACGCTGACCTCCGGGCGTCGCGACTTCATGTGGCCCTTGGTGCACCTTCCGCCCCCGGCTTGACTGACTATCTCCGCGGGGAAGCCGATGAGCATGAGATTATTCAATGCGGCCCGGACGAGAAGCTGTGTTTCATTCCTGGAGGCAATGAAGTATCGAATCCAAGCGAACTTCTGACCAGCGAAAGAATGAAACACCTTCTGGACGTCGTCACACCGATATTTGACTTTGTGATCCTGGATTCTCCCCCCGCTACTCCTGTGCATGATCCGAGCCTATTGGCGGATCTGTGCGACGGCGTGCTGTTCGTCGTGAGGGCAGGAGTCACGAATTTCGAGATAGCAGAGAAGGCCGTGGCCGAGTTCCAAGAGAAGAACCTACTGGGAGTAGTGCTGAACGCAGCCGAGCGGGATGCCGCTTATGGGCAATATTACAACTACTCCACAGGCGGCTAGCAGAACAACTGTCAGGCTCACGACGTATTTCAGCGATATTGCTCCAAACCCTGCGTAGAAACCCAAGCGAACTCCGCACCATCAGTCCCTTTGTCCGGAGGACGCCGCCAATTCCTTCGTTCCCGCCGGCGCCGATGACTCTCCGCGCTGCAAGAGTAAGAGAACGGGCAGCAACAAGAGTAAGCCCAGCAGGAAGAATAGAATTCCACCATGATGGTGAAGTGTCCCAAACAAAAAGCTCGGATCCACGTACACGGCTAACAGAGTCAGTGTAACGATACGGATCCCATTTTTCAGAATCATCATGAAGAATGCGCACGTCAAAAAGAACACCTTCCTCCAGAGAGAGTGCAAGCCGTAATGCACAACAGGAAGGGCCAGGATGAAAAGTGCTATGGTGGAGCGGATTCCGCTGCATTCCCTTGCGATTTCGATGTTGACGCGCGCGAGGTGGAAGACAAGCCCCTCTCTCAGAACGGGGACTCCAGTCCAGTTGAAGAGAACTTCCGTGATTTCCGCGGAACCAGCCTGCAATAAAGAAATGATTCGCTCAACTAGGAAATTCGGCAGAGGAACAGTAAGAAAGAGAAAGAGCAGAGAGAAGCGGGCTGATTTTACGGCAGCCCCCCCGAAGGAAAAAGCAAATCCGGCGATCCAAAGCAAGATGACCGCAAGGATATTGCCTGTAAGCCGGATGTCGGCAGGCACCTTGTCGCCTGCCAAGCGCACACTGATGACGATGATGACAGACAGGAGTAGAAAAATGCCTCCGCCCGCATGGAACGAAGGATGGCTGAAAATGGCGCGGCGTTCGATGAATAACAGGCCAGCCGCGAGGAAAGGAATCAATATGAGGTAGGAGGCATCATCATTCGTGAGCGATAAGCGAACGAGGGCAAGCAGAGGTCTTATAAAGAGGAGCGAGCTGACCGCAATCCAGACGCTAAACAACAGCCAGTGTTTTGAAACATTGTTCCGCGTGGCATCCAATGTGCTTGACTCCATTACTCTTGCGAATGCCTTAAAATTCTTTCATCGAAGGTCAGGAGACATCCGTCGAGTTCGCGTGCTTCGCGGTGCAGGCAAGCTGACATTATTTTGCTCCACTGCTTACTTGCTGAATGTCTCTGCCCGGCGCGTGTAGAGCCGCTCGTAGTAGTTCCGATATTCTCCAGATCGCGCATGCTCGAGCCATTCGCCGTTAGCCTGGTACCACTCGATCGTTCGGCGAATTCCATCCTCGAAGCTCACCTCTGGCCGCCAACCTAATTCCCGTTGAATCTTGGAGCAATCCAATGCGTAGCGTCGATCGTGACCTGGTCGATCTTGCACGGAACGCATCAAAGACTCCGGCTTTCCCAGGTGATGCAGGATGGTTTTTACGATCTTCAGGTTGGGTTGGGGCATGCCGGCCGAAACGTTGTATATAGAACCCGGTTTGGCCCGCTCGAGAGCCAGCGCGATGGCGCTACAATAGTCTTTCACGAACAGCCAGTCGCGTTCCTGCATTCCATCGCCATAAATAGGCAGCGGCTTGTCTTCTCGCGCATTCGCGATCATTAACGGAATGAGTTTTTCGGGAAACTGAAAAGGGCCATAGTTGTTCGTGCACCGCAAGACGATAGTCGAGATTCCGAAGGTGTTTGCATAAGCAGAAACAAGGTGATCCGCCGAAGCCTTGCTAGCAGCGTATGGGCTGCGAGGATCAAGGGTCGCTTCTTCAGTGAAACTGACGCCTGAAGGAGCACTCCCGTACACTTCGTCTGTGCTTATGTGCACAAATCGTGGGAGACGGCATTTCCGCGCGGCCTCGAGCAAGCAGTGCGTTCCGAGTATATTCGTTCGAAGAAAGGGAGATGCATCTTCAATGCTGCGATCCACGTGCGTTTCGGCGGCGAAATTCACTAAGGCATCTATGCCCTTCGCGAAGACGTCATTAACAGCTTGCGAGTCAGCGATGTCGCCACAAACGAGCGAATACCGATTATCGCTGGCGATGTCCGCGAGGCTCTCCGGATTGCCCGCATACGTCAGCTTGTCGAAATTCACAATCTCCACATCCTGATGGGACGTGAGCAGGTGCCGAATGAAATTCGACCCGATAAAACCCGCACCGCCCGTTACGAGAACTTTCACGCCGTCTCTCCCTTTTGCTCTAAGCTATCGGACGTCTCTATCATTGACGAGCCGTACTATTCGCCGTCTCGCACATGTCGCGGCGGAGCCCCACGTCCGGGGATTTTGTTTGCTCCGGATTCGGCGACCATGTTCGTGGCACGCAACAGGGATTCAAACGTGCCGGCATCCGTCCACCAGCCTTCCAGCTCGCTGTGCGTGAGGATACCCTCCTGAAGATACATATTGTTCACGTCAGTGATCTCCAGTTCATTACGCCAGCTTGGCTTGGTTTTGCCTATCTTTTCGAAAACGCTTTTATCGTAAAAGTAGATGCCGGTAACGGCATACCTTGATTTCGGCTTCTTGGGTTTTTCCTCAATGCCAAGAATTCGACCGTTGACGATCTCCGGGCAACCGAATCTTTCAGGGTCGGGAACTTTTTTCAAGATAACGTGTGCTCCGCGCTCCTGTTTCTCAAAAGTCTGTTTCGCGGCAATGATATTGTTTTCAATAATGTTGTCGCCGAGAACGACGCAGATCTTCTCCCCTTCGACAAAGGGTTCCGCGAGACGGAGCGCGTCCGCGATGCCGCCCTCGCCTTCCTGATACGTATAGTGAATGCGATGCAGATCAAAATCCTTGCCGTTCGATAGCAATCGCAGGAAATCGCCAGAATTCTGCCCTCCGGTGACGATGATAATGTCTCTAATGCCTGCGTCTACAAGGGTTTGGATCGGATAGAAAACCATCGGACGGTCGTACACTGGAAGGAGATGCTTGTTGGTGACTCGTGTAAGCGGGTAGAGTCTCGATCCCTTACCGCCTGCTAAGACGACACCTTTCATGGTTACTGTTCCCTTTATTGACAGATCTCGATTCAAAGTACGACTGCCCGAGTCACAGAGCGTTCGGGGTTTATCGATGGCGAGATTACACGATTGGTCCTTGTTCAAAAACCACGTCTATGAATGTCTATGAACGAGACAAGGGAATGAGCCGAGCCGCGCGATTGCGAGTAGAGGATCTCTCAGGCTGAATACCGCTTCCGTCGTGCCGTTTAACACCATCCGCATATAGTCACTCAACTCGCGCGGTCCGCCAAGAGTATCCCGCGGATTGGTAGGTGCATCGGTGCCTAGGCAAACCGCGTTCATCCCTGTCGCGCCGCCCTTATGGGGCACCTTGAGTCTCAGTCCGTTCAATCCATCTTAATTCATTCTCTTCAGATTGCACACGGACTTCTTTCGTTGTGTCCGTTCAGCTCTGTGTTCTCGAGTCGATTTCAAACCTCCATCATATTTTGACAACACCACAACGATGTCAATATTTTCGCGTGGTCCTCGAAATACTGCCGGCGTGGCTCGATCGGGGAAGTCAGAAGTTGCGGCAGATCCCAGATAAGCAACATACAGCGTCTAGTGACTCCCAGAGTCTCAAGCAATCACCCATGCTAATTGGAGTTCCCGATGTGCAGTGACGAGCGCTGCCTTCATGTCGTTCTGCACCACCGCGAAAGAGAAGCTGGACTGCGAAGAACTTTGTGCGCTAGCGAGAACTTCCAGGTTCTCACGGGCCAGTGCGCCGATCACACGACCGACGATTTCCCCGATAGCGACCATTCTCTCGCTGACGACAATAATGATCGCTACTGCCGCATCGAGAGTGGTGAATCTGACGTTTTTGTGCCTTCGCAGGGGTTGCTGAAAAAGTCTGTCACGGGGTGACACGAAACGGAGCAGGGCCCGTCAAAGAGATTTTAGGAGGATGGCGTGCGCGGAGACGACCAGCAGCAGGGAGCGATGTACAGCTACATTTCGCCGGAGCAGCGGGTGCCGCAAGAACATCCGCTGCGAGCGATTCGCGAGATCGTG